>Ga0210387_10003345_pt1 | contig 12322 bp, 13 predicted proteins | sample IncBWC7OmetaG_FD_160108 | JGI IMG/M metagenome (GOLD analysis project Ga0210387, IMG submission 160108) | Forest soil microbial communities from Barre Woods Harvard Forest LTER site, Petersham, Massachusetts, United States - Inc-BW-C-7-O ... | reverse complement strand
TAATTCAAAGTCTTATCCGAGCGATACCGGCTGCGAGCCAATTCGCAACGTACGGAAAAGGACCTGATCGATGAGCCAGCAGAACAACGGCCGTACCCTCTTCAAGGGCGGCACCATCGTCACGATGGACCCCAAGGTTCCCAATCTCTCTACCGGCGACGTGCTGGTCGACAGCGGCCGTATCGCCGCGGTCGGCGTCAGCATCGGCGCGGATGGCGCTGAGGTGATCGACGCCGCCGGCAGCATCGTCATGCCTGGTCTCGTCGATGCCCACCATCATATGTGGCTAGGTGTGATGCGTCGCATGATGCCTGACGTCGACGATCTCTTTGCCTATATCGGCGTCGTGGCCGAGACGTTGGGCGCGCACTACCGCCCGCTCGACATGTATCTGAGCACAAAGCTGACGGCGGTCGCTTCGCTTGATGCCGGCATCACTACAATCATCGATGCCTGCCATTCGTCACGCAGTCCGGCCCACACCGATGCGGCGCTCGACGCGCTCGACGATGCTGGCATCCGCGCCTTGCACATGGTCGGCGCCGCGATGGACAAGAAGGCCTCGGCAGCCCATTTGCCGGCGGACCTCAAGCGTCTCGCCGATAACTGGAACCATGGCGACGGCCTGGTTCGAGTCGGCCTGTTCGGCCAGCTCAATCTCGACTGGTGGAAGGTCGCGCGCGGCCTCGATATGCGTATCCTGACCGAGTTCATCGGCGACCTCGCCAAGCTTGGACCAGAGTTCGCCGAACCCGGCGTGCTGGGCCCGCACAATATCTTCAATCACTGCACCCGGGTGCCGCAAGAAACGTGGAAGCTGCTTGCCGACGCGGGCGTCAACGTCACCGTCAACCCGCGCTCGGACGCGCTGTTCGGCTTCGACGATGAGAGCTTTGCCTACCAGCAGGCGATCGACCACGGCCTGACCCCGGCGATCGGCATCGACCTCGACACGGCCTTCGGCAGTGACTTGTTCGGAGAGATGCACGCTTTGTTCGGGCAGCAGCGCTCCGCGATGCGCTACCGTCGTTTCCGAGGCGAGCAGAACGTGCCCACGCCGATCTCGGTTGAAGCAGTGCTCAAGGCCGCGACCGTCAACGGCTCCCGTGCCGCCGGTCTCGAAAGCGAGATCGGTACGCTGACGCCCGGCAAGCAAGCCGACATCATCATGGTCCGCACCGGCGGCGTCGCCGTGTTTCCGGTGAACAATGTCATCGGCGCGATCGTCCAGGCGGTCGAGCGCTCCGATGTGGACACGGTGATGGTCGCAGGCGAGATCCGCAAGCGTGCCGGCAAGCTGGTCGGCGTCGACATCGCCAAGCTCGCAGCTGACGTAACTGCCTCTCGCGACCATCTGCTCGAGGCGAGCGGCTATCGCCCGGACCTGTTTGGCGCATCCACTGCCGCGAAGACCGCGGCCTGACCGGAAGTCGCCGCCCGACGAATGGACGGCGACGTCATTCCCCCAATCGAATTTCATGGAGACTGTCATGTCAGCATTTGTTGCAAAGGGTCTGAGTCTATCGGAGGCCGCGCCGGTTCACCTTTCTCGTCCCGCGTCGGGCATCATCGCGGCGCTTTTCTGCGGCTATCTCGCCGTCGGCCTGCCGCTGCCAGTGATACCGATGTTCGTCCACGACAGGCTGGGCTTCAGCAATCTGATTGTCGGCCTGGTGATCGGTATCCAGTTTCTCGCGACCGTCCTGACGCGCGGCTATGCGGGCAGGCTCACCGACCACCTCGGCGGCAAGCGCTCGGCGCTCCAAGGCGCGGCGGTCTGCGCGCTCGGCGGGCTGCTCTATCTCGTCGCGGCCATGCCGGAGTTATCCCAGACGATCAGCCTCGCCATCATCGTCGCCGGCCGGTTGGCCGCCGGCTTCGGCGAGAGCCAGTTCGTCACCGGCTGTGTCTCCTGGTCAATCGCCTCGGTCGGCCCGCATCGCGCCGGCATGTCGATGTCCTGGACCGGAATCGCCATGTTCGCAGCGCTCGCGATCGGCGCGCCGGTAGGTATGGCGCTCTATCAGACTTATGGGCTCGAGGCCGCCATGGTCGCCTGCATCGTCGCGCCGCTCATCGCCGCGGTCATCGCGTTCGGCGAAGTGTCCTACACCAGCCCCGCGGGCCTGCGTCTACCCTTCCTCAGCGTGATCGGTCAGATCTGGCGGGAAGGTCTCGGCCTGATGCTGCAGGGCGTCGGACTGTCGGGTCTGACAGCGTTTGCCTCGCTCTACTTCGCGGCGAGGAACTGGAATCATGCGGGCCTCGTCATGACCGCCTTCGGCATCGGCTTCATCTTTGTTCGCGTCGTGCTCGGTTCTCTGCCGGACAGGATGAGCGGCTATCGGGTCGCGCTGTGGTCGCTGGCTGTCGAGGCGATCGGCCAGGCGATGCTATGGGTCGCTCCCCTGGAGGTCGTCGCGCTTGCGGGTGCGCTGGTCACAGGCCTCGGCTGTGCGCTGGTCTTCCCGGCACTCGGAGTAGAGGCCCTGAAGCGGGTGCCGCCCGCCAATCGCGGAAGTGCGATGGGGGCGTTCGTTGCGTTCCTCGATATCGCCTACGGCTTGGCCGGCCCTGCGGCGGGCGCAATCGCTGGGCAGTTCGGCTACGCAGCGATTTATCTTTTCGGCGTCATCTGCGCGCTCCTCGGTGCCGCGCTCGTGGTCACCGCCCGCAGTCCCCAACCCTGAAGATCAACCGTGCGGCCGCGGACGCTGGTCCGCTGGCCGGCCCCAGGAGAAACACCATGTCGCGCATCTTTATTTCCGGCTCGTCAACCGGACTCGGCCTCGCCGCAGGCGAACTGCTCGTCAATCAAGGTCATCAAGTCGTTCTCCACGCTCGTAACACGGCCCGGGCCGATGACGTCAAGCGCGCGCTGCCTCAGGCCGAAGCAATCGTAGCAGGCGACCTGGAGACGATCGCCGGCGCCAGGGACGTCGCAACACGAGTCAACGCGCTCGGTCGCTTCGACGCCGTCATTCACAATGCGGCGGTCGGTTATCGAGAAGGTCACGACATCACGGCCGACGGTCTGCCGCACGTCTTCGCGATCAACACGCTCGCCGTCTACATCCTCACGGCACTGATCGAAAGGCCAAAGCGATTGGTCTATCTAAGCTCGGGCATGCACCACCACGCAGACGCCCATCTGGACGACATCCTCTGGCGAAAGCGGCGCTGGAATGGATCGACAGCCTATGCCGAGAGCAAATTGCATGACGTCATGCTTGCCTTCGCCGTCGGCCGCCTGTGGCCGGATGTGCAGTCGAATGCGCTAGAGCCCGGTTGGGTACCGACCAAGATGGGCGGCCCAGGCGCGCCCGATGATATCGATCAAGCCCATCTCACCCAGGCGTGGCTCGCGGCGAGCGATGACCCCAACGCTCAGAGGACTGCCGGCTATTTCTATCACCTGAAGCCTCGCGAGCCGAATCCGCAGGGCCGGGATATCGCTCTCCAGGACAGGTTGTTCGATATCTGTGAGGAGATCTCCGGTGTCGAAGTGCCTTAGAATTCTTCATTCGCGATAACTCGGCTCCAGGCGCGGCCGAACGTGGTGTTCGGAGGAAGTCGACGGCTTTTTTAAAGCCAGGTCCCAAAATAAAGCACCCCGCGGTGTTTAACCGGGCACTCGGTTGCGACGACCGGAACATCCCTCATTATAGCTTGGCAAGAATCTCGACACAAAAGTCCGTAAAGGCCCGGACTTTCGCCGGCGGATGCTTGCGTGAGGGATGGAAGGCGAACAGCGGAAACTGCTCGCCGTGCCAACGAGGAAAAAGATCGATTAGCGCGCCACTCGCCAGCAATTCTTTGACACCCCAACCGATAATCTGGGCGATACCGGTGCCAGCGACGCATTCTTCCAGCATGGACTTGGGATCGGCGAAGGTCAGCGGGCCGCTGGTCGGAACGGCCACGGTCTCCTTGCCGCGGATAAACTCCCAATCGAACGGCTGTGCTGTATAGGGATCGAGAAATTGCAGGCAGCGATGATGGGTGAGGTCCGATGGGTGCTTGGGTTTGCCGTATCGCTCAAGATAGCGAGGTGATGCCAGCGTGAGGATCGGCGCCTCGATCAGCTTGCGCGAGACGAGCGTCGAGAGACGCGGTTGTCCGAAGCGGATGGCGAGATCGATGCCTTCCGATACCAGATCGCCGACATGTTCGCTCGTCACGAACTCGATCGTGAGCTCCGGATAACGCTCGCAGAAGACGCCGAGCCGACCAGCCAGCACCAGCGGCAGCAAAAAGGGATCAATGTCGATCCTGAGGCGGCCACGCACGGCTGAGGCCGTGCCCGAAGCGACAGTTGCCGCATCTTCAATGGCGTTGATGTGCGGCTTCACCTCCTCATAGAAGCGCCTTCCCTCGTCGGTCAGGGTAACCGATCGTGTGTTGCGATCGAGCAGCCGCACACCAAGCCGGGTCTCCAGCCGGCTGATCGCACGGCTCACGCCGGAATCGGTGAGCCCGATGAGTTCGGCGGCCTTCACGAAGCTGCCGCCATCAACGACCGCGGCGAGCACACTTACTCCGGACAATATCCTTCCATCGAACGGCATAAGCCAAATCCTGACACATAGTCAGCAATCATCTGACATAAGGTCACTTAATTCAAGAGACTTTTGGCGCGATAACGCCTGCAGCGGAGGCAGTGAACTCACTTGGTGAGGTGCACTGACGACTTCCAAACAGGTACTGGCGCGAGCCGTTCTTCCCCGCCGCGCCATACATCAACGGAGACATAAAATGCACAAGACAATCATATCCGCTCTCGGCGCTTTGCTGATTGCAGGATCAGTAGCCCAAATAACTCCGGCAGCGGCGCGCCACGTTCACCAGGCGCCGGCGGCTTCCAGCGAAACGTTCAGCAATGCCTATGGCTCAGCCAACGACGGCGCACGCGGGTGCAGCACGGAGCCAGGAAACCCGTACAACCCGCAAACCGATTACCAGACGTGGTCTGCCTGGCGCGGTGAAGGCGCATGGGATAGCCACAACGACTGCCCATGAACTCATTGTCTCATCGCGAAGTCTTAATCCATGACGAAAAAGGGCGGCTGTGAGCCGCCCTTCTTGTATTCCGTGGAAGTGGATCTACGAGTGTGACCTCCGGTGCCATTTTTTCCCGCGAGCTTTCGCGCCTATCGCAACGCCCCCACCAAGGCGCAAGTCGATTTGCGCGCACCTAAGTTTGGATTTGCTTGATCACCTCGTCGAGGTTCATGAGACAAAGACGGAGGGTCGCCAGGTTATTTTGCCAGATGGTCCCGCCCGCCGCCGCTTTCCCTAGAATGGGTACCCCCTCGGAGATCGCTCCGGCCTGGTATCTTCTCGTTTGAGCGGCCACTCCATTGACCATTCCGATGGCCTGCAAGAGACGTCCCCCGGTCTCTCCAAACAGATAGAGCTGATCCGTCTTGTCAATCAAACTCGCCGGGACCTGAACAGGGGCGTCGTAAATCGTCCCGCTCTCGATACAAGTTTCGATTTCTCCTTTGAGAACGATTATCTCCGGGGCCAAAAGCAGTGCCAACCCCCAGGCGCGCAATCTTCTCTCCGCCTCTCGAGCCTTGGCCTCTGCTCTCACCGGTATGGTTGCGGCAAGATAGACGGCGATGATGGCGATGCCGGCAACAATCGCTTGCAGCCACCCCGCCGAGCCGGGGTGAGCCTCAAACCAAACTAGAATCGTTTTCGGAAACTGGAATCCTTGAAACATCAGGCTAACCTGCCGCGAACACCCTGCCTTTGTCCAGAATAACGCGCTTGCTCCTGCTTCAGAAGCTCTGTGAATCGGCGGCCGCGCGGCGGGTCAGCACTGCTCGCTCCCCCGTCCACTATTGGACAGTCGAGCAGATGAGGCTTGATGCCGCATCGCAGCGAACGCTCGAGACCGCAATCTTTAATTGCCCGCGCAAAAATTCTGGATCTAGAATAATCGCCTAGGGAGGAAGCAACCATGACAGGAGCAGTATTTCAGCCCGAACTCATCGAACTGATGAAGTCCGTTCTGGACGAAGCGACGGCAGCGCTTCCCGAGGCCAAGAGAACATCGACCATCAAAGCCGATATGGCCGCCGTTATCTTGGCCCGTGCGGCTAAAGGAGAGCGCAACCCAACGGCGCTCAGAATGGCAGCACTGTCCGCAGTGACAGGCTGTACGCATTATTCGCACGAAATCTCGCAGGAACGGCGCGCTGTCTGAAAAGCCAGATCAGGTATTGGCCGAAATTGGCCTCTCGCGATTTCTAAGTGCGCGGCTCTGGGAACCGGGACCGTTAACTTTGCGCTAACCAAACTGCATCAGCATTAGGCACAGATGCGGCGGAACCGGAGTAGTGCCGGGCCGGCAGTCGCATGAGAAAGCCGCTCGGCGTAGCGCCCGGGCGGCTTTTTTCGGTTGCCCCTTTCATCCGAGCGCCGTCTTCGCGATCCGACCGCTCGTCTCGACAAACCAACGTTCGCTCACACAGGGCTTGCCGGCGAGCCGAGCGGCCATCCAGTCGGCCATCAGGGTCGGGGGAAAAGGGCCAAGATTGGCGGCCGGAACGTTGCCGACCGAATGGCGGCTGTCCGCATAGACCACGAGCTGACGCGGGCCAGTCATGGTATTGATCATCTGTTCCGTGTAACGCAGCGGACATAGTTCATCGGCCTCGCCGGCCAGAACCAGATAGGGCTTGGCGATCTTCTCGACATGGCCTTCCCATGTCAGGGTTTTCATGAAGACATCGAATTTTGCTTCGTCGGTGTAGTTCGACATCCACATGAAGCGCTTCTTGAAGGTCGGCGAAGCCTCCTCAAAAATCGTGTGGAAGCCAGGCTCCAGACAAGTTGAGATCACAGCGGTCGCGGCGATCCGCGGTTCGTGTGCACTCAGAATGGTTGCACAGAACGAGCCGAAGCTCGAACCGACGACACCAATCTTCTGAGCGTCGATCTCTCGACGCTTATTCAGCCAATCGACGCAAATTGGCCCGGCATCCATCCAGTTTTGCATCGAGACGTAGACGCCGAGCATCGGGCTCTCATATTGGCCGGGGCCATCGATCGAAAGGACGGCGATGCCGCGCGCAAGCCAACGGTCATTTGCCAAGGAGACATTCGCCTCCTTGAAGCTATCCATCCCCGGGATGGCAATGACGACCGGAAGTTTGCCGCCTGCATAACCCGGCGGCAGGTGGAACCAGCCCGGAATGGATTTCCCGTTGAACGGAATCGACACCGCTTCGACCTTGTGGTCCGCGAGGCGCGCGTAGTTGGCGAAGCACTCGCGCTTCTTCGCGTTCAGGCCAACATGCAGTTTGCTGTAATCGTCATAAGGCCACTCGGCCGCGCCATAGTGGATAGAGGCCATGTACCAGTTGTCCCGCGCCGTCACGAGGTTGCCCTCTGCTTCAGCGTCTTTTGCCTTGGCCTCACGCCGCTTCGCCGTTGCCTCGAAAGCCGGCCCAATGTCGGCCATTTTCTGAACCCGCGTACGGATCGCGGCGAAGTCAGCATTGGCCTCGACGCCGCAGGGCGCCGACAGATAGATTGATCGCGGCTGGTCCCAATCGATGCCATTCGCGCGAATGATATTATCGATGGTCCAGTTCTGCTCGGAAAAGCGCTTGGTCGTCGGCTCTCCATCGGACTCTGCAAAAGCCGCAGCCGACGTCAGTGCAGTTCCTGTGACGACAGCGGAGCGGATAAAATGACGACGGTCCATAACATCTCCTCCCAGTTTCTTATTTGTCACCCAAGCGTGCTCCAGGCGCATTCGAAGAAACACGACCGCCGTCCGCATCCAGGCAAAGGAAATTCTGCTTGAATTTTTCAACAGGGGCAATCGTGCAGCGCCACAATCAAAACGCGGAGCTTCTGTTCGAGCTCTGATTTTCGGCAGCTTGCGCGCCGGCCTGCCTTATTGCAAAAACACCGTAGATAAGAAAAATAGGTGGAAACAAAATGCCAGTTGCGCTCGTTCGCGGCGTTCACATCAACTACGAAATCGTTGGTCACCAAGGCCCCTTTGTTGCGCTTACGCCCGGCAGCCGCAGGTCCTATGCCGAACTGATCAATCTGTCCAAGGCGATTGCTGCCAACGGTTATCGCGTGCTGCTGCATGATCGGCGCAACTGCGGCGCCTCCGACACAGCCTTCGACGGCTCGGGATCGGAGCATGATGCGTGGGCCGATGATCTGTATGAGCTTGGAAAGCAGCTCGGCGCGTTGCCGATGTATGTCGGCGGATCGTCCGCCGGCGCCCGGCTGGCGATCCTCTACGCGATCCGGCATCCGGACGGACTGCGCGGACTGCTGCTGTGGCGGGTCACCGGTGGCCAGGAGGCCGTGGACAAGCTCTCGGCGAGTTACTACGGCCAATATATCAAGCTGGCGCGCGAGGGCGGCATGCAGGCGGTGGCCGACAGCGAGCATTTCGCCGAATGCATTAAGGCACGACCGGAAAACAAGGAGCGACTGCTCGCCAACAACGTCGAGCAATTCATCCAGGTGATGACGGTGTGGCGCGAGAAATTCCTGCAATCAGCGACACTGCCGATCGTCGGCGCCACTGAAGCCGATCTGAACGCTATCAAGGCGCCGGCCTGCCTGATCGCGGGCAATGACGTGATTCACACGCCCGCCACCGCGCGGAAGGCGGCGGGGCTGCTCCCCAACAACGAGCTGCATGATGACGTGGTCACAAAATATCCCGACGACAAGCTGCTGAAGGACTGGGACCGCAAGGAATGGCGCGATGCCGAGCCCAGGCTCGCCGCGATTTTCTCCGCCTTTCTCGCGCGCGCCGAACGTCGCTAATCTTACAGTCAGATCTGGAAGGGTACTGCCATGAGCTTGCAGATTCGTCGCGTCGTCACCGGACACACCGCCGATGGCCGCGCCAAGGTGGAAGTCGACGAGATCGCCACCAACGTCATCTCCAACCGGCCTGGCGCCGCGTCCTGCGTCGTGTGGTCGACCAAGGGTTTTCCGGTCGACAATGACGGTTTCAGCGATCCGACCAAGACCGCATTCAAGACCACGGTCGATAACGGCACCGTCTTCCGCGTGGTGCAGTATCAACCCGGTGTATCGCCGCGCAACCATCGCACCGATTCGATCGACTGCGCGGTGGTGATGTCGGGTTCAATCGAGATGGAGCTTGACGACGGCGTTACGGTGAAACTCAAGGCCGGCGACTTGCTGGTTCAGCGCGGCACCATCCATAACTGGGTGAACCATGGACCGGAGGTCTGCACGATTGCTTTTGTGCTGATCAGCGCCAAGCCGGTGACGGCGAACGACAAGGTCTTGCACGCCGAGAATTGAGTTTCCTCAGCCTGCAAAGCTCAATTCGGCTCGATGCCGGCAGCTCTGACCATCTCCGCAGTCTCTTGCACTTGTTTGCGAAAAAAGGCCGCGGTCTCGGCGGCGTCGCGTTGGTCCGGCATGTAGCCGTCGCGCTGCATGATTTCGGCGACCGCGGGTTGCAGAAGCGCGGCATGGATTACGCCGTTGAGTTTGGTCAAGACAGCGTCGGATAGCTTGGCCGGGGCAAAGAACATGCCCCAGGAGCCATACACATATTGAGGCAAGTACTGCTTCATGAGCGGCACATCCGGAAACGACGGAAACGGCTTCGAACCGGTGAAGGCAAGGGCTCTGACGCCCCCTTCCCTGATCAGACCCATGACCGAGGGCGGAGACACGAACATGACTTGCACTGCGCCGCTCAGGAGACCGGTCATCACCTCGGACGTTCCCTTGTAGGGCACGTGCACCATTTTGACGCCGGCTTGCTGGTTGAACAGCTCCGCTTTCAAATGAAGTTCATTACCGACTCCGGGCGAGCCATAGAGCACGCGATTGTTCTTCGCATACTCGATTAATTCCGGCACGGATTTGATCGGTGACTTGGCGTCAACGAGCATGAAGACGCCATCAAGTTCCCCGATCGTGGCGATCGGCTTCAGATCGCCGACCAGATCGTAGCCAAGGTTCTTGTAGATGTAAGGCGTCGGTGCGATGGACGACGACGAGAACAGCAACGTGTATCCATCCGGTTCAGCCTGCGCGACCGCTCGCGCGGCAATGGTGCCATTGGCGCCGGGACGGTTTTCGACCACGAAGGGCTGACCGAGCGAATTGCTCAAGGCGTTCGCCACCGTGCGCGCCTGAATATCGGGACCGCTGCCGGCGGCATAACCGACGAACACGTGGATGGGACGGGCGGGATAGGTCTGCGCCAGCGCCGCAAACGTGAACCAGAACAGCACGCCAGCCGACGCCAATAGTCGAACCATTGCTTTCCACCCGTCGTTTTTTCTTATGCTCCATCGATATTCGACTTCTTGCGGCAATACAACGTGCAACAACTTTATCCGGCGCGGTTGTTCCTTGATTACCGCTCCGGAATCCTGTCTATTTTCGAAAAATGAACTGGCTCAATGTCAGCTGCGCGAAGCCCGATCGTTGACAGGCCACCGGGGGAAATCATGAGAGTTTCACGTCGACGCTTTGCCGGCTTTTGTCTGCTGGCTGCGAGCTTCCTAATCGGCATCGCCGAGCCCGCCACGGCAGCAGCTGGGATCCCGCTCGACGTCATCATTTTCGCAGGCGTTCAGGACTTGCCTTTCTTCGTCGCCACCGAGAAGGGCTTCTTCGAGGAGCAGGGTCTGGACGTTCGGATCACTCTCACCGGAAGCTCAACCGAGTTACGCGAAGGGTTGGCGGCCGGCAAATACCAGATCGCCCATACGGCTGCCGACAATGCTGTCGCCATGGTCGAGCTGCAGCATGCTGAAGCCGTCATCATCATGGGCGGTGACAACAGTTTCAACCACCTGTTTGTCACGCCGGAGATCAAGACCTATGAGGATCTCCGTGGCAAGACGCTGGTAGTCGACGCCCCGAACACAGCCTTTGCGCTGGTCGCCTATCAGATGCTGGCCGACCATGGCGTGAAGCGCGGCGAATACACGGTCAGTCTCGAAGGCGGCACGCCCGCCAAGCGGATCGTTGCGATGGCTGATAACCGGATCGCTCAAGCCGGCATGCTGAACCTGCCATACTCGGTTCTGGCGCCGGGCAAGGGCCTGCACGAATTGGGCTCGTTGACCAGCGCGATCGGTCCGTACCAGGGCACGACCGGATTTGTTCTGAGGCCATGGGCCGAAGCCAATCGAGACACCGTGGTGAAATATATCGGGGCCTATATTCAGGCTGTGCGGTGGATCAAGACCCCGGCCCACAAGGCCGAGGCGGTTGCCATGCTGGTCAATCACCTGAAGCTGGCACCTGAGGTCGCCGCCCAGTGCTACGACATCGTTGCCGACCCGACGACGGGCTTTGCCAAAGATGCCGAATTTGATCTCAAAGGGTTCGAGAACGTGTTGACGCTTCGCGCGGTCGTCGAGGGCGCATGGGGCGGCAAGCCGCCGGCCGCCGCCGGCTATTATGATCTCTCCTTCTACGATCAAGCCGCCGCAAAATCCAAATAAACGTCACGCAGCTAGATGGCAAAAGCCGCCATGCGATCTTGCCGGGCGCTTCCTGAAGGAACGGCGCGCGTCCACACTTTCCTACGATTTTCGCGGATCGATGCCGAGCCGCGTTCGCGATTCCATATGCCGTACGATCCGGCTCGTTCCGTAGCAGATCACCAGAAATGTGAACGCAAGCAGGGCGTAGTAATGCACTGGCGCCTGCTCTCGCGCATTGATGATCGTGGTTTCCTGCAGCATTTCCGGCACCCCGATGATGCTGCTGATGGTGGAGTCCTGAAAGGCGATCAGCGATTGTGTCAGCAACGCCGGCAGCATTCGCTGCAATGCCTGGGGGACGACGACATGGCGCGCCGCCTGAAATCGGGACAACCCCGTTGCAACCGCCGCGGCGAATTGATTCGATGAAATGGACTGCACGCCGGCGCGAACGATTTCGGTGAAGTAAGCCACTTCAAAGCATGTCAGCGCTATCAAGGCCGACCAATAGGCCGAAAGCGAACGCCCACTGATCATCGGAACGATCATGTAGATCCAGAACATGACCATCACCAATGGCATGCTGCGCAGCGTGTTGACGTAGATGCGCATGGCGAGCGCGATCCAGCGGGTGCGCGACAGTCTTGCAAAGGCGCATGCGCAGGAGATCGGCAGTGCGATGGCGACCGCGAGCAGCGTCAGCGTGACGTTGTAGCGAACCAGCGCGGAAAGCATCGAGAGATATTCCTGCATCTCTCAGCCGCCGATCCGTCCGGGAATGGCGACGCGCTTCTCGACCAGCAGCATCACGCCGGCAATCGCCCATGCGCAGAAAAGATAGACCG
>Ga0210387_10003343_pt1 | contig 12327 bp, 11 predicted proteins | sample IncBWC7OmetaG_FD_160108 | JGI IMG/M metagenome (GOLD analysis project Ga0210387, IMG submission 160108) | Forest soil microbial communities from Barre Woods Harvard Forest LTER site, Petersham, Massachusetts, United States - Inc-BW-C-7-O ... | reverse complement strand
CATCTGCACATTCTGGAACTCGTCTCTTTTTTCCGGCCGTGCACCGGAGGGAAATGTCGTGATCACCACGTTCGCCCGGCGCGAACGTTCCGGCGGTGTCGTTGACCCGGCTGGAGACGCTTTCGTTCGGGCAGTCGACGTAGAAAACTCGCAGGTTCTTGGAATCAGTGGTGCGCCGCTCGACCGCGAGGTCTCGGAGGACCCTCGGGCCCTCCCGCAATACAATGTCGGACATGCCCTTCGCGTGAAAAAGATTTCTGCCACTTTACGTTCGCTTCCAAATCTGCACCTCGCAGGAAACTATCTCTCCGGCCGCTCGATAGGCGAATGCGTCGACGTTGCCAATCGTGTGGCAGAAGATCTGCATAGCCAACTTGAAGTTCCAGTCATCTAATTCCACGAGGGATCTTCGCAAGGAGTCGCCACTTTGCTTTCTATTGTGGGTTGGATGTGCGGAATCGCCGTGATTTCTGGCGTTGCCGGTTGGTACTATCAGACGCTCGGCGCCCGCCGGGACCGTAAGCGTTTTCCTCCGCCCGGCCGCTTGGTCGACATCGGAACACACCGGCTGCACCTATTCGAATCCGGCCGGCGTGGCCCCACGATCGTCTTGGAAGCCGGTCTGATGTCGACCGTCCTCAGCTGGACCGAGCTTCAGCGACATTTGTCGCCATCGTTTCGCGTTGTGAGCTACGACCGCGCCGGCCTGGGTTGGAGCGATGTCGGCCCTATGCCCCGCACGTCGGACCGCATCGTGGACGAATTGCACGCTTTGCTTCGCCGCGCGGGCGTCCCTCCTCCATACATCCTTGTGGGACACTCTTTCGGCGGCTTGACCATGCCACTCTTCGCCGTTCGCTATGCGCAAGAAACGGCGGGTGTGGTCCTGGTGGATCCGGTTGCGTCGGCGGAATGGAATCCGCCCTCTGAACACGACCTGAGACTCACGCGGATTGGCGCCGCCGTATGCCGGCGCGCGGCATTTCTTTCGCGTATCGGTCTCACGCGGTTTGTCGCATTCCTTCTGTCTACGCGCTTTAAAAAAGTTGCGGCAACCTTCGTTCGCCTTATCAGCCGGGGGGCTCCCGGCGAGTCCGGAACGGTCTCGAGTCCTTGGTTCTCGGCGCTTTCCTCCGAAGAACGGGAAATGGCCGCGATATTCTGGATTCAGGACAAATTTGCGGTCACCATTGCCAGCCAGCTGGAAAATCTACCGGCCAGCGCAGCCAAGCTCGCGAAGTTCACCAGCATTTGCGACAAGCCGGTCGTCATCCTCTCAGCGAAAACGTCCCCGGAACATCGACGGAAGGAACACGCGGCGATGGCTGATCGGCTTCCTCGAGGCAAGTTTATCTCAGCGGAGAAAAGTGGCCACTGGATCATGCAGGACCAGCCGGAACTGGTCACTCAGGCTATCCAAAGAGTTCTTGACGCCGGGTTCCGAGCGGACAATTCCCATGTGATTACCGGCGCGAACTCCAGTTCCGAAAAACTCGCCCAGCCACAATAGGCAGTAGCCGCATCTACCTGGCGCGGCCGCTCGCTCACGGCGCGAAAAGCCAGTACCTCACAAACACCCACATAAGCGGTCCCGCTGCGGCGATGGCAATCGCGAACCCCGCGACTACGCGCATTCCGGAGAGATTCAACACCTCGGCCGCGATCCGCATCTCCGCGGCAGCATTCGGCCGCGCCGCAATTCGCGCCAGCTTCCTTTGTTCCTTGCTCATGTTTGCCTGTCTTCCGTGATCCGATACACTCCGTTTGATTCTCGATCCCGGCAATAGGTCTCAAAAACTTCAACGGCCAATTCCGGCCAATAAAAAATCTCTCGTGTTCCAGAAATCCACGTATAAAACTGCATCTTTTTCTTTGTGGACCAACTCAAACCACTGATGAGTGAGTTCCCTCTGTTGCGGGCTATCTCACATCGCGTCCACGTAGGACGAAGTAGATGCCGAGGCCATGACTGCTCGATTCGCGAACTCGTCAAGATGGGGCTTGATCGCTTGTCTGATCGGAATTGCTCCGGCAGCATTTGCGCAAGGCAACAGCTTCGTCAGCCAACCTGGGGCAAACACGCCCCCGCCGGTTTACCCCTCTCCGAGCGCGACTCTCACGGGTGATGATGTCATCGTCAGGATGCTCGAACGCAATCGGTCCAGAAGTTCAGAGCTTCAGCGCTACTCCGAGGTACGCACCTACGAAATCAGAAACTCGGAGGGCAAGCTCGCTGCTCAAGCTGTCGTGCGGGTAGAGTACGAGGCGCCCGACAGAAAGGACTTCAGCAAGACGTCGGAGCGAGGCTCGCTGATCGTCCGTCACCTGGTTTTCGATCGCCTGATGCAAGGCGAGAGCGAGACAACGACCGGGCGTAAGCATAAGGACAGCGCGATCACATCGGAGAATTACGCATTTGGACTCGCTGGCGAGGAGAGGCTTGGCCCGTACCGCTGCTTCGTTCTCGAGCTAACCCCAAAGCGCAAAGACAAGTACCTCTTCGAAGGAAAAATCTGGGTGGAAGCCGAGGACTTCGCGATCGTGAAGATTGCCGGTCATCCCGCAAAGAAACCGTCCTTCTGGATTAGCGATGCCGAATTCGTCAGACAATTTCAGAAAATTGACGGCTTCTGGCTTCCTTATCGCGATGAAACTTCCGTCGAAGTCAAGAACTACGGGCGGAAGACCTTCACCGTCGACCATCAACGCTACATCATAAACTCCACGACTCCCGTGGAAACGAAAACCAGCGGGACCGCCGGCGCCAACTAGCAGTTCGGCGCGTATTTCGTTCCGTACCGATCCCCTGCCAAAGACTGAATGGCCGGTTATGGTCACCTTTCCTCCTCTTTTTAGGAAGGGACCTGCGTTCTGGAGTGCCCTCGCCCGGTCGGGGAGAATACAACGGCATTTCTGCCTTTCGGAGAGACCGATTGGCTCACGCTTAGGCCGCCGTGGTCGTGTACCATACGGCAACGCAGCGTCGATAACTTCGTAGGGGACTTACATGGGTCAGATTGCTGATGGCCACAACAAAGAGCGCGGTACAGCCTGGACCGCAGACCTGATACAAGACTTTCGTTTCGGTTTACGGACGCTCTTTAAATATCGATCCTTCACGGTTGTGACCGTCGCTACCCTGGCTTTGGGAATAGCAGGATGTACGGCAATCTTCAGTTTGGTGAACGCGGTTCTAATCCGTTCCTTGCCGTATGGCGAACCGAGTCGGTTGGTTTACATATTTACTCCCCTCGCGCATGTCGATCTTCCTGCAGGCGTCTTTGGGCCAACCAATGCGGATTTCTCTGATTTGAAAAGCCAGAACCATTCCTTTGCGGAGATGACCCACCTCCAACAAGCGATCTACAACCTTGGTGTGGACGATCGGGTCGAAAGAATTGGCGCGGCAAAAATCGATGCGGACTTCTTCAAGACCTTGAGTGCGGCACCTGAAATCGGTCGTGAGATTGACACCAGAGATGAGCAACCCGGAAGTGAGCGCGTTGTCGTGATCAGCCATGCTCTTTGGCAGTCCATGTTTGGAGGAACGCCCGAAATTCTAAGGCGCGCGCTGCGGCTGAATGGAAAGCCATACCAGGTGATCGGCGTAACTCCTGCGGACTTTGGGTTCCCGCACAAGAGTGATCTTGCGCACGGGAACGGGCACATCGATACGACCGATGTTTGGCTGCCTTCCGCGTTGACTCCGGAGCAAAGCACAGATCGGGAGGATTTCGGCGGCGTTGCGATCGCTCGCCTGAAGCCAGGTGCGACCTTGGAACAGGCGCAAACGGAAATGGCTACGATCATGTCGCGGCTTGACTCGCTGCATGCCGAAGACATGCGTGGCTGGAGTGTGCTGGTCAAACCGTTTCTTGACACGGCTCTCGGTCCAGTGAGGCCGCTGATGCGGCTTCTACTGGGAGCGGTTTGCTTCGTTCTGCTCATTGCGTGTGCGAATGCAGCGAGTCTTTTTTTGGCGCGGGCCGCTGACCGGGCGCACGAATTGGGGGTGCGCGCCTCACTAGGCGCCCGCAGAATGCGTCTTGTACGTCAGATGTTCACGGAATGCTTGATGCTGAGCACTGCTTCGGGCATCGTTGGTGTCGGGTTGGCCTTTCTTTTTTTGCGCGCAATTCTGAAACTTGATCCCGGAGACATCCCTCGAATGCAGGATGCAAGATTGGATATCAGCGTCCTGGCTTTCCTTGTTTCAGTGACCGTGCTGACGAGCATCCTCTTCGGAACATTACCCGCGCTCTCGACAACCAGAATTAATCTCGGAGAACTTCTAAAGACCCGGGGAGTGTGCGGAATCGCAGGAAACGGAAAGCGGGCGAGAAAGGGCTTGGTGGTCGCGCAGGTTGCTCTCGTGGTGTTGCTGCTCATCGGAACAGGTCTGCTTCTTCGAAGCTACGCGAACGTTCTTGCTGTGCGCGCCGGCTTCTCAGCGTCGACCGTCACAGTTAATATGAAACTAAATCCGCCGAATGACTTGGCACGGAATGGACGGATTTTCTTCGGAGAACTGCTGCACTCGATAGAGCAGGTCCATGGCGTTCAGGCTGCTGGAGCGGTTGACTACCTGCCTCTGAGCAATACAGAAGGCATAACGTCGTTCGAACTGGAAGGGTATCCAAACGCAAGGAATCAAATAGTAGAGCAGCGTCGAGTTACATCCGATTATCTTCAGGCGATGCAGATTCCGTTGTTGGGCGGTAGAGGCTTCACGGAACGCGATGATCGGGGAAATTCAGCCGTAGCCATTGTCAATCAAGCCTTTGCGAGGAAATACTTCGGCGCTGCAAATCCAATCCAGCATCGTGTTCGCGGCTCCGCTGAGGCTCCATGGCTTACGATCGTTGGCGTAATAGGTGATATTCGGGACGCAAATATCGAAGCCGCTCCACCTGCGCAAATCTACACTCCGTTATGGCAACAGGATTCCGATGAAGAGCCCACAGTGATGAGCGCCTACCTGGCGGTGCGAGCATCCTTACCCGAAGATTTGATCGTCCCCAAAATTCGCGCAGCAATCCGAAATCTCGATCCAAATCTGGCGATCGCGGAAGTCTCTACGATGAACGATCGTCTCTCCCAAGCCGTTGCTAGACGCCGTTTTCAGACGACACTGCTGACATTGTTCTCGGGAATAGCAACATTGTTGGCTGTCGTTGGAATCTACGGACTGCTTGCATACTCCGTCAGGCGAAGGACAGCAGAGATCGGAATTCGAATGGCGCTAGGTTCATCCAGAGTTCGGGTGGCAAGTCTCATCTTACGGGAGGGGTTGGGTTTGATCGGGGCGGGCGCGTTGATCGGACTAGCTGCCACGCTGCTGTCTACCAAGTTGTTGGCCGGTTTTCTCTATGGTGTGTCACAAATCGATCCGCTTACGTTTTTATTGGTGCCCCTATTACTCATTCTTGCAGCGCTCGCTGCGTGTTTGATTCCGAGCTGGAAGGCCAGTCGTATCGCTCCTATGACTGCCCTGCGTCACGAATGATCGGCAGCCAGATGGCACAGCAAGCGATTAGCGTGCTCCCACGAGTCTGCGCTACTGCCTGGCAAGTCTAATCGGACGAATGCCCGTCACTGGCCAGGAACGGGGTTCGTGTCCTTGTGGGGACTCGGGGAGATATGGAGTGCAAGCCTCACACCAAAAGCCATCTGGCATATCGTCAAAGCGGCTGCGAAACGTGGCGACATAAAGAATCTCGCTCCGCATGATTTACGTCGCACGTGCTTACGACTCTGTTAGTTGGCCGGGGTGAACTTGAACAGATTCGGTTCTTGCTTGGCCATACGTCGGTTCAGACAACCGAGCATAATCTCGGATGCAAACAGAAACTGCGAGACGCGGTGAATGACAACCTGGGCCTGGAAGGCGTTTGACCGAGCGTGGACGGCCTCGAACGGGACTTCTGGCTCGTGACCTTAACGCCTCGCTCGGTTAAAATTTTTGATCGAATCTATATCTTCCCAGAAGCATTAGGTGGGCTTGGATTTAGGCTCTTGTTGCTGCACCGATGCCCATTTCGCGTGTTCCTGCGAAACCAGTGACTCGATCCTCTCGGCCAACAGAGCGTGCGGATCGACGGCAGTCGCATAAGGTGATGCCTTCCCCAGGTAAACGTATTTCTCATGCTTAAGCGATTCACAGGTGGAGCGATACGCGATCCAATTCTGCTGGTACTGGTTGAGGTGCAACGTCCCTTCCAGTATTGTAATGAGAACGCCAAGTCCGCCGGTCAGCCACAGTGTCCGCGGCAGACTAAACGCCGACAAGAAAGGGATCACTGCGGCAGCTGCAATCTCAACAATTTTGATCCGCTTAAAGTAACGTTGGTTGGTAATGCTCTTTCGGTCATACCAGCCAATCTGATCTTCAAGCCGCTCCATAATCGGATCGATTTCAGATGCGTTTGTTGCCTGAGTGTTCATTGTTTGCCGATTGTACCTCTTCTCTCTCTGATCTCGGGTCAATAATCCCCCGCGATCCGTTATTCATGGATGTCGCTGGCATCAGTGTCAGGTTTTGCGAAATCGCGTCCGCGGTATGAAACGAATCCTTCTGTTCATTCACTATTCTAGCGATTAGCTCCAATGCCCGGTAACAATTGCAACCGCCCGCAGAGGAGCAACACCGGCACAAATGCAAAGTGCCAGGCAGGAGAGTCTCCATGTTCGTCCGACGCCAAGGGCCGCGCATACGCCTCAACCGTGGACAGCGTGTTTTTGGCTAGCACCAGTGTCGCTAACATGCATATTGTGTGAAGCTCGTGGCGATGGCCGGTCCGCAGCTTCCCCAAGAAAGGAACTCTTCCGTGAGCCTGAATCTTGCAGAACTCGAGAAACGTTTTGCCGAAATGGGTGAGGAAGAGTTCGTCCGTCTCAGACGACAAGATCTTACTCGCGAAGCCAGGCCCTCTTACGACCGCGAGATACAACGGCGTGGTCTGCCTTTACCACAGATAGCGCAACCCGATCCAGCAGATGTACTCCGGCGAATGCAGAGAAGGAAGGTGAACCTCTTTGCGAGAACGATCTTGATAGGTTCACCACTGTTTCTTGCCATGGCGTACTTCAAAATATATGGGCCGGGCGTTGCCTTGATATTCGCGATGATCCTATTCGCGGCTGCGGCGCCTCTAAAAGGCGACCGGTTAGTTCTCTGGCTGCGACGCTTCCACGTCAGGCACCCACGCGGCGTACACTTTGAGAGGCTCTTATGGGGCGCGTGTGCAGTGCTCAGCTTTCCGCTCACGGTACAGGATTCCACCATCAAGCGCTCAAGCGAGATGGCGATATCGAAGTTGAATTTGTTCTCTCCGCTGCTGTTAATCGTCTCTGCAGTCGCGACTGTGATCTTCTACGACGTTATCGGAAGACCTGACGAGCACATCGTATTAATGCTGCTGTTTTTTGGTGTTCTGTATTTATCGCTGTCCTGGTTAGCCTATTTAAAGCTAGGTTGCATCAACTTGAGTCCGGCCAACGCACGGAAGAAAACGCTTCGTTTGATCCGTAAGATCCAGACGCGGAATGGATGGCACATAGGTGGCAGCTTTGTTCTCCGATGCGGGGACTCGTTCTGGCGTGAAACCATAGAGCTCCTACTGAATTCTGCTTCGGTGGCAGTTATTGATGTGACGGAGATATCCGACAACGTGATTTGGGAATTGGAAACAGCCCGTCGGCTAATCGGTTCGGAGTCGATTGTGGTGGCGTATGGGGTCGCGGAAGGAGCGGCAAAGGAAATTCCGTTAGCGCAGCTTGAGCAGTTGTCTGGTCGCCTCGGCAGCGAATGGTTGGCGCGTGCACAACCGTTCTTTTATCCACTGGGCCGTAACCAGTTGGGAAAGTCTGGTTGGGGCACGCGTAGAGACTTAGTACGTGAGTTGCAGGCCCGGGTGGCATCCGGGATCGCGCACACAGAATACCGCCAGGCTGTCGAAGAAGCTGCTGCATGACCATCGAACGATACCAAGTGTATCGCAGAGCATTCCGGAGACTATCCTTCGTTTCGGTGTCCAGACGTTTGCATCGATCAGATCCGACCACACCTGACCTCGCGATGTTTGGATATCTGTACTTGTTTAATTATTTTTAGTTTTAGTTAACTTATCCGTACACTAGCCGGGATGTGGGAAACAGCTCCTGCCTCCGTCGGCTAGTGGACACCAATTCTAAGCCTGCTCTTCACGAGGGCGCATCCATCCCCAAGCCGATGCGATCGTTATGCGTACACATGTGTGTACACTAAGAAGAGGAGCATCCCCATGATCACGATAAAAGTCGCTTCGGCGAAGATCACTTCCCAATTGAGTCGAATGCCCCCTTCCATCGTTTCCTCAGGAGTTCGACCAGTTTTTTCTTCCATTCGGAAGCGCTTGCCGGCGCTGATCACTTCCTAGAAACTTGGAACCTGGGTATCTCAGGTACGCAACGGCTCAATCGACGGGCATGGGGGGCAAAAAGGTGGTAGCGGCTTCCGCATTTTTGAATCAAATATATGGGCTCGGATAGAATCGGCATGGGCGCCGAGTTTTGCTCCATCGTCCGGGACACTTTGCGCCTTCTTTAGGAACCCGATCGGAGCTTGGCTATGCCTTCGACTGAGAAACTGGACACTCACCACAAAGCGCTTACTCTGAATCTTGATCCATCTACGTTTGGCTCCTTTGCGGAAATCGGCGCCGGGCAGGAAGTCGCACGATGGTTCCTGGTAGTCGGGGCGGCTTCTGGCACGGTGGCCAAGACCATTTCCGCATACGACAAGGGAGTCAGCGATGACCTCTACGGCTCCGGATCGCGGTACGTATCGCGGCAGCGACTGGAGGCGATGCTGGAGCACGAATGGAGCGAGCTTCTGGCGCAATTGTGCAAAACGCGCGGGCCGCAAACTCGATTCTTCTCGTTTGTTGACACGGTATCGGCGCGCAACTTCGCGGGAACCAATGACCCGCATGGCTGGGTGGGTCTCAGGTTTCAGACGGAGCCGGGCGGCCCTCCGAACGACCTGTTGCTGCACGTGAATATGCTCGATCCTTCGAATGTGCTTCAGCAGGAAGCGATCGGAATTCTGGGAGTCAATCTGATTTACACCGCTTTCTATGGGTTAGAAAGCGAAGAGTCCTTTCTCGAAGGCTTGGCGCAAGATGTCGTCAAGGAGCGCATCGAGATCGACTATTTGGATTTTAGCGGGCCGGTGTTCGAGAGTTGGGACCGCGCCGCCCTGCTGGCTCATCTGGTTTCCGCTGGACTTGCCGAGGCGGTATTTTTCTCCTCAAAGGGGCCGGCCGTCCCGCCAACGGAGGCTCTCTACAAGAAAGCCGTCGTGCTTGCGCCGGGATACTTCGGCCACGTGGATCAAGCGCACGCAGAAGTTCACGCGAGACTCTTGACTTCCGGAATTCAAGAGTTTCGGAATGAGATGGGCGAAGGGCACGCCGAGCCCGCTGGTTTTTTCTGCCTGACGGTTGCGCCGCTGGTGCGCAACGAGCCTCCTCCGGAGATAGCGGGGTTGCTGCGGCGCATCGATGCCCTTCTGGCCTCAGGCGGCGACGTGCTCCTGTTTCGGCACGCCGAGCTGTACCACATGACGGCCCTCGTCAATCGCTACACCAAGGCGCCCGTGCGATTTGTTGTAGGTCTCTCGCTTCTGATTCGAGCGTTTGAAGACTTTTACGGCAATCTCGAAGGTAGCCGTCTCGAGGCCCTCGGCCGTCTTTTCGCACAAAATGTCCGCATTTACGCTTATCCGATGACCGCCGCGGATCTGCGGGAATGGCTCAGCACTGCCTCCGCGTCCGGTTGGGAATGGAGTGAGGCCAATGGATGGGTTTCCGGCGCCCAACTGCGTCGCGCGCCGCCTCTCGGACATTTGTTCGCCTATCTTCTGGCCAGCAACTTTATTGTTCCAATGCAAGCGCCCGCGGCCCTAAAAGCCGACGCTTGACGTAGACATGTGAAGTCAGGAGTTATTCGAGGTGCATTGGTCAGTTATGTTTCAGAAAGTCTGGCGAAGGCTAATCGCCAGGTAATTTTTTCTAGCGCACACCTCACGGGGCCGTGCGGGGCACCAATCGTAAATTCCCAAGAATCCCGGAAGGCAAGGGCTGAACATTAGTCAGATCCTGGGCGCGGAAGCGTTCTCCATAACGGTCGATCAGCAGGCGGTAGTTCGGCAGGGCGCGGCCAGCCATTTCGTTAATGGCGAGATTACCCACCACGATTCTAAGTTGATTGTCGCCGAGATGTAGGTATTTGGTCGCATCTACTTGATAGGGCGGGAGCCACACCGTGCCGGCTGATCTCTCGTTTACAAAGACAAGCGCCGCTTCGCGCACAGGACTATCGAGCCAAGCTTGCATGCGTGGTGTGCCGGAACCTGTACCATCTGCTCCGGAATCGGAAGGCGCGGCGGGCACGGGAATCGGTGTTCCAGGGCCAAAATCGAGATAGAGATTTATGCCAGGCTCGAGCAGAACTGCCGGAACGTTCAGCTTCTTCTCGTAGACAACAGCCCCCGAGTAGTACTTGGTATCCGCATCCTCAGTCCAGGAATGCAACCTTTCCATTTTGACGGTGCGGCCCAAGCCAGAAAATGTCACGGACCAGTCGGAAGCCAGGTCGAGTGGTGGAAGCGGCGGGCTCGGCTTAGCCGGGGAAACTTTCGTCCGCATGCTGCGCTGCTCTTGGTGGTAAAAGACGAGAACAGACGACTGGTGCGGCTCAAGCGTGAGTTGTACCGGAGAAGCCGCACTCAGAATTTGCGTCTTGCCGGAAACCGGGTCCCAGAGTTCGGCCTGATCTGCGGAAACGCGAAAACTCGCCTGTGTACGGATCATCTGATTTCCCGTGTTGGCCAGGAAATAGATATCGGCGGATGGAAGCTTTCGATGCACGAAGCCAATGTCCGGAGCAGCTGGCGACAGCGATACGTCTGGTTTCATCACCCGCGCGAGCATTTGCCCAAGATCGGCTTCGTCCTCGAGAAAATGACCGGGCGCGCCCGGCTCCCGGAAGAGTTCTTGGGAGATCTGCTGGACTTCCGGGGAGTCAGTCCTGGATTCTTTAAACCCGGGAGCGAGCTGCGGCAAGTTGCCCGTTGCAATGACTCTACCGCCACTCCGGGCATACGCTTCGATTTTTCGGTACGTAGCCAGGGGCAGTCGCTCGAGATGGGGAAGAACAATAATAGGGTAGGAAATCCCGATCTTATCGATTGCCTGGGCATCAATAAAATCAACGCTGAAGCCGGAGTCGAGAATTTGCCGGATTACGCTTTTCCCTAACAGCACGGCTTCGACTTGATTGACGGAGATGGCGGCCCCGAGCGGGGATGAGCCCACCGGTTCAGATGCGGGACCCGTAAATGTAGCGGTGAATTGTGCCCACGCATCGTCGGTGGGCAGCAAGAGAGCCACATCGATGGCCGGCTTCCCCTGACGAAGCACATAACTGGCTCGTTGCAGGTAGGTTGTAACGTCCGGCATGACGAGCCACCATGGATTGTGCTGATTGAAAACGGCGGCCGCATAGAATCGCCAGCCCGGTTCGCCTGCCGATTCCGGAGAATACGGCCATCCGTGCCCGATCAGCTGATTACTGCCCTCTAGAAAATATGCGTCGGCGGCGGCTTTCATGTCGAGCGGCGTCGCGCGGAAGACGGGTGAATGCAACCAAGTCCAGGTCTCCGAAGAGGTGATCTGCTTGCCGTAAAGATGATTAGCGGAGGCAGCCCAGCGCACGGCCGAAAAACCCTTCCATTGCCAGCCTTCGCCTTCCGGCAGGTCAACGAGTGCGTTGCTCGATAGCGTCACCGGCGGCGTGCCATAATTCTGGGAACGAAAGCGCGTGCCATGTTGGGCGGCCCAGTCATGAAGAGGCATGAGGTAGTTTTCGTTCGCCAGCTCGCTCAGAGTTCGGCCCCAATCGTGCCGAATTTCGCTGGCCAGGGAGCCGCCTTCGCCGACCAAGGCTGGCAAGTACGGCGTCAGGTCGTACCCGCGCCGCGTCCTGAACTCCTTCGGAAAGTCAGTGGTCCAGTCGGATCCGTACACTTCGAGGCTGTCACTGAAGATGGCGTAGGGCGGATGCGATCCAAAAGCTTCTACCAGGCGGTCGCCAGTTGTCCGAAGGTAGTTCTCGATGGCGCCGCGATCGTAATGATCCAGAACGAATCCTTCTGCACCGATAGCCGGCCGTTTCACTTGCTGCCCGGTGCGGCCGGCGATGAAAAATAGCACCGTGTGTGGTCCGTCGAAACGAGGCAACCATAAGCGGCCCTCACGAGGCTCGGACAGACGTTCCGCATTTTCA
>Ga0210387_10003342_pt1 | contig 12328 bp, 19 predicted proteins | sample IncBWC7OmetaG_FD_160108 | JGI IMG/M metagenome (GOLD analysis project Ga0210387, IMG submission 160108) | Forest soil microbial communities from Barre Woods Harvard Forest LTER site, Petersham, Massachusetts, United States - Inc-BW-C-7-O ... | reverse complement strand
GCCACGTGCACGCAGTGGCCGTCGTATCGTATGTAACGTTGGTATTGTATGCATTATACAGCACGCAGGCGAAAATTTTCATAACGCACCGTGATCGACAATGTCAAAGACTTCGGGAAATACCTCCGATAACGCTCGTGAAAGACGCCCGCGTAGCCGTGCTTTAGACGCGCGTTCAATCAGACGATCTCCCATTCTTCACCTTGATCGTCGAGAAAACTCGGGATTTACAGTCAGAACCCAGAACGGTACAGTATTTGCTCTCTCCAATCAACGACAAGTGACAATGGTGGACTCATCCCGTAGGATCAAAGACTGGATGATACACTACGCCGGTAGGACAAATGGACCTAACCGTCATGTTTGATATCGAGATAATTCAACGAGTCAGTAATGAGTGGAGATCCACCGAGGCTCCCGCTCCGAAGACAGCGGTTCCCAATCCAGATTGAGGTCAAGGAGGAATAGATCCGTACTTTCTGAGTAAACATATGTTTCCAATTGGTCATGAGTAGGTTAGGGTGAAAGCTGCAGATCTGTGAAGGGTTACCCAAGCCGAGAATTGGAATTGTTCATTGGATAACATTCGAATGTGCGCAACAGAACCGGAAGTTCGAGGTTTCCGAGTCGAAAAGCTTTCAGAGCGTGCGGGTGATAGGAAAAGGACAGGAAAAGAAGACCTTCAGCAATCCTCGTACAATAAAAGCAGTGGAGACGTGTCATGGTGAGACGTGTGGAGGCTTTGAGAAATTCAATGTCCAACAATGGCTGGCCGGGATCATGTGACGAGTATCTTGACGTGTCGGCCACGACACTTCTTCAAGTTTCCAATTCCGATCAGAACAGTAGATGCTTTGACTCTATCAAAACGCCTCTTTTTTACTTTGCGCACTAATTGCTATGCATATCCTGTATTTCTGGAATCTCCTCTCTCTTTTCGCCCTAGTTCCTCGGTCAACTTTCGCCTCAGTTCTTGCAATTGACTATGGAACAGACTGGATCAAGGCCTCTCTGATGAAACCGGGTGTACCTTTCGATGTTCTGCTCAACAAGGATTCCAAAAGAAAGGTTCAATCTTCAGTAGGATGGAAGAAATCTGATCGACTTTTCGGGACTGATGCTTTCAACCTGGTGCGCAAATTTTCAAAATGTATAGACATGCACATACTAACCTACTGTTAGGCATCGCGATTTCCCTCGGATTCGTTCTCGTCGTTAAAGTACCTTCAAGCAGCGCCCTTCGAATCTGATACCGTTTCGTTTTTTACCACTATCTCAACGGCTGAAGTTGTCGAAACTGCGCGCAAAACGGCCGCGTTGAAGCAAAGCGACGGAACAGAATGGAGCGTCGAAGAACTCATCGGGATGCAATTTGCCTACATAAAACACCTAGCTGAGATTGTCGCTGGAGAAAAGGTGCACGATGTTATCGTCGCTGTGCCGCACTTTTACTCTCAATTCGAACGGGACGCTGTCGCCGATGCGATCGAAATCGCCGGTTTGCGGACACTCGCGCTGATTAACGATGGGACAGCTGTGGCGGTCAACTACGCTATGACGCGGACATTCACTATTCCTGAATACCACGTTATTTACGACGCAGGAGCTTCTTCCATCCGCGCTACGGTGGTCTCATTCACCACCGACACCAAAGCCAAGGGCACGTCCGCGGGCTCTCATATCCTCGTGGCGGGCGTTGGGCATGATCGTACTACGGGAGGGACGGAACTCGATCGTAGATTGCGCGAAATTTTGATTGAAAATTTCAACAGCAAGCACAAGAAGAATATTCGTGAAGATAAGAAAGGCATGGCAAAGTTGTGGAAGGAGGCTGGCCGTGTCAAGGCAATTCTGAGTGCAAACTTGGACGCCACAGCGACGGTAAGGTATTGTGTACCATCGCCTTCAGCTGCAAATACTCATCCAGGTGTTTACACAGGTCGAGAGTCTGGCATGGGATATCGATTTTAAGTCCAAAGTGACCAGGGATGCGTTTGAGACTGCTTGCGCGGATCTTAAGGGTCGGTTTGCGCAACCTATTCTTGACGCACTGAGTGATGCGGAATTGACATTGGTGAGTCATCTCTCTGCTGTGGATAATCATTAAGTTCTGATTTCCCCGCAGGATAACATAACATCCGTAATTCTAACTGGTGGAAGCACTAGGACACCAATGATACAAGCAGCAGTCAGAGCAGCAGTCGGAGAGTAAGTTGCCTTCTTCCATTATTTCGCGATGTGTTTTGAACCTGCTTTCCACCAGTGATAAAATCGCTCTGAACGTGAATGCGGATGAAGCAGCCGTTCTTGGTGACTTCACTCCCACTCTAAACTTATTTAAATTTGACTAACCGTATCTAGGCGCTGCGTTCCATGGGGCGAGCCTTAGCAGACAATTCAAAACCAAGAACATTAAAGTGTCAGACATCAGCGTCTACGATATTCAAGCATCCTATTTCGCTACTGCGACGACTGTGTCAAGCAGACCTCGGACGATCAACACGCTCATCTTTCCGGCCGGCTCGAAAGTAGGGACAAAGAAGACGCTGACCTTCAAGCGGAAAGACGATTTCTCAATTCATTTGGAATATAAGAATGAAGTCGCACCGTAAGTGTCCTGTATCCCGCCCTCTTGCTCACGTTGTGACTGTATTTTATTAAGGGGATTCCCGACGCGAATATTGGAGGTAGAACTCGGTGGGGTGAAGGAGGCGCTGGGGAACCTGACTGAGCGTGGAGCGGTAGACCCAGTTGTGAAGGCTACACTAACGCTGTCGGAATCTGGCTTCGTCTCTGTATCAGAAGCTATTGCATTTGGAGAGATCAAAGACGACTCCATCACAGGTATGTAATTGTCAATATTTCACATGTCCTAATCTTAGATATGGCATCAGGCAAGCTGAAAGGATTTTTTGCTGGTGGGAGTTCGTCCTCGTCATCAGAGGAGTCATATATCCCTCCTCGTGACACTGAGACTTCCTCCTCTGCTGTCCCTGCTCCTTCATCAGCCCCTACTGAGAAAAACCCGCTACCAAAGGACTTGGACACTATTCCTCTGAATCTAACAGTCACGTTCCCGTCTATTCCGCCCATGACCGTTGCAGAGAAACGGAAGGCACGTAGCAGGTATGAAATCAATTTTAATAACCTCCGGTGTCGTGTTTTGACAGGATGATAAGACTCCGCGCCATCGACCAAGAAGAAGTTGTAAAGAACCGGAAAGAGGAGGCGCGCAATACCTTCGAGGGCTACTTGTACCGATTGCGGGATTTGCTTGACGAGGAAAACAGGGATACTCCATTCAAGAAATGCTCACAGGAGTCAGAGAGGGCGGCGATTGCTGAGAAGTTGGCGGACTCGTTTTCGTGGCTCCACGACAAAGGTGATATCGCTGAGACCTCACAATTCCTCGATAAGCGTAACGCGCTTGAGTGAGTTTCTGCTTTTGCATGAAAACGAGCTGGAGACATTAACGAGTCTTTTTAGGAGCCTGGAGAGGCCGATTATACATCGGTACCAGGAAATTGAAGCCTTCCCGCATACGCTGAACAATAGCCAGATGTGGAATTGGAGTACCCGACTATTCCTTACCGAGGCACGAACGAATTTGACTGCGGAATCTGAAGCCGGCCTTCCGTCAAAATGGACCAAGGAGGATCTAGATGGTCTAGAGAAGACGTTGAAGGAGCATGAGACATGGCTGAATATTTGGGTGGAGAAGCAGAAGTCAGTCAAGTCGAACGAGGATCCTGTTATTGACACGACGGAGATGAAGGCACGGGCGAAGGTCTTGGAGACACATTTGCAGAAGCTTGTGAGGCGGAAGATTCCCAAGGCGAAGAAGACGACAACGACGAGTGCTACACCCGTTCCTACACCTTCGCCGCCGGCCGTTGAGGTGGAGGAAAACGAGGAGACAACAGTACCAGTGGAGCCGGAGCAGGTCCCTTTAACGCCACCTCAGGGGGTACGCGATGAGCTGTAATTACGGAGAGAACACACAAAACTAGAGAAACACTTTGTTTCGAGGATCTTGTGCAAATAAATTATGTCTGAGACTTTATTTGGCCTTGTTTGCTCACTACGCTCCCTGCCGATGTCATTCTCTTAGCCTCGGCCTGGCAAACATACTACCCATATTCACTCCATTTTTGCTGTCTGCACTTGGCTTGTGCAAATAATATACCTCTCCTGAAGCTTTCGGATCTGTCTTTGTAACCTGCGTCGTCCACATATCTGGCATCTGGAACTGCCAGAACGGTATCATTGTGGTCGATGTCAAAGCGAAGTATGAATAGCCTTGCACACGAGAAGCGACTCTCGAAGTATCGTGTTACCGACGAGGATTTATTCAGGTGTGTTTGATGGTTTATATCATCCTCTGAAATCTTCTAATCAGTATCTCTTCAGTTATGTTCTTCGTGTAGCGTAAGGGCGTTCTTACTCGTGATGTGCAATATTCCAATGGTCTCATAATTTTCTAGTCTTCTGAGCTATATCACACTTCCTAAGCCTACGGATTCGCCCATTATCAATGCCCACGAAGTCCGGGAGAGAGAAAATCACTCGCGGCTTTCAGCATTGTCAAACTTCTCTATCGGGGACCTTTTCAAGGACATCAGAGATGGTCCGAAAAGCGTCAAGTTTCCAGAGAAACTTTTGAAAGTGTTGGATCAGAAACTGCAAAATATTGCAATGGGGAAGGATTCAGCGTGCGTGATGGGTTGTTCTCATATTATTGCTGGAACTGATAACTGATCCGCAACCAACGCAGTTACTCTGACCAGCTGACACGGAGAACCATGGGAAAATTCTACGGTCAGTTCATGGTTGACTCCTTCAAGCGGCAAATGAAGGAGAATAGGAAGATCGAGGAACTCATTTTGATGTTCGCGACTAATGCCACTGGAGTTTTAAAGAAGGAGCCTTCTTTGGCCGGCGACGGCTGGAAACTTGAACTCAATAATCAAATCGCGCAGTTCGTCACGATGCTTCGTGAATGTCTTCGAAATGTCAGCCATGTCTCACCAGAACTCCTGGCACGATTGGACATATACACAGCCAAACTGGCACCTACCCAAACATCTAACGACTCTGGATACGATTCAGCGTCGACTTCTCGAGATCGGGACTCGATGAGTTCGCCGACTATCAGTGGTAGTGTATCAGACATGCAGTTAGTGCGCACAGTTGCCGCACTCTTCAAACTTCCCGAGCCTGCCGTCCAGCAAGAAATTGACCAACTGAGACTGTTCTGCACCGAAAAGGTAAGACAGATCTTGTGATAAATCCGTAATACACATTTCATCCCTTTCCTGTAGGCTGCCCTGACCGACCTCAAAGTGAGTTATCGACATGTAAGCAGATTCTTTATCTTGGACTTACATCATTCAACGTAGACATGCCTGAAAAACATCAATGCTGGTGCACCATTTCCGGGTCGTCGCGAAGACTTCGAAAGCGATGCTGCGTGGCTTTCTTGGCGACATACGGAAACAACTCATCTTCAACAACTCATGGTGGCGATGGTACAGTTCAACCCAGAACTGGCCAAATCCACACCCTCCGATATCTCGCCATCCTTTCAGACCTCAAACGCTCGGCCAGGATCCTTGTACTCCTCCCACGAGTCACCAGCAGGCGCTTCCCGGAACCCCTCCGTTAGCAGTCGACGCTCTTTCATGAGTGGCACCACACTGGAACACAACCCATACTTTGACGGTGACCTCGGTGGCGATGACGAAATCCTTGTTGGCCACCACTTCACCTACATTCCTCCAAACCCCAGGGGATTTTACAAGCGGCTACTGGAGTACTGCCTTGTGGCTGATTTAGAGATAATGATGAGCCCCGAGGTTGATGATAATGATGAAGTTTCATTGGGGATCCTATCAGCGCCGCACATCGAACTTATCAACGAATGTGCATTGCGATGGCGGATAGGGCAGCCATACCGTGCCGCATGCTTCTTGGATCTGGTCAGGCAGTTTTATGAGCGTAACGACGTGCCTTTAGAGTGTGTACCCGAAGCTCTGCAGACGATTACGAAAGTCATGCGTGAGGTTGACATGGAAAAGTGGCCAGTACAGGATGTACGTCTTTTCTGTTAACTGTTCATCGCTTACTGACCGTTTGTATGATAGTCAGAGTTTCTCTCTAATATCTATGGTGGCCTATTCAACGTTTTCCTCTCGTCACTTTATCACGCCATGGATGCTCTTCCGAATCTCAAACCATCGGAAATTGAGCCGTACTTGTCCGTCCTAGAACATGTGCGGGACAGCGGACTGCTTGAACGTTTTGATGTAGATATCAGCGCACGGTTGACTGATGTTCAGGAACGAATACGCCAGGTCTCTGCCCTTTTTTACGACTCCAAGATGCAACAGCTACAAGCAGCGCCGGGCGTCAACCGGGCACTACCTCTCCTGCTGATGACAGACGAGCTGGAAAAGTCAGCGAAGCTCCTGGACAAAAGATTCCCGGACCCCATTCTTGGGTGAGTCTTTCTGATTGAGTACTTTGAAATTCGAGCTTACCTTGGCGTCGTGAAGGCAACTTGACCTTGTATCTTTGGTCGTCGAAGTCCAAATTCCACATTTTATCACCGACCTTCAAAGCTCGCAGAAGCGTCTATTCGAAGATTCTATGAATGAACCGACACCCGATGTACCTATCCAAGACATATTTGCGCTATACCGTCGGTCAAAGATCCTCCTCGGGATGTATGCAGCATTCTGCCCACAGTAAGTAACACAACCGGTTCCCTAAGATATTAATTTTAATACTATCGCTCAGGGGCCACATTGACTTTAACATTGGCGTATTTTTCGAGCCATATGTTCGTCAATGGCTAGCCAATACCGATAGCAAAACAGGACAATGGGTAGAAGCTGTGAGTGGCATATTTATTATTCTTTGCGAATACTCACTCACGTTTGCTCTAGGCCATTGCCGCTGACAAGGTAACTGGCTCTCTGTTGACCTTACTATCCTGTCATTGTTTACCTATTCGCTTCACAGTTCCAAGCCGAAGGTGCTGAAGGCCACAGTTCATCGATCGTCGATCTCTTTGATTCCCTTCGCAGTCCAATAAACTTCTTACAAGACATGGACTGGGAGGACAATTATCAAGATGCAAGATTTTTCACGAGCCTGGCGAAGGTAAACACTAATTTATCTGAAAAGTCCGCCCACTGAATTTGCGACCATATTTCCAGACCATCTCTAAAGCTGTTGAACAGTATTGTAAAAGTGTGGAGGCGCTTTTCTTGACAGAGATGTTTCCTCGGCCTACCGACTATCTGCAACCGCAGAAGTCATCTGCCTGGCTGGAAAAGGCGAGACAACTGGCAATTCAGGGTGAGAAAAAAGTCGAGCCCTTCAATTTCCAGCCGGAATCTTGCGTCAAATTGAACAACGTCGAAGCTGCTCGCAAACTCTTGGACAACATGTATAACCAAATGCAAGTTGACAAGATTGCTGACATTGTTCACAATCACGGTCCGCCTGTTCCTGACAAGGTCGAACGAGAACGGTTCCTGTTTACCGTAAAGGTCGTCATTGCTGAAGGCCTTGTGCCACTGGATAGTAGCCCGTCATCGAAAGTGGACACATTTATCACCCTCAGTGACGAAGCTGGCAATCGATTAGCAAAGACTCGGACCATTTACGAGTCCCTCAATCCTCGGTGTAAGTTTTTGAGCATGATATATGGAATACATCCCAACGGCATGCTCACCTTTTTTTTTCTTGGTAGGGGATGAAACGTTCGATCTGTCCGTTGAGAAACCACTGTGGTTGATGGTAAGCGTTCGAGATCGTGCTCTTGTGGGCAAACATGATACTATCGGGCGGGCATACCTGTGTTTGGACCCGCGGCGGTTTGGCGACTTCCTCGCGCACGAATTGTGGATGGACTTGGATTCGCAAGGACGCGTACTAGTCCGCGTCAGTATGGAAGGCGAGAAGGACGATATTCAATTCTATTTCGGGCGGGCTTTTCGATCGTTGAAGCGGGCGGAAGCGGATATGCTTCGAATCTTTATTGACAAGGTAAATCAATTCACCAGTGTTGATCTTTGCTATGATAATTGATGTTTAATTGCCTCAGATGTCGCCATTTATCCAACAATGTCTTTCGAGGAACGTTGTCAAGACGTTGATCAAGGGGGGCAATCTTGGACTAGATTACAACAAGGCACTGGGCAACGTCACTGCCCTTTATCGTTCCGCGCTTGGTGCTTCCTCCGCTGAAGTGCAAATTCCCTTGCCCCAAGGGGAGAAGCCCCGTGTTCGACCAGAAGAACTCACCGATGTAGAGATCGAACAAGCGATATTGCCTCTGTTTGACTATTTCGATGCCAATCTCCAAACACTCAACACTTACCTGAGTGATACCGCCAAGGAGATGGTGATGACACGCGTGTGGAAGGAGATCCTGACGATCATCGAAGGCTTGCTGGTTCCTCCTCTGTCCGATGTCTCAAGTGACATGAAGCCACTGAGTGACAAGGAGGTAGACATTGTGTTTAGGTGGCTGAAGGTAAGTGTTGTCTTGTCTGTTCCTAGATTCCCCAGTTCACCTTCTTGCAGTTCCTGCGGGACTACTTCTATGCTGGTGGAGAAGGTCCTGTCCCCCTGGAGGTCCTACAAAACCAGAAATATCGAGATGTTGTTTCGATACGACTTTACTACGACTGGCACACGTAAGTTCGTCAACCTAGACTTCTATTCGTGATCTCATTCTGTCTCATAGGGATGCTTTGATGGAGGAGTGTGTTCGCATGATGCAGCAAAGCCTCCGTACCTCACCGACGACGAAGAAGCGAGCGAAGACTGTCTACTCTCAACGTAATTTGGGTACCATCAAGGAGCGCAAGAAAGAGAAGCGCGAGGAAAAGGAGGTTACGAATGGAGAAACTATCATGAGGATTCTCCGGATGAGGTACGGTTACTGTCTTTACATCCTTCTGCATAGAACCTTATATGACTGGATAGACCTGGAACTTCGGAGTTCATCGCTCATCAGCTCCAAATCATGACCGCGATGCAAGCTGAACAAGAACAGCGAGCAAAGGATCTGGAACGTCGGAAATTGCAAAGACCTTCTTCACAACGGCGGAACCAGTCACCACAACTACCGCCTTTGCCATCAACTCCTCCTTAATATATGTCGCCATAAATCATACCCGAACGCTATACCTCTTTTTTACGTCTTCCTTTCCATTTTTCCTCCTTATCCTTGCTTGTTTTCTTCGCAATTCAGGCTTGAACAGCCATTTGTACATGGGACATTGGTTGTACTTATGAGGCAACGTATATGTATCTTTTACACTAGTACTATCATAATAAGAAATGATTGGAACATGGAAGGCTGGTCACGCTGTCACGGATATGTGACATGGTTGTCACAAGGGTCCTTTGTTTTCCTATTCGAGAACAAAAGTGCTTTTCACAGAAACTTGAACAATGAGGCATCCACGACGACAACACGGCAGCGAAAACAATGGGAAGCCGCACCTCCAAGGCAACCTTGTCACTCAGCTCGGGACTTCTAGACTACTTAAACCTCGCGTGAAAGGAATGTAGGGTCACGACTCGCCACCTCCACTGCACTGCACTGCACGTCCTGCGCTTGCTGTTCCTCGTCTTTCCTTCTACTTTCATTACCGCCTGGTGCTGGTCCATCTTGTGACAAGTTCTCGCCTGGTTGCCCCTATTTTCACGTCCTCTCCGACTTTCACGCCAACGTACATCATTCTCGAAATGCTTCCTCCCCGTGCTTGTACGTACCCCCCTCCTCTCCAAACTTCATTAGTGGCTTACCCTTAATATAGATACGTTCATCGGACTCAATGCTATTCGTTTTCTCAGCATCATCGCCCTGCTCTTGGTCTTCGCCAGCAGTATCGTCGTAATGGTACATGACATCCAAGCAGTCAATCGATTCGTTGTGGCAGGCAAGGTCGCCAACAACAGCAGCTCTGTAAACTCTACCATTACGGATATGCTTGAGTGCGATTACATCGAGTGCGTGCTGGAATCGAATTCGTCTTTCACTGATCTTTACGCCTTTATCAGAGGAAGCACAGTGCCCAATCAACCAGCCGGGGCATTCTGGGCCGTTCTCAACCGCCTGTTGATCATAGGACAAGCGATTGTTCTAATTCTTTCCGAACTCGGCTGGCCCGCTGCATTCTTTGATCGATTCTTCCCCGTTCTCGGAAAAGACTTTGGACTTGGTGCTCTCGGTGTCATCCAATGCCTGTAAGCACTCGCCCATTCACATTAATATGATCGGTATTCACGTATCGCATCTAGTATCGGTGCTGCAGTGCTATCCCACCACGTTGACGACTTTGCCCTCGTTTCCGCCTTTTTCCTATTCGCCATCGGCTGCTTGAACATTTTCGTCGGCCTCGTCTGGCGCCAATCCGCCAAATCCAAACGCTCCTTCACGTCCTGGCGCGACCAGGCAAAGAGCGCCCTTCCAACCCACGTTGCTGGTGTGGATGTCCGTCCTATGATGCCGTCCAAGCCACCGTCGTTCATGTCGAGCATGTTCTCTGGGGATGAGAGGCACCATGACTCGGACACGGGCTCGAGTAAGCCTGGGTTTGGATTTGGCAGACAGGGTGAGAAGGCTGCAGGTTTGAATGGTGTGTGTTTTCTTTTGGTTGATGTATGTGTGCTGATGCGCTGGTGGCAGGCTATTTTATCTCCAAACCGATCGAATCCCTTCCTCGATACCTAGCGAAGCCAACCGCTACGGGCGATAGCAGTACCACCGGGCATAGCTCCACCACGAACTAGGCAAGAGGCATGGCGTCCAGTGGCATCCTCCTGGCTTTCCCCTCGCTCCCAATGTTCCTGCTCTCTTCCCCTCCAGCCTAGATGATCACCAATATGTGCACGCTTAGGGCGCATCCACTGTATGCCCCATGAAAGACTGTTGACGTTTCATTCTACCCTAAATGCATCCTGGGACCATATCATATCCATTATCTCACCCATCCTCAGCATTTGTAACTTGTAGCTTGTATAATTGCATTGCATAATTTGCAATTTCGCATGAGTGGATCGCCTGCTTCGCATTCCTGACCAATGGAAGAGTCCATACCACGCTGGACAAAATATGTATCGGTTATCGGTTGAGTGACTTGTTTGAATTAAACAGGAGTTGTTGCACTCAAGTAACTTCCAATCCCCAACCTGTTGGGTTCAGGAGTTGGATGTAGACCGCACAACAATGCAGATTCAGATACCGCGCGACCCCTGCTTGACGCCTCAAACGAAGTCAAATGGTGCTATAATTTGGTCAATAACATTAATATCAAGAACGGCAATAAATCAGACATGAGGCGAGGAAGATGTAAACACGTCAGAAACAGGTTCCGCGCGGTGAAAAGGAGTAAATACTATGGAATTCTTATCCAAAGGCGTTTTGTGATACGAGCCGTCGAATAGCGCTATAGAATCTGACTGTGAGGCCGATTATGGGAACAGCCAGGACAGTATAGCCATCAGCGGATAATATGATATCAGGGTGACATTTCTCTCAGTCAGCCGCATGGGAAGATTGCCCATGGAAACTTGCAATTGAAGGTTGATCGTGATGTGGTACCACTGGGCCAGTGGCACTGCACCACGGCGTGACCACGCGATGGTTACCCCACATCCTTAATGTCCCCATCGCTCCTGCCACATGAACTGCGATCAGGAGCATTCTTGAAGAGATCGAAGTGGGAGGGTGTGTACGAGAAGTTTGGCTCGACAGTGCCGTTGCAGATTGCCAACATTGGCATAGAAAGAACTGCCAGAGCGACCATCTCTCCAGCGAAGCCAAGATTGACAACAAAAGGGCTTGAGGGCATAGAAGTCCTTACTGGAAGGACAATGGAGAAGAGCGCAATGGGTGGCAGGCTGGCAGGCCGCTGGCACGTTGTGAAGGGTCGAGACTGGCGTGGAGCGAGAGCATATGTGAAAACATGTTTGCCTTTGTTATGATCTAAAGGTTGCGGCAGAATAAAATATCAGATTAGTATTTAGTGCGATGGCTCGTTTAAGTATTCGCTAGCTACTATGTACCGCTTGCTTCCCATTTACAGTGACATCAGTACAAATGAATTCGAAGAAACTATAAATCGCCATCCTACTGGCTTCGAAAAGTGAGAAAGCCCGTGGCCACGAATTGAAACTAACTCAACCCGTGAATACCCTCCCCATTGGGCATCCTGCACTCCCACTCCAATCCCAAAGCAACACATCCTCCTTTCACAAGATCCACGTCCCAACGCACCTCGCCATTCTTGCGCAACGAAGCTTT
>Ga0210387_10003341_pt1 | contig 12330 bp, 10 predicted proteins | sample IncBWC7OmetaG_FD_160108 | JGI IMG/M metagenome (GOLD analysis project Ga0210387, IMG submission 160108) | Forest soil microbial communities from Barre Woods Harvard Forest LTER site, Petersham, Massachusetts, United States - Inc-BW-C-7-O ... | reverse complement strand
CTTTGCAGATCATTCTATTATCAGCATCCTTCACTCACTATGGGAGTCTGATACCACAAAATGGTCCAATGTATTCAATGAGATGATTTCTGACTTACTAGGTTCTCTTGCTGCTGGCTTTGCAGATCATGCGAAGGGTCTCACTGGAGGCAGTGTGCGACCGTTTAAGATGTTGATTCTATATGGTATTTGAGCAGGGGGTTGGGGTTGGGGGAAGGTATGGTCAACTTTGATATTGAAAACCCTCGCAGGTCGAATTGCTTCGACCTGCTAACAAATCATGTACCAAAGGCACTGTGCAAATTGATGTGCCAGGACATGTAATCAGTAGAATGAATGGTTTGAGTATGCATTACAGCCGCAGGCCGAATGGATTCGACTTGGGAATGAAATAGTTAGTATAATATCTGTTAGATAACATGTGTTAGATAATAATAACAAAATGATATTAATAATATATATTACAATGATATTGTCTCTCAGGCAGAACAAATTGGACCTGCTAGCGTTTATTAAAATAAAAATACATTGCAGGAGGAATGTGTAGGACCTGCTAGCATTGACTAAAATTAAAATACCTCGCAGGAGGAATGTGTTGGACCTGCTAGCACTATGCAAAATGAAAATACCTCGCAGGAGGAATACATTGGACCTGCTAGCATATTCTAAAATGAAAATACCTCGCAGGAGGAACACGTTGGACCTGCTAACATATTCTAAAATGAAAATACCTCGCAGGAGGAACGCATTCGACCTGCTAGCATTTTCTAAAATGAAAATACCTTCCAGCAGGAACGCTTTGGACCTGCTAGCATATTCTAAAATAAAAATACCTCGCAGGAGGAACGCGTTCGACTTGCTAACATATTCTAAAATGAAAATACCTCGCAGGAGGAACGCGTTCGACCTGCTAGCATTTTCTAAAATGAAAATACCTTGCAGCAGGAACACTTTGGACCTGCTAGCATATTCTAAAATAAAAATACCTCGCAGGAGGAACGCGTTCGACCTGCTAGCACTATGCAAAATGAAAATACCTCGCAGGAGGAACGCGTTGGACCTGCTAGCATGTTCTAAAATGAAAATACCTCGCAGGAGGAATGTGTTCGACCTGCTAGCATTTCCGGACATGACATTACCTCTACCTACCTGCCATTATTCCCTTCATAATGCAGCCTTCATGTAAGGGTCTATCTATTGCTCCGCATGACTTGGCCCCCTAGTAGTGTAGGTCGACCGCCGTACACCCCGTACGGCACTCCAGGCCAAAAATCCACAAAACAGCATGGTTTTCACACGGTTTTCACACACCCCCGTCGTCCCCTTCTGGTTCTCTCAACACATTTTCTATTCCATCACTCAATAATATCAGGGCATCTCGCCGGTAGGGGCCGAAACATCCTTTTGATTTGGCATATATGGCCTCGTATTTCAGCCATCTGGAGACCTGTGTGATTGGTCAGCAGTAATCTACCTGAACCAAGGACATATATTTATATAGATCCAATAATGAGCAGCAATTTTTCAAATCTATGGTTATATCAAGGGGGGGTGGCAGAATGCAAAAATCAGGTTAGGGTTAGGGTTTATATATATTTTTTCCATATTTTGATCACATGATCACTTGAAATATAAAAATCATACACATGTCACATCATCACATATATCACAATGTGTGACATTTCACTTGAGGCAATACAAATTTGAAATAATAGCAATTTTGCTCATACATCCTCAAGCCTGGCAGTGCTCAAGATGTCACATGGGTCCAGATATATTGAAATTCGGCCAAAAAATTGCACATCAACCAAAAAAACATCCAGCCTCCCCCCTACCTCATATTGTGGGATTTGCATTCCACCACTGCCCCCCCCTTGGGTTATATGCCATCTTCATCCCAGATGACATCATAAGTCATATGCTACTCCTTCACATTCATCTCACTACAGCAATATAGAAAATAAAAATAAAAGTTAGATTTATGTTTTACATAAAAACAGCAACTTTAGAAACATACCACAGGGGCATCACAGTTAGCATTGGAGTGGGAAACAGGAGTTGGCCAGTATAAGCTGAAGGTCAGAAGAGACTATATGTTAGTGATGTTGTGGCCTGGTTCTGAACCAAAGTTCAGACCAAAGTTTGCCCATCAGGAACCAGATCAAGGGTCAGTCTGCAGTTCTGTCTGGAGTTAGAATCACTGAACCTGTTCAGACTGCTGAGCCAAAAAAGGATTATTATGCCACATGTGTAACTCAGGAACCTGCAAATGCACAGCAGACATATTTGAGCTTCTGAGATCCCCTCATATGGTGCACAATTCCAGTTCTTGATTTATGCAAGAGTCATGGGAAAATATGGCCAATCACATCAAGTTTGAGGAGGCAAAAGACTCAATTGGGGTCAGTTTGGAACACCTGGAGAAGTGGTATCCAAGGGGAATTTGGGATTATGATCTGCTACATCGGGTTGGTTGGTTGGTTCAGCTGGCAGGCTGGTTAAAAAAGAATCTGACCTGACACTAATTTATTAATTTGAGCCCAAAATATTAGGCTCATGACCAGCATGTTCCCACAATTTGGTGCTTTTGCCCCTTTCCAACTTGGTAGGAATGGCTGGAACAAACGGTCACCATTTTTGGTGGAGGCATGACAGCTCCCCCCAAACCTTGGCAGCAACTTAGAATTTTCAACCCTCAAATATCAAAAATTTGCTCCCAAGTCACCTATACTATAACGATTTTTGGGATATGCAAATAAATGCATTTTTTATTCATGCTAGTGCGCTAAGGTGCTATTCCCCCATCTGAAGGCTCCTCTTCCTCTATGGCGATAAAGGTAGGTACAGGAGGTGGTGAATGAGCAAAGGGTTGGGTAATGACAAAGCCAACAGGAGAGGAAGAAGTCATTGACATCATGTGCACTGATGGGCCTGTTCATTGAGTGTGAGCGCTTGTGGCTATCAACATCAATGTTAACGCTGTTGCCACAGTTGTGTGTAGGGTGTAACATGGGTCACTCTGTGGGTGACTTTGTGTGTCACACCATACCCGCTACCCATGATACCACACCTGTCACAGGTATGGGTTAAGCGGGCGTGGGTTTGAACCACAGTCCAGACCATTTCACTGCGGTACCACTACACCACAGTGAATCATGGATACCGCACTCTGAAACTGTGGGTGTGGTCACACAAAATACACAATAGTAGTCCCAAATGATTTGAAGTTGATTCTATTAAATTTTAATATACACTACTACTCATAAATACTCTCAGTGGCCACCTCAAACTATACCCTCTTCACCTCAGGTCTGGACTTCATCTTGAAAACATTGCTGTACATGGCCACTTTGCATGCCTCATGCCCAAGGCTTGCACCATCCAAAACATGAGTAAAAGATAAACGACATGCATAATGCTGTCCTCAGATGACAATGAGGGACCCACCTATAACATAATTCCACACTTGGGCAGGCAGGATCTTGATCGGCGAATGAGTTGTTGGCCATGTTTGGGTGTTAAAATTGTTGCATAAGAAAAATCTCGCTAGTCGAATGCATTCGAACCACAAGAGAGTCCACATCCCTCGACTGAGCATTGGAAGTGTTTGTGGGCTTCAAAGGGGTGTGAAGGTAGTGCATGCATGGAGCATGGGGGGGTGGTAGTTATCATGGCAGTTGTCGGTAGATGGTGGCAATTAAGTCTGAAAGCATGTTAGGACTCTTAAGTAAGTGTAATTTGCACTTGTTGTCTAACAGCTTTGGGTCACAACACTGTGACACAGATACTGAAAGTGATTCTCCTTGTTGATTCTGACCTTGTATACTAGCTGTTACAATCACTTTTTTATTTCTTCACCCCTATCATCTTATCTCTTGATCTTATCCATTCTCATGTTCCAGACCATTTTTTTCATGGACTATTATTAATCACTCCCATCAGTTTCACCTTATTTATCACATGCAGATCTTTATTGTTCACATCAGTTTCACCTTTGTTTCACTTTGGTTTCACTTTCATCTGTGATGTCCTATCACATTCTATGCATAGCCATGCACAGCCGTGTACAACTGTGCACAGCCTCACCTTGTAGTATATATTCAGTAGTTTACATTGATGTACCCCAGTATTGACCTTATCTATTTCCTGGTCTGTGATTGATGCTTGCCCATCCCTGGCTTATGGGTTCCCCACTGAGTACTGACCTCATCTTGTGATTCGGTCTGCCTAACGAAGCAGCAGATCCCCGGTGGATTGTCTGTGCTCAGGCTGGTCTCTTTCCTTGGACCTTGGGCCTTTGGCCAGTTGGTCTCAAAGTTGACATTAGACCAGCATCCCCTTGTCTGGTATTCTTCTATCCAATAACCTTATCTTGACATTTGAGATTCTAGCTAAGCTGTTGATGCTTGTTAAGTGGACCTGGATCATTCACTAACTGGTTGCTGACAAAGCTGTTGATACTTGTTTGGATCATCCACTAGCCAGTCGCTGACACTAGCCTACACATATACAAGTTGTGATATTTAAATAAGTAAATTTCAAATAACAGGTGCAGCCACAGCTTCAACTTCACCCATGAAAACCCGTGACACCACAGTTACAGGTCACAGTATGATGCTGGGTTCAGAATTCCAGCACCATACCCATACCTGTGGAACCTGCAACCAAAATGCCATGGGTATACCCGCACCTGTGTTATTCCCTAGTTGTGTGTGGTTTCTTGTCTTGGGGGTGCTGGCACAGAGGCACTAGAAACTGTTATAGGGTTCTCAAACAATTCAGGATGGGGATCATTGTGCTTCCTCTTCATGACTCAGGACTTTTTTGGTAGTGGCTTCATTGGTGGAATATTGAGTGTTGACAATAGGACAAAAAGCTCCTCCCCATATCTTGAATACCACTTCCACTGCCCCACTAAAACCTTCTGCAACCTGTCACACAATGGAAATGGCCCAACAGATGCCAAAAGATTCAACATCTCATCCCCAGTCAAAATCCTGTGGAGGCAAATTGAGGCAAATCATTGGTCATCATTTCCCTATCAAAAGTGAGATCTGGTTAGATGTCATTGGCCATTTGGCCATTTGAATGATCATTTTCTCATCTCATCTAATCAAGGCAAAATATATCTTTCATTTCACTCATGCTCAATCTTATTCAGTGCCAAGTAAGCCTTCTCAAACCACTCCAAACATATTGTCACCATACAGTGCTCCTGCTGCTCCCCTGCTCCTGCTACCCCCCTGCCCCGACTGTTCCCCTGCTCTGCTGCTCTCATGTCATGGCAGCCAATTTCTTTTGTAGTTTCTATGGCTATGGATTCATGGATGTCTACAATGTCAAGACCCAAACTCATAAGCATTCCAGTCCATCAGAATGACATTGCATCTCATCCTTGTCTTTCCTATCTCCATTTTAGTTTAAGGAACACCTAAACATTTATTTTTGGTGTCCATTTAAGGATTTCTGAAATCAATGGTGAAACTTATTGTTTCGGAGTTCCCGAAATGGGCTTGGAAACTTAATATATCAGTTAGAATTTCAGGGCACGTGAAATATTTAATTTCAGGTAACCTAATATTAGTCCCTAAATTTGAGATTTCCTTTTGAATTTCAGGATACCTGAAATGGAAAATTTCAGAACTAATTTCATTCCACCTGAAAACAATAGCTAAACATGTGGTTTCGGTAATGATTTCAGGCATGCCAAAACTTTTAGTTTCAATGCTGGTTTCAGCACCCCTAATGTTTGTGGCGAAACTTAAAGTTTCAGATTAGTTTTCAGTACAGCTGAAATTTTGTATTTTCCAGTGTGAGTGTTGGTATCTCTGTTGCTATATCGGTCACCGCTGACATGATTCCAAAGACTTATCCTCAGGAACAATGTCAAGCATCTATCAAAGTTTCTGACACTGACTCAGACTTTGGACATTGTGAAAAAGCGTGAGCAGCTCCAATTGAGAATTGATGCCTTTCATGCCAAGGTATCATCATTCCTGGTGGATGTGGAATTGGATGGTGGGGAGAACAAATGGGTCACCAACTATTCCGATGATCTGGAGGATCCAGATGACAACCCATTCAAGCCACTGGTCCAGGATGACTCGGAACTATTGGAACCGGAAAATGTTCCAATTATCTTGCCCTCCATATGGTTGGAATGGAGACATGCATTTGGGCCAACCTGTCAGACACTGTTCAAAAGGAACTCTCCCTTCAGCAGGGCCAAGCCAATGATTCTCTACAAGGACTCTGGATGGCCATTGGCAAGAAGTTATTCCTGTTTCGAACCAGGCTTCGACTGGCGATGAGCAAAGTCCAAACACTCTGATCCTGGAGTGATATTGGAGCCATGGAAGCTAACGTGCAACACCAAGCAAGAGTCTATAGGAAGTGTCAGCAAGCATTGATCTGGCTTGGAGCATTGGATGAAATCATGAAATGGTATCAAGTCCTAACAAAGGAGCATCTGGTTTGGCAGCATGGTTGTTACTAGCCTGAATGCAAGGGAACAAAGAGAGGTCAGTCTGGCCTGGTTCTGGAGTCTCAATGTTCAAGGTGACTGGACAATGAGTTGATGACAGAATGTGAGTGCCTTCTCTAGTGTTTATGAGATCCAATATTGAATGGGTTGTTTACCAGTCCACTGAGTCAACTGGTTGAAAGCAAGGGCACAGCATGACAGATGGCAGGAAGACTGGACCCTGGTTGGATATGAGATGGAATGGCTGATGTTGTTCTTCAAGGCAAAGGCTGGTATATGGCAATGCTGATTGGAGCTGGGACAACTCCTGAAGGGCATGCTGGGACATCAGTGTTATGCCCTCAGACAGAAGGCAATGTGGGAAAAATGTGCCAGCCATGCACATGAAGCCTTTGCAAAAGTAAAACTGAAGGCTGCATCAGATGAAAAAGAGGCAGCTACCTCCAGTGCAAATGTACCATAGATGACCATTCACCATTCTGGAATATATGGATTGATCTGGTCTTGGCCAATTGAATTGGTCATCAGATCTTTATCCACACTGCCAATGACTGAAGAGTCAGACAATTGACAATCCCTGACATAATCCTGATCCAGCTATTTTAAATGAACCAAAACACTAATGCCGGCACTACTCTGATCTATCCAGTCTCATCAAGTGACTGAAGCCTTTGATTTTTTCTTCCAGAACATGCAAATCATGCACCATCTCTCTGATCTGCAGTCCAGTGATGGTGGCACATTGGACTGCCCACAACTTCAGGTTCTGCAGATCCCCAATCAAGATATCCTTGGTATAGTTGATTGCCAGCAATTCATGATCCCGCAGTCTGAGCAAACAATCCAGGTCAAACATTGTATCAGTGTCCATGAAATACATACCTGTGCCGAGTGGTGCCTGTGGTCTGACATCCATGAGTCCTGGATGCACTGCATGCTCAATGCCAACAGCTCTGGATCCTCCCACCATGCATTCTGATAACTGTCCACAACTCGGGATGGATTGTTTGACTTGGTCAAAAAGGACACCGACTCGACAATTGTATCATAATCGACAGTGAGTGACACAAATTGTGGCACTACAATGGGTCTACCCCTGGCATGTGCCACTCTGATATGACTGATGCAAGCATTCTGCATTATGGTGAAATTGATTGGTGTGCACCAATTACCAAAAGATGCTACATACCAGCTCTGCAATATATGCAGGTTTCCACTTTTCCCTATACATGTTGAACACCTCACTCTGATCATCCCTCACATGTAGTTCTCGTAAGCCTGCATGTAACTGGGACACCAAGTAGTTCAGTTGGTCCTGGTAGGCTGCATCAGAATGCCAATAATCTTTATAATCTGGAGTCTCCATTTGAGTGAGTACAGATTAGTAACTTGAGGGGTGTGTGTGTGTGTGTGTGTGTATGTGATGTTAAAGGTCACTGAACAATCAAGCTTGACTGGAGACCAGACCAGACATGTGGCCTGACATGAGGCATGACATAGGCCATGCCATGAGGCTATGCCAATTATGAATTAATACATAATTCATTTCATTCTATGCTAACACAAGCCCTGGTCTAGATCATTCCACCATGGTTGGTGAACATTCTTTTGTCAATGGTCCACATCCATCCATTCACAACACCCATTTATCAGTTAAATCACAGCTAAGAATCTGATGAAGGATCATCTGATAGTGACCACACCAGCAAGAGTGCCTGCCTTCTCAGGTGGGAACTTGAGAACCACTGTGGGGATTCACGATGCCTTTGAGATAACTGCTGGGCCTATCCAACAGTGCAAATTTACAGCCTCATTGGGTGTTTGCAGAGACACATGGGGCAGAGATGGTTGAACCTGGGGAATTTCTCATATACTGGGCTACGGACCTTGACAATCATGAATGTCCTGGGGTTTCGACCCTTGTACAGGCCATGCATGTGTCGATGACTGCAGTGGTTCCTTACTGGAATCTCCCCAGGATTCCACCCCAATATGCAGAATAGATAAATGTCATCAACATATGTGTATACCAGGCATCCAGGCATTTAGAATATATGGAATAGTCAGAGCTGCCAAGAGACCGAGGCTGACCAAGGCTCATGGTATGAATGACCTGATCCACGCTTCTATGAATGGACCAATCCCAATGGTAAGAACTGGACCTGTTCTGGTGTACCATAATCCAAAGGTGTATCCCTACAGTATCAATTGACCAATGCTCTGCTGCGATGAATGTACTGATCCCTCACTGCTATGCATGGACCAATCCCGGTGGTATGAACTGGACCTGTTTCATGTACCATAACCCAAAGGTGTGAATTGACCAATGCCTATGGTATCAATTGACCAATCCTCCACTGCTACCAATGGACTGATCCCCCACTGCTATGAATGGACTGATCCAGATGGCATGAACTGGACCTGTTCCAGTGTACCATAATCAGGTGTGAATTGACCAATCTCTACAGTATCAAGTGGCTTTTCTATTGTACACACTTGCATTCATCCATCCCGGAGCTTTAATTCCAGCCCTCTCATGAACAGTATCCCTCATGTAATATGCCAAACAGACCCTGTTCCCTGTGCAATGGGCAACACCATGCCGGACCACTCTCCCTGCCAGCCCAACAACTGTACCAGGATTATATTTGAGGCATATTCCAAGATTGGGCAACTCCATTCTACCATCTTTATAGTCACCAAAGGTAGCAAGGATGTCATACCATGGTTTCACGGCCTGGATATCCCTGTGCATGGGACACTCCTGGTTGCTGATGACCGACATGCCACTGAATCCGGATGACCAATATTGGAGGAGGTTCACATAAAGGTCAGCTTCCTTGACCTTGGTGGGTTGTCTTGCGAGTGCCAATAGCGTGTCCCGGCCTGAATGATAGAGTTCAGGATGGATAATGCTGAGGATGGCACCAATGAGTGCGGATGTCTCCATGATGGATGAGAGCCATTCAGTGCATTGCTGGTGGCCCAAGGTGGTGAGTTTGAGCGGCTTGAATACTTCAAGTGGAAATTGAGCAGTCTGCATGGAACCGTCATCTGTAACCAGAATGAGAACTATGATTGTGATATGGAATATACTGATTTTGCTTGTTGGAACCAAGCTGGAGAGAAGTTTGCTGCTCCTGGGCTCGGGATGCAAGACTCCAGTGCATGAAAGTACTTGTGATTGGATCTCCAGCTCCCATTGGACTTTATACCATGAGGAAGGACACAGTCCAATGTTGGTAAAGTTTTCCAAACAATTGCCTATCAGTCCCATCAGGTGTTGGTAGGGTTCCGCACAGGTACAGTATGGGTTTCAGACTCTGGCACCGCACTGGTACCCTTAAACACCATACCCCTCATGGGTAAGGGTACACACTGTACCCCTTATCAGATGGTGTTGCCATAAACCGGCAGTTATTTCATCAAGAAAGTGTGCGACAAGATCTACTACATTCAGCTATCTACCTCCTACTCAGTATCCACCCTTTTCCTCTTCTTACATTTGATGGCAGCAAGTATGTCTTCCTTCCTTAACATGTCATGATGACCCCATGAACCAAGACAGAGGTATGCATGGATAGACGAAGGAATGAGATAATTACATGTAAAATGGAGAAGGTGTCGCCCTTGAGAAAACATTTGTTCCATGGCTGTCGACATAGCTAAGAAACAAATATGAGTATCTATCATCCCAAAAGCAATACTTAACACCCACAAGGGATGCTCAAATAATCCAGCACCATCTGTGAGAGATTCAGGTACACCATGTGATTACCAAACCAACACTTGAGTGGATCTTTGACATTCTCAGTGGGAAGTGCTAAGTATTCGTCGAGCTCACTCCAGCGAGTTGTACACTGTCTGTGGTCTGGTTCAGTGTGGGTTTGGGCACTTTGTGCCTGAACCTGAACCCGCACCTCTGGGTTCGGTCCAGGCCCTGCCGAACCTGAACCCTGAGGTTTGGGTCCAGTTCAGGTGCAAACCCGGTGCACCGGAGGTTTGGGACCTGATTTGGGCTTAATATGGCAATAGAAGCCAATTATTTTTCCCATCAGAGTTTCTGAACCTCTGGTTCAGGTGTGGGTTTGGCCAAAATAGCCATTTTCCCACACCTGAACCTGAACCTTGGGTGCGGTTCAGGTTTGCACCTGGTGTGGGAGGTTCAGGAACCAAACTGCGGACAGTCTAGCGAGTTGTTTGCTTGCCAACAGATATGTTGCCAAAGTTGTCGTTGCTGTCCTAATAACAGACTGTGTCAGTAGTATATGTAATAAATATTATATTTACCCACCTTGTCACTGGTGTTATCGCATGCAACCTGCATGCGATTCTCATATGCATCAATGTACTTCTCACATACAGTCATTTACTGGTCCTTTGGACGCAAAAACCTTATTTTGACTGCTCATGTATGCTACAATTTGTCCCCAATCTTGAGGGTCTCTAAATTTTTAGAAATATACTGTTAGATGTTGTGTACAAAATCTTGAGGCAAGGCATTCAATAGTTGTTGAGTTATTCCATGGTTTGTACCGTACAAAGGAGTGGTTTGTGTACACCACGTGATCCCCCCCATATTGGGATATATTTTTTGGAACAAAGAAGCACAATTTTGCATTGACCAACATATGAGGGTGCTCACTGAGGTTGGTAGCATTATATCCAACAGCCTAAATGATCAAAAGTTCATGTTAAAATGGCATGCCAAGGTGTACAAAGGACTGATAGTGTCCAGAGGAACGGTAAATGACTGTACCAAATTTTCTGCCACATCAATCCACTCATCTTCCCACTTGTGTGTACAAAAGTATTTGAGCTTTAAGCCAGGGTGGAGTACTGCACCACTGCATTAAGTCAGTAACTCCAACTGATAATAGCCATGTAACATACCCATTGCAATATGGTAAGCATATGAACCATCTGTGATTGAGTAGTAGCGATTCATTTTCACTCGCACCAGTCACATGGCGGCTTTGATGGCCAGATGATAGTCTTTCTTTGAGGTGGGGTTCAGGCCACTATCTAGTCACTCCATGGCAGGGATGATGGCTGAGATGCTTGCAGTGTCACAAGAAAAAAAAAGTGTGGCCTTTTTATATTGCTAAGGATGCTATTGAGATAAAGTCAACAAGATATGTGGAAGACATACCTCTAACATAGACACAAGATCCTCAACAAAAGTCCAGTCATCATTATCAAGCTTGAACTTTCTCATCTTCAATGATTTATCCACCGTTACACCATCAATTGCATCTCAGTACTTGATGGCAAAGTGCAGCATGTCATATGTTGAGTTCCACTGAGTTGCGATGTCTCGAGGTATTAAGTTGGGCTTGAGGTTCTTCTCAACACAAATGTGATGCCATGCCAGTAGTGCAATCATTGTTGAATGAATAATTGCAAAAGATAGTTGATGAACCTATATTTAATGTCAGTGAGAGCAAAACACATAAGATTCAAATACAACTTACCTTCGAAATTGTTTGCTTGACAGCCGCAGTCTCCTCCAGCAATTTTTCATGATCCTCTTCACTCATCATCTCTAATTCATCGACTTTGTCATTGCTGTCCTCCATGTCACCATTGTCACTTCCTTCCTCAACTTCATCATCATTTTTGTCATCCAACACTTCAAGGTCAGGCATTGTCTCAGGAGCGGGCTCATCATCTGTAGTTGTTGCAGTGATACAAGAGGAAAACAGCTTGAGGAGAGCTTTGGCGGAAAGCTGGACCATGTGGTTAAAACATCTGACACGGTTTTCTTCACGAAAAGAGTTATCCATGTTGTTGAGTTCGGTTGTCTGAGTATCATTTGACATAGCATTATCACTGTTGAATGCGAG
>Ga0210387_10003340_pt1 | contig 12331 bp, 15 predicted proteins | sample IncBWC7OmetaG_FD_160108 | JGI IMG/M metagenome (GOLD analysis project Ga0210387, IMG submission 160108) | Forest soil microbial communities from Barre Woods Harvard Forest LTER site, Petersham, Massachusetts, United States - Inc-BW-C-7-O ... | reverse complement strand
CCGACTCAAAAATTACGGCTCATTGTTTGTATTAGCCGGACTTGGCAAATAATATAATAAACCTTATACGACCCCGAGTCGTTCAAGTTGCATTAATATTGTTAAGGTGGTGGTGCGTCTATGCTGATCTATAGAATAAGCGAGTATTTCTTACGTATACTATTATTACTATACGTACGTACATCTTTCCGCCGCAGTAAACACATTTGTTCCGCTCCGTTCAAAAGGCCGGAAGGCTGGGCAACCAGGGCTGTGCTGTAGAGTCCGCAGCTTCAGAATCAAAGTTTCGGAGTTCACATTCACAATCACAAGCAATATTACATAATACAGGTGTGACCGTGAGAGGAACGCCACAGCCATGTTTGTTTGAGGACGGCTTGGAGTGTTGCCTTTGAATTTCCTCACTGCTTCCTCATGGCCAATACGTCACGTCGTGTTCCACTTCCTCCTCAACAATATGCTGCTGTTCCCCAGAGTCCAAAATCTGCCATCCCCGCGTCCCGTTCCAAATCCAAATCTAAACCTCGACCTCCAATACGCTCTTCTTCAGCTGGCAGCCATATGCACTCAGGGAGGGGAGCAATAGCCCAAGGTGTCGCCACTGGGGCTATCGGGGCAGGTTATGGTCCTTACTCGGTTCGTTTCTTATTCCTATTGATAAAATGTGCTCTGAAATGGGCGTGCTAATTATTTTCCAGTATAATCCAACACCAGGCAGAGATGGAGGCGTTTATAATAATTCTCGGTTTATTGGCGCTGCTCAGTCGTCAGAGGTTTCAACTGTCACAGGAGGGGAGAAGGTGGTCACGGGTAATACATCGACGGTACCGCATTACCTCTGGGACAAGGATCCTGACCTCGACGACGCACTGCACAACCCCGATCCTGTTCGAGACGCTAAACTGGATCGATCTTTCACTGTCTTTTCCGCAAGAGGATGGGCAAATGCCGGCGCACTTTTCATTCTCGTGGTGGGCCTTATAACCCTGTTTGCAGGATACCCTATTATTGTCTACGTCACGAAGGGTAGACGCACCATCACGGGTTACAATATCGGAGGGATAAACGGAACAGGTCAGATCCCCGATTTACCGAACCTGCCCAGCCTTATAGACCTTGATACCGACAAATCGGTCTACACGCGTACGGGAACGGATGGCAAGACATATGACCTCGTTTTCAGCGATGAATTCAATATCGATGGTCGTACATTTTATCCCGGCGAGGATCCTTTTTGGGAGGCTGCAGATCTTCACTATTGGTGAGCGTGGCTCTTTGGGGAATTCACCTAATCCTGCATTTCAATTAACATATGTCGCAGGCCCACTGGCGATTTGGAGTGGTATGACCCCAGTGTACGATAGACTGTTACAACTTGGTGAATCCTGATTCTAATCACTTGTTCTGACAGGCAATCACCACTCATAACGGCAAACTTGTGATCACTCTGTCTGAAAATAACGTCCATGGCCTCAACTTCGAGAGTGGTGCGTGTTCAAGCTTTTCTTATTCACTTTGGGTGCTGAACCTACGTCTGGTACTTCAGGCATGTTGACATCGTGGAATAAATTATGCTTTACGACTGGTTACGTGGAAGTTTCAATCAGTATGCCTGGCAGTCCAACGGCGCCAGGTTTGTGGCCAGGTACGTCTCTTTAACTCAACAATCTTCGATTTGATGAGTAATGCTCTCAAATAGGTGCATGGACAATGGGAAACTTGGTTTGTCTCCTGCTATGTCCATAATTATCCGATAATGATGATGCTTCTTTCTTCAAAGGGACGAGCTGGTTATGGTGCCACTACAGAAGGGATGTGGCCATACAGTTACGACAGTTGCGATCTTGGCACATTTATCAACCAGACTGCCAAGAACGGCACTCCGGCAGCAGCTGCTACTGGATCACCTGATGGTGGACCGTTGAGCTTTCTTCCTGGACAACGGTTGTCTGCTTGTACATGCCCCGGTTCAGATCATCCTGGCCCCAGTGTCAGCACAGGCCGAGGGGTGCCCGAAATCGACATCATCGAGGCACAAGTTGACACTAGCGTTATGGAAGGCCAAGTGTCTCAGAGTTTCCAAACGGCGCCGTACAACTATCAATATACCTTTGTGAACACTACGCCCACCACCACGATTTACGACGGCACGAAAACACGGTTCAACTCATACATAGGTGGCGTTTTCCAACAGGCGCTATCTGCGGTGACGTACATCGACGCCCAGTATTACAACAACAATGCATATGCCCCTTATGCGTTCGAGTGGTGGTCTGATCCAAGTCATCGGAGTGATGGTTATATAACGTGGTTCAGTAACTCGCAGAAGACGTGGACAATGACTGCAGGGACAATTGGGCCCGATTCTATATCAGAGGTCAGCCAAAGGTTGATTCCTGAGGAACCAATGGTGATTCTCCACTGATGTTTAAATTTATTTTTGGCTAACACTTCACCACTCAGTACTTGGTTTTCAATTTAGGCTTGTCACCATCATTCCAACAACAGGATTACAAGCACCTCGTGTTCCCCAGCAAAATGTATATCGATTACGTTCGGGTCTATCAACGACAGGGCATGAAGAACGGGCTCACTTGCGATCCTCCATCACGTCCTACAGCGAAATATATTAATGAGTAAGTGCCTCCTTTTGTTTTGTTTGGGAGGCAGACGACCATGACCGCATTGTTTCTCAGGCATATCGAAGCATATTCAGATGCGAACTTGACAACATGGGCGCAAGCGGGAAACACGTTCCCTCGAAACTCACTTTACGACGGCTGTTAGTTCACGACTTTCATAACCATTACCTATCCATCATCATCTCCACCATCATCATTTATTATCTACCCACGTTGTGCTACGATACATCCCTCCCAGAGGAAGGACAGATTAATCCATCTGTTATCATAGACAGACTCGCAATATCACGAATTTGTACTTACCAGTCTCTCATACCCAACAACAGCTGTTTGCATCCCCCTGACGCACTTCATTTTATTCTTCAGTTGTTTGTGCGCTTTGACGTTCTACCTTTCGGGGTGCGGCCGAGTTTTTCCCTTATTCGTCGTCTGCTTCTCGTCTGCCTCATTATTTTCTTCGTATATTCAAAGATGCACAGCCCTCAGTTGGTTGTTCCAAGGTTGTAATATTTTTTTTACGAATAAAACGATGAACAAATGCGGCGGACGAACCCACTCGACTTGGAACGTGGAGTTCAATTTAAATTTTAAAGTAGTTAACGCCCCTGGGCAGAAATCGGCTTACATCGTGTTCTCGCCAATTGCAAATAAGGCACAGTACTTCCCATCCCAAGGTAATTGGTAAATGTAGTCGAATCTTTGAATTGTTCATTCCATCATGATTCAGCACCAGTTTTTGGAATCCTTGTGGGGCAGTGCCGTAAGTTAGATAATATGTGCGGTTACGACGTATTGTAAAGGAGTTCCGGGAACATTATTTATAGTGGAGCGATAATAGACTTAGTAGTGGCCGCCGCCAGATTACTCCACGCCAAGCCTGAGCGCCGCGGCACCAACAGAGAATTGAGAATTGGGCAGAGGACAGCAAAAGCTCTGCAAGCTCCACAGCATCATCTTCAACGAGGGAGTTTTCCCGAAAGACTGTTTCAAGGATCGAGTTATTGGAAACGTGTTATCTTGCATTGATCTGGTATCGTCGGCCGACTCGTATATAATCATGAATAATTCGTCGATTGGCTGCAACCAGAGAGAAGAGCGGCAAGGCCATTGCGGGTGACCCTTGGTCGGAAGTTTGTCTGCCTGGCACTGAGGCGGAACACCTGCAGCAGAGGCCAAGTGCTTGCCATTTCCTTGAATGTGGTGTCATCAAGATCGTAGTCGCGAATGGTATCAATATGTAGCAAAGTCAGACTCCTGAGGGAGAAAAGAGGCCTACTAGTGATGATATTGGGGATAATAGCGATAGGTTTGTCGATTGCAATCTGGGAAGGCGGGAAAGATGGGCCATTGCCGCCGGAGTTAAGGGCAAGGAGCAGTGAAGGGATTCAAGGGTAAAAAGACCGCTGATGAATTCACTCTATAAACGATGGGAACGTTCGTCATCATCGGGCAAGACCTGGAGGTTTCCAAGGGATGGACACACGGTCTTGATAGATCGTTACAAGAGCTGGGCTTGGGCTGTTGTCACCATGAGGATTGAGAACGAGATGAGCGAGGAACAACTGCATATAGCAGTGGATTTTTGCCCATCTGGCACCTCAGTTTGCGCAAATTGGGAAGTGCAGGGAAGGCGCAGGAGAGTCTTGGAAATGACGAACGAGTGCCTGTAACATATGTATCTTGTCGATACTATCACTGGCATATATCCTGATCGTCCCATGGCCAGCAACGTTGACTGAGGACTCGGATTCGACGCGCGTACGATTCGAATCTAGCCCATTCTTCAACGACCGGCTCACGATCGAGGGTCTTTCCAGAAGAAGAGTATTACTATCACTGGAATAACAATGAGATGGACTCTTTGCTTAATACAAGTGTCACCTTATCTCTCCAAATCCTACTACTTTCTGGCTCAGCGTAGCTATTGTAATTATAACTACCTTGGGTTATTTCTTCCCAGTATCCTGGGGTAAGCGCGCGGACTTGAACAATGGGCGCTGCCTGTTGAAAAGTGCGACAGCCTGAGGTACGTTGAAGCTGAAGATGTTTCGTAAAAAGTATTAAATCCCACGACGGATCGGAGGATTTCTTTAATAGTCAGGCGGTGGTGCGTGCCGTCAGTCTAGTCTCGAAAACGAGACTCTAGTTGTAAAATTTTTCCTGAGAAGACAATCGTTCTCAGAATCATACAATAGAGTCTGGGATTTAAGTGGGACTGAGAACCGCCCGTGAGAACGTCTGAGTCTCAATATGCCGACGGCAATGTGTGGCGCGACTTGCTCATCATACCGCTAACCATCTCTGTGCCCTCTTCAGACACGTCATTATTCATCCCAAAACCCATCGGCTACGTCCGCATAGTCTACCTAGTCATGCCTGGCCAGTCTGATGGCGATTCTTTGGACCGAGGCTTACATTCAAGACCACCATCACCTTTGATGCCATCCTCTCGCGGTGACTGGGGCTTCCTATGCTCCCCAAACAGCGCCTTCTAGCACGGAAAACCTCTACGTCTGCCCACCTATTGATGTACCACCCACCGGAACACCGTACCATTTACAATATTCAGTACCAGAGAGCTTCCCTACTCCGTTGTCTGATTCCTCTGCCTGCCTTCCTAGGTGATCAAATTATGCCAATCAGCACTCCACGTAATCCTCAACCTGGTATATATCCCATCCTGGCGGCCCTACCTCCCGCATTTCCTTTGCACATGTACAATTGCCTAATGACACATCCGTCTCCCTCCACTTGCTGTCCCTGGTATAACACCTTCAAACAAGCCGACAGCAAAATCAAGCTTGAATGAGGGAGCATCGCGTTCTGTATTTGCATGGGGTTCAAGTTCTCTTGTTACTATGGGAGTTTGTGGCAGAGATAATGGATTAGCACAAGAAGTTTGAGTGGAATGCTATACCTTTCTCGCAACATGCTTGAGCAGCAAGTAAGGGCGTGTGCAAAGCAGTAGTTTTTCCCATTCCCGTGGCAATCACAAGAAATAGGTCTTTTCCAGCATTCAGATTCATAGCAGGTTCAAGTTGGAAGGGCGGATTGTGGAGAGATTGCATTTTTCAAGTAACAGGTTCTCCATCCATGGTCGAGAATTCACTTCATGTGCCCTCAGAAATCCCTCTAAGTCGAGATCTTCCATCGCAGCAGATAAGTAGCCAGAATGATATGATTAAAACATTAGGATTATAACGAGCAGAGTGGTTGCACGCAAATTTTGGAGAAGCCAGCGTAAATTGTGCTTACTTGCCGGTGTGCCGAGCCGTTTGGTTCGGACTCAGACGTTCTCACGGGCGGTTCTCAGTGGACCCCCCCCCTTACGTCCTAGCCTACCGTCAGTCGAGGTTTGTTTGATGTTACTAGTTACAGCCTGACTCGGAGTACCAGGGGGGAATGTCACGTGATGAAAACGCACTACCATGTGACCGAACTTCAGCTCTCAGTCACGTGCACCGGGATAGTAGGCTACTCGTGGCCATGTCTATCGACCTTACGCTGGATCGCATTCGGACACTTTCCCTTCATTTACCGCCATATACACGCCCCACATGCCATATTGTGGGGACTAATGGAAAAGGCAGCGTTTCCGCCCTTCTATCCTCGATGTTATTCGCATCAACCCCCCCGTTATCCGTCGGGCGCTTCAACAGTCCTCACCTTGTTTCGATTTATGACTGCATCGTAATCAACGGTGAGAATGTGATGCCTGATGCGTACGCAAGCGCCAGGGCCGAAGTAGAGCGTGTGGAGAAAAAATATGACACTGGAGCCAGCAGTTTCGAGCTGCTGACACTGACCGCCTTGATGATTTTCGAGCACGCTAAGCTGGATATCGTTATAATAGAAGCGGGGATGGGCGGACGCTTGGATGCAACTAACATTATTCCTGATGAAGCCATTGTCGTGTCAGCTCTGACCGCGGTTGATCTGGATCATCAGGCCTTTTTAGGCGACACGGTCCACGCCATTGCGCAAACGAAAGCCGGTATAGCGAGAATCGGTCGGCCGTTTGTCCTGGGAGCGCAGACACACCCTGAAGTGGAGGAATCTGTCAAAACTGTCATTGCTGCAAGAGGTGGAGATATGGGATGGGCACTGCGTGTGGTTGCAAGAGCATGGGATCCGTTGATCGATGGTCCCGAACCACTCCCGGTCTCGTTGTCAGCCTCTGGATTTCAGGCACCCTCTTCTCAGCCCGTGGAGATATCAATTCCTTGCTTCTCTGAGACCGTTCGTGCACTTCTCCCTTTGCATGGAAATCATCAACTTGATAATCTGGGTCTCGCTTCCTCCGTCATCTCCACTCTCCTCACCCATCCTTCTTGTACACATCTCAATTTACGAGGTCGAATCACTCCTGACTCTGTGACACGGGGAATCAAGGCCACAAAATGGCTGGGAAGGTTATCTTTTCATACACTTACCCTCCGTCCTTCACTGGAGTCGGAAACAACATTCGAATGCTCGCCATTGACAGTTCTTGCCGACGGGGCTCACAATCCTGCGTCATCTACCACACTGGCTAATTATATCACTCATTTACTTTCACTCGTAACTCACGCCAAGGTCGCTCCACGCTCCATATCTCTGACATATATCCTCGCTCTATCCCATTCACCGCCGAAAACGCCTCTTCAGACACTCACTCCTCTACTCCCTCCTACGATACCTCCATATTTGAATGTGAGCGTCAACGTTGGGCTTGTGCGATTTACACCCCCAGAGGGGATGCCTTGGGTCAAATCTGTGGCTCCATCTGAATTGCGGGAAGTAGTCCGTAGTATTGCTCCAGGCGTTGATGTGTGGGCTGTAGGGGACGAGGAACAAGAGCAAGAACAGTTACCTCGTGCGTTCGAGTGGGCCACCGTAAAGAGTGGCACAGAAGGGTTGATCATTTTGGGTGGAAGCTTGTATCTTGTGGCAGATTTTTATCGGATGTTGCGTGGTTATTAGCCATTGGATTTCATTAACCTACCTTGTGTGCCGCAGTGGACTACACAAGAAACAATGCTGACCTAAAATTGATTGAGGAGAATGATAAATTAACTTGCCTGTTTGGGAAGGGCCGCATTGACCACTACTCATTGAGCGAGCTCATGCATGTTTGTCTCTTCACCTTGAGCCACGCTAGCACCCATGAAACTCAACCAAGAAGACCGCGGAAACATCGAGAGCTTACATGGTGTATCATCAGGCACAGGGTCTACTCGTAATCTCAGAGACGCGTCGGGTTTAACTATGGGGGGGTATGTTCTGTCCATCCAACGTACCCGTTCTTCCCCAATTTCATGATAGTTCTTCTAGGTGGAAACACGCACCTACCATAATATCTACCCCTAGCAATGTGAGCCTTCTTCCTGAAATTCACTGAGTTGCACCGACCATGGTTCTCAGCATGTTCCCAATCCTTATGGGGGCGGTCGTACTCGCACAACATTAGCCTCTGGTTCAAATAATCATCACAATTCAAGAGCAGGGAATATCACAGCTGGGCTGACGCTGACCAATCATGCACACAAGCGACAAAAAATGGACCATACATTTGGTGCGCCTGGGAAGAGTGAGCAACGATTCGGAGGACGGGGAACTGGACAGGATGCTCGAAGTCACGGTGAGTTCCCAGCGGTGACAATTCCTCCGACAATTACACTAGGTTCCGCGTTCCATTTCTCATGGAAACTAATGGTTTCGACTTAGGCAAGAGTAGCAAATCTAACCGTATTCCTCTCCTACCTCCCCCTGATGTCATTACCATCGACGAAGATGAGGAAGAGGACCTTGGACGCCCAATCGTCATGGCTTCGTCAGACGATCTCAATTTAAAGGACTCGCAATCCCATTCCCCGTTCACAACCACCGATTTCAAGCCCAAGCTTAATATCAAAAGGCCCGATCGACATCCTTTTGACGACAACCGGGAAGCCTCTAATGGCATCACCGGTCGCTCTAATGTTGTTCCGGACGGTTCTAGCACTGTGATGCTACGCAAACGATTTAACGAACAGGAACGACAAGAATCTTCGGACCCTATAGAAAATTTCGACTCGACACCAGGTACTTCTAGTAAGCTACCTGAAGGCAATGTTAGGAAGAAGGTTGCATTGTATGAGGGCCACGATAATAATCCTCGTATTGACCTTCGCCAAGTTACTGTCAAAAGTAATACTGTCAAAGGTAAAATGAAACCCAAGTCAAAGGTAGGATGATTTGCAGGTGCTGCGAGTATTTCCGCCCAGACCGGTATGGCTAAAGATCTCCTACAGCCCCTTCAGTCAAATCCTGTCCAACGCGATCCCATTGCCACGTCGACATCCAAGTTTACTAATGGTAGTAACGGACTCAGTGGGAAGACATTGGGAAAGCCATCTGGGAAAGCAGACACTTGCCTTCCTCTAAAGGAATGGTTCCTCGGTTACAAACTTTGGCCAGATGATGACGAGTATTTTCTCATATGGGACAAGAGAAAGGTTTCGATCAAGTGGGGAACAATTGGCGGTCCAGCTCGGCGTACGATGGAGTTGATCCCCCGCGAGGATCTGAAGTCTATCGAGGTACGCCAGTTGTAATATACCGGCAATTGTTTCAAGCGCACGACAGTTACTGTGTTCTGCAGTGCACCGAAGACTTCTCTGATCCGAATTTTGCGGATCCCATAATCAGTCTGAACACATTTTCCGGTACAAAACGAAAACCCCCATCGGGATTCGACGAGTACTACAAGCCAGGTACGTCCATTCGCTATTCATTTTTGACATTTCCAAAACTGCAATCTAGGAGCCGGGGAAGGACGAGGGACAGTAACCCTCAAATTCTCCTCCAATCATCGTGATTGGAACCCCTCCAAGTATCGGGAATTGGTCACCTGGTTGAAGGAAAGGGTCGATGCACGTGAGACCATCGGGCAAGTCTTATCCTTCCCGTAGAACTTCTCTCAAATCGGATCTAATTCCCGTCAATGTTTGTCCCACCAGCATAGCGGCCGCCTCCCGTATATGGGATGTGCTGAAAAGACAAGCTGTTATGGAGGGTACACAAACAGATCGGAAAGCCTCGAAGAGGTCGGCAGTGATCGTTCCTCAAGTCAAATCCAATACTCGTTCTCGTAAGCGTCCAGCGTCTCCGGATGTCGAATATCTGAAACCAGGCTCGGAATGGTCACCACCTCCGACCGTTGTTGATATTGCCACCAACATTACGAACAACCAAGTATCGGGAGACCGTCGGGCGCCTTTCGAAGTACTGGATTCTCCTTCCAAGGGCCGTCCGAGACCGACACCTGCGTAGTTCGTCACCTTCTCGAATCTTGTTCCACATAGAACAGATGACTGACAACAGTTTTAGCAAGGGCACGGGAAACGATGTTGCTGGTCCATCGGAGCCTCTTCGCCGCTCGAGTCGGCACTCTGGCCCGCAAAGTTCACGACCCTCGCCACAGCCCGATCCGGATGAGCTGTAAGTAACCCCTTCAAAAATACTGATCCTCCTCACACTTCTTCTCTTGTTACAGTATCTTGGTTTATCCACCGGCCGCTACGGGCGCTGTCAACATAACGAACTTGGATCTCAGCCGCCTGCAACCCGGAGAATTCCTTAATGACACCCTTATTGAATTTGGCTTGAAGTATGCTTTGTCCATTCATCGATTTTCAGTCCAGGATGTTAATGACGCTTCAGATTGTGGCTAAAAGAGCTGGAAGACAACGATCCAGAACTGGCGAAACAGATTCACGTTTTCAGCTCGTTCTTTTACAAGAAACTCAACAAGAAGAAGTGCGTTTGGGATATGCGGATGATGATCGTTATCTCACAAATATTATATTGACAGCCTTGAAGAAGGATATCACAGTGTTCGGAAATGGACTTCCAAATTCGACCTCTTCGAGAAGAAATATATAATTATTCCTATCAATGAACAGTAAGCTTGTTTTTTGACACAACGACTTCTTACGTTGATAACTCGTTCAGCCTCCATTGGTACCTCGCTGTCATTTATCAACCAGAACACGTTCTCTTGCCTCCCGTACAATCTCCCCAGCGTATATCTGTGCGACAACGAGCACGTCTCTCCAACACCAAAGACGCCCTTGGAAAGCCCCCAGAGTCATCGCCAATGGTCAACAGACCCACTTCTCCATCAACAACCGTGATAATAGATGATGACCCGCTTGACCCTCAGCAACCGACTCCTAGCGAGGTACAAGGTGAAGCTGAAGTCGAGAGAACTCTATTCGATTTCCGGACGTCTTGTTCCATCACCGTGAGCAGCAATGGCCGATCTGTTACAACGGCCCCACCGTTGAATCAAGAAGATTTGGAAATGCATATGGACCCTAATGCCTCGGGCGTGCAACCTTCTTCTCCTGTGTCATCCATCGATGACGAGATGGAGATTGATGAATTAGAGCCCGACACGCGAGCGGGTATTCCTCGAGAAATATCTCCGACTGTCTCGGACTTTAGGGACTCCAACCCGAGATCCCGTAAACACAGTACGGACAGGGAGACTGTTCCATCGGACGTCTCTGTTCATGACATCGACATTGAAGAGAAATCCGCTTCGACAAGTGTCCCACAGCCGGAGGATGACTCGGCAAAACTATTTGATACCGAGGACGGTGTTGCGATAGCTTCGGAATCTATCAAACCAAACAACTTTTATGGTAAAGTGGCGAAGAAATCCAAAGGACTGCAGAAAGCGGAACTTCGTCTTGAACCGATTCCTATGGATGTGGAGGACGATGAGATGGATCACTTGACGGCTGTGGATGAACAACCATCGTACGTTTCCGCTTTTTGAGAGGTTCCATTTCGTGTCCCAAGTTTATTCTTTTCTAGAACGTATATATTTATATTGGACTCCCTTGGCTCGCGGCATCCACAAGCTATCAATAACCTACGTCAATATTTACGGTTGGAAGCGAAGGACAAGAAGGGGTATGTGGAAACTAGTAAGCCCAAAGGGATGTCGGCATTGGTTCGTTGTGATTTTACTGGAATGTAGGTATGCCACGGGTGTTGCTGACACTCTTGTTCATCTAGGTCCCTGTACAGCCTAATTACTGCGATTGTGGCATTTATCTCTTGCATTTTGCTCAGACATTCATGAAGGACCCTGTCCATTATTGTCAGACCATCTGTGTGAGTTCCTTTATTTCCGCATCCACTACCTTACCCACAAATGCTAAGACAAAAAAATTATTGCAGAGGAGAAAGAGAACATCAAATATCACAGAACGCCAAGCCGATTGGGATGACGCCAGCGTCGCGGGAATCCGCGAGAAGCTCGCCGGGCGGATTGAAGAGTTATCTGTGGGGTGGAAGAAAGAGCGTGCTGCCAAGGAAGAAGTGAGGAGACAAGGAGCGTTGGAGGGAAATGGCGACGCAGAAGTGGTAGAGTCATCGGATGATGAAATCGATATTGTGGAGGATATCACACCGGTCCCTGTGAACGGGAAGGCCAAGGCCAAGGTAGGAAGAGGGGGGAAGGCGAATGGGAAGGCTAACAGAATGAGGGGGTGAGCATCATGGTGAGACGAGGTGCTTTAGAGATGGGGCTGGGACTGTCCAATATCCTATTACATAATGGTCCTCTTATTCTAATTTTTCCCTTTCTTTCGTTTTAACTGTTGCACCACATAGCTACTAGCTCACTCGCTTTCAACCGTTCACTTGTAATCAGA
>Ga0210387_10003338_pt1 | contig 12333 bp, 12 predicted proteins | sample IncBWC7OmetaG_FD_160108 | JGI IMG/M metagenome (GOLD analysis project Ga0210387, IMG submission 160108) | Forest soil microbial communities from Barre Woods Harvard Forest LTER site, Petersham, Massachusetts, United States - Inc-BW-C-7-O ... | reverse complement strand
CGGCTTTTTCCTTGACTTTGTTCGGGGTGTGCGTATGGTCGGGGTTGTCCGTAGAAGCAGGTTGACCCCCGCGCTGGTGGAACAGCCGGGGGTCGTGGCAACAGGAGGTGAAGCTCCCGATGCAGGATCAGGATATGCCCGATCCGGGCTGCGTGTTGGATGAGGTGCAGCGCTGCGTGTTGTGCGTGCTGTTCGCAGGAGCGGGGTGTGGTTTGTGCTCGATGCAAGAGCTGGCGGTCGCGGTAGGCGACCACGAGACGGCGGAGATCGCCGTTGTCGGGTTGCACGCGGAGGGTCTCGTGCATCGCCTCGACGGGTTCGTGTTCGCCACGCGCGCGGTTGTGCGCGCACACGAGTTGGACGTGTTGGGAGGGCGTCCAAGCTTCTGAAGGGTCATCAAGTCAACAGGTGGCCCCGACACGGATTGAGGCCGTGCCGGGGCCGACACGGAAAGAAAGCGAGTTCTTCCCATGCCAGATCAGGATAGGCAGACAGGACAGGATGGGGAGCCCGAGGGCTTCAGGGATGGGCGGTTTGTGAGGGTTCCTGAGGGGATCGTGGACGGGTTGCGCCGGGGAGCGTTCGCCGTGATCGGTGCGGCGGGCGAAGCGATCAACGAGTCCGCGTTCGCGAGAGGCCGCGGGGAGCATCCGGAGTGGTTTCGTGCCCCTGCGGACGCCCTGGAGGAGATGTATGCGTTCCTGGACGTGATCGGGTGGACGGAGAGGGTTCCCCCGGTCAGCGTCGAGGTCTTTCTGTGGGCCGACGGTCACGCGCTGATGAAGGCCTCGAAGCAGGCGCTGGACTTCGCCGAAGCGGACGCCAACGAGGCCAGACGAACGGGTGCTGAGCCGACCGGGAGGACGGGCTCGGGTGATCGTGACACGGAGAGCGAGCGTGTCGGGGTGTTGCGGGAGTTCATCGCCGTAGTGCAGCCGCGTGTTGACGTGCTCGAGCGCGGGAGCGCGTGATGAGGCGCATGGGGGAGGACTGCTCTGCGAGTGTTGTGGGGCGGTCTCCCAGCCGCCGTCACGCTGCTGCGGGCTCGCCGGCGAAGAGTGATCTTGGCCGAGCGATCCGTGAGCTGCGTCGCGAACGCGACGTGTCGATCGAAGCGCTGGCGCTGGCGGCGGACATCCATCCGACATACTTGTCGAGCATCGAGCGAGGACGGCGCAACCCGTCGTGGAGGGTGCTGTCCGCTCTCGCGGGCGCGCTGCAGATCCCGGTCGCGGACCTCGCACGGCGCGTGGAAAGCGCCGAGCGGGTGCGTGAGGGCGTCGAGCAGGTGCTCGCGGATGAGCGGGCTCGCTTGGCGAGAGTGGCCGTGGGGCTGGTTCAGGAGAGCGCAGCTTGAGGCGGTTCCCCGCCCGCTCAAGCTGCTCGCGCGCGGCGATCAAGGGCCGGGATGTTGACGTGATCGTGTCGCGGGACGCGCCGGGGTCAGGGTGTGGTGGTGGACGGTTCCAGCACCCTGTTCTTGGCTTTGCAGAGCCACTCTGCCTCCCCAAAGGATGACCGGGGTTGGTGGTGGTCGGTCATTGACCACCCCCCTCTCAGCTTCGCTATTCGATGGTGGTGGTCAATGACCTGAATGATGGTGGGTAGGGGAGGCAGAGTGGTGTGTGTGTGAGTGGGCAGGGTGCTGGAAGGTGGTGTCTGTAGGGAGAAGGATTGAAAAATAAACAACAACAAAACAACAAACAAAGAGCGTGTCGTGAGCGTGGCGTCTGTCAAGTCGGTAAGGCCGGCCCTGCGGCGCGCGTGGGTGCTCGGGCCGGCCTTACCTCCAACATGATGTGAGGGCACATTGTGTCTTGACAGGTATGACTTACGTCATGTATGATACGCCGCGCTCGTGTTCTTGATCTTTGGAGGTTGTTTCGTTGTCTGAGCGTTCGCGTGGCGTTATCGGCAAGGCTTCTCGTGGTGTCGTCGCCGAGATCGACGATCGCCTGAAAACACTGGATGAGCAACTCGCAGCACACGAGCCTCTGCTTGCTGAGCGCGAACGCCTACGCGCTGCCAGGGCAACACTTCTCGGCGAAGGACCTTCAGGACAGATTTCCCAAGACGACATCGCGGACTATCTGCGGGAGCATCCGGGGTCTCGACCACGAGAGATCGCCGACGCGCTCGGCGTGAGTTCCGGGCGCGTGTCCGCGCACCTGTTCAGGGCCAAGCACACCAGGTTCGTCAGCCGCGGCGACGGTTGGCACCTACGAGCACGGAAACCGAACGCGAAGGAGCGATCGTGAGCCCCGCCATCGACACGCGCGCATGGGGCGCGCGAGCGCATCGGCATCCCCTGGGGTCGGGGATGCGTGGTGTCGCGTCGTCGGGGTCCTCGCGGACCGTCCGGCGCGCTGGCGGGGAGCCCGTGCTGAGCACGCGTGACCTGTTCGTCCTCGGCTGGGTGTGCGAGCAGTATGGGGCGCGCGCAGACCAGTTGGAGGTCCTGCTCGATTGTGGCCCGCGCACCGTGCAGCGTCTCCTCGCACGCTTGCGAGACGCGGGTTTGATCGCTACGCGTCGGTTGCTGGTGGGGGAGTCGGTGTGGGCGATCCCGACCAGCAGGGGTCTGCGCGCGGCGGGGCAGGGGTTCGGGATCTGGCATCCCCGTCTCGGAGGACTCGCGCACATCGCTGCGGTCACCGACGTGCGCCTGCACATCCACGCCCGCTCCTCCGATAGCGAATGGGTGTCCGAGCGTGTCCTCGCGCGTGAACGCGAACCGGGAGAGCACCTACCCGACGGCGTGGTGATCACCGAGGACGGGCAGCGCGTAGCGATCGAGGCCGAGCTGACGGTGAAGTCCCAACACCGCGTCACGTCGATCCTCGACGAGCTGTCGGGGCGTTTCGACACGGTCCTGTATTTCTGTGCGCCGGGACCGTACCGTCAGCTCTCAAAGCTCGCTGAGAGCGGGCGGTGGCCGAAGCTCGGCGTCCGCGAGCTGCCCCAACCCCAGGCTGCACGCGTGCCGTGAATACGCGGACGGGCACCGAGCGGCGGCAGCGGAGCGTGTTCGCTCGCCGGCGACAGCGGAGAGGACCCGTCGTGCCGGGAGTGCCGGTCCCGAACGGTGAGGCCGGCGTGCTGGTGGGTGACGCTGAAGGTGAGCGTGGGGTAACGCTCGCGACGCGTCTCGGGGGCGAACGTGCGTTGCCGGTGGATCGCGGGATGGTGCTGCTCTCGCCGGAGCGGTTGCGCCGGCACCTGCTCGTATGCGGTGCGACAGGGAGCGGGAAGACTGAGACGGTGTTGCGCTTGGCGTGGACGATCGCGAAGAGCAGTGACGCGCCCGTGTTCTACCTGGATGGCAAGGGCGATCGTGAGACCGCGAGCCGCTTCTGTGCCCTGATGAGCGACGCGGGCCGCACGGCACGGGTGTTCCCGAACGAGCCGTTTGATGGGTGGCGCGGGCAAGCGCACGAGATCCACGGGCGGTTGATGGAGATCATCGACTACTCCAGTGAGGGCCCCGCCTCCTGGTACAGGGATATCGCCAAGAACGTGTTGCGCTTGGTGTGCGAGCACCCTGATGGTCCCCCGCGCTGCTCACAAGCGGTGCTCGAGCGGATGGAGATCGGGCGGTTGCGTAAAGCCCACGAAGGTTCCAGCGCACTGGGGGCGTTGACGGGGGAGCAGGTCAAGCAGGTCCGGTTGCGCTACGAGGCCTTCTTCGGACAGACCCGCGGCATGCTCGACGGGGACTGGGCGTGGGAGGACACAAACGCCGCCTGCCTTCTGCTGGGCAGTCTCGCGTTGCGGGAAGAGGCGAGCGGGCTGGCGCGGTTCCTGTTCGAGGACTTCGCGCATTTCTTCACGACTCGTAAGGAGCGTGAGCGGTTCTGTGTGCTGATCGTGGATGAGTTCTCCGCGCTCGCCCGGGGCGCCGCGATGGCCGCACGCATCGAGCAGGCTCGCGGCTTCCACACAGGCTTGGTGCTCGCACCGCAGGTCGTGCAGGGCATGGGTGACAAGAATGAGGCCGCACGCATCCTGGGAAGCGTGGAGACGGTGATCTGTCATCGCGTGAACACCCCCGAGGACATCATCATGCTCGCCGGAACACGCCTACGGACGGAGTACTCCACCCATTACGAACAGGGAGGCAGCACCGGCGAAGGCTCCGCTCGTGTGCAGCACCAGTACAAGATCGACCCGAACAAGGTCCGGGGACTCCCACCCGGTGCGGCGTATGTCATCAGTCGCGGGCGCGCGATGCGCACACAAATCCTCAGAGCCCCGGACGTCCGTGGGACACTGCCCGAGCCCGCACGTTTGGACGGACCAGCACACGGCCCGGATGGCGAGGACTCCAGGGAACGGGGTACGAACGGTCCGGACGGACCAGCGAAAACAGCGGGTGAGGAATCTTGTGTGGGGGGTGTCCCGGTCGGCGGGGAGGTGTCGGTTAGAGAGGTAAGCAGGCTCCCTTTCTAACCAAGGAGACGAACCCTCATGCCTTCCCGTTTCGCGTCACGCGTACCGTCGCTTCGCGCGCTGGCGCTCTATGTCGTGACGCTCGCTATGGAAGTTCCGGTGATCCTCGCGAGGATGCTCGTGATATTCGTTACGAGCACACTCGTGCTGCTGCTCACCGGACACTCCACGGGGGACGCGTGGACGTTCGCCGAACTGTGCATCCTCCCGACACTGTGGGCGGTCTTCGCGCTATTCACCCCGTTCGGTGGCGGATGGTGGTGGAAGCAGAACCTCGGCGGCCGCGAACCATCCCAACGCGAGCAACTCGCTTACGCGGATGCCGTGGAGCTGCTGCAAGCGCACACCGATACGCCGCTGCCGCTGCCCAAGCGCTGGTTCGTGATCGACACCCCCCAACCAGACGCTGCCGTCTGCGGGGACGCGCTGATGCTCTCCCGCGGCCTACTCGAAACAGACCACGTCCCCGCCGTGCTCGCGCACGAGCTTGGGCATCTCGCCACACCCGACGGGAAGCTCACCGCCGCACTAAACCGCCTCGTCATACACCCACCCCCAACCACACCCGAAGAAGACCAACAAGACCAGCAGCAAACCTCCGGCGCGACAGTCATCGCGTCAGACCGAGTCATCCTGACCATCCTCGGGATACGCGCCCTCCTGTGGATCGTCCGCAACACGATCAGGCTCGCCAAAGGCGGACTCGGACTCTGGCTCACCGCAAACATCTGGGCCTCCTACTGGCGCACACGCGAGTACCACGCCGATCAATACGCCGCCGGTCTCGGCCAAGCAGACGAGCTCGCGGACTTCCTCGAAATCCACGCCCTCATCCACGACCAACCAGTCCCCTTCATCTGGCTCACCGAACACACCCACCCCCCAACAGAGCTACGCATCGACAAACTCCGCAACAGCACTCTCAGCGAGCAAACGCCAGCACAGGACACCCCCGCGCAGGCTCCATCCGACACCCGTCCCCTGACCGCGTAAGGAGAAGAACCCCCGCCTCTTTTGGGGAGACACGAACGAGCCAGTCCCTTCGCACCAGCCCTGCAGGCGCCGGTCACCACACTTCTGGCGCCAGTAGCGGGCCTGGCAGAACCTGTCAAGGGAGCCCTTCGGGCCGCCTACGGCGGGGCCTGACGGCCCTCCCTTGACAGAACCCGCCAGGCCCGCTGTAGAGCACTCACTTCGGCAGGGCGAGCCCTGCCGAGTTCGACCAACACAACATTTTGGAGGCCACAATGCGAACGCTCACTTTGACATCAACCCCACGGCGTACGAACGCCTCGGCCGCAAGGCCGGGAACGCTCGGGCGGGTCAGGCGCGCTGCCGCCGAGATCGCGCCCGAGACGATCGAGCGCATCGCGCAGCGCGTCGTGCAACTCCTACACCACGAACGCCATCAGCTCGACGATCGCGCGGACGCGCCGCGAGACCTCATGGACGCCGGAGAACTCGCACGACATCTCGGACTCACACGCGCATGGGTCTACGAACACGCCCAACAACTCGGTGCGATCCCCGTAGGCGACGGACCACGCCCACGCCTACGCTTCGACGCCCAAACCGCGATGAAGGCCCTCAACGCCCGCCGGCGCCACGACGAAACCGCCGCGACGAAGACCGACGGACCGCACCCAGGACGGCCACGCTGCCGTCCGGCACCCTCGGCCGTTCCCCTGCTGCCCGTCCACGAACCTCGCACCCGCGGCATCCTCGCCCGCTGGCAGCGCCACACCCGCAGGAGGAGAGTCTGATGGCACGCCAAGCAACAGGCCAGGTCATCGAACGCAAAGGCAAGCAAGGCACCACCTACGCCGCCCGCGTACGCGCCTACGGACAACGCCACTACATCTCGCTCGGCTACTCCTGGGAGGGCTGCACACGCCGCCAAGCCGGAATCGAACTGCAGAACATCCTCGCCGACATCCGCCGCGGCACCTGGCAACCACCACAACCACAGCCGACTTCAACGCCCGCACAACCCGACGACCCCACCTTCCACGAGTTCGCCTCACAATGGCTGGACAGCCGCCGTCACGAGCTGGCGCCGAGAACGATCGAGGACTACGAACTCGGACTGACCCACCACCTGCTGCCGTTCTTCAAAGACCACCACCTCTCGCAGATCACCGCCCGCGAGATCGACCGCTACAAGACCGCCAAGGTCCGCGAACGCGAGCAGGGCAACATCGAGCGCCCGCTGAGCAACCGCACGATCAACAAGACCCTCATCCGCCTCGGCCAGATCCTCGACGTCGCCGTCCGCTACGACCTGATCGACCACAACCCCGTCAAGAGCAAGGTCACCAAGCTTAAGGAGCAGACCCCCACCCGCGCCCGCCTGCACGGCGAGCAGGTCCAAATCCTGCTCCAACACGCCGGACGCCACCGCGCCCTGCTCGCCACCGCGATCATCGCGGGCGGCCTGCGCGTCTCCGAGCTCATCAACCTCCGCTGGCGCGACATCGACCTCGCCGGCGCCGTCCTGCACGTCCCCGTATCCAAGACCGAGGCAGGCATCCGCCCCGTCCACCTGGAGCCCGAGCTGGTCACGCTCCTGCGCGAACACAAGATCGCCGCCCGCTGGAGCCAACCCGACGACTTCATCTTCCCCGGCCGCCACCGCAACAAACCACGCGAGCGCAACAGCGTCCGCACCCGCTCGCTGCACAACAGCGTCAAGCGTGCCAACGAAGCGCTCGAACAGGCCGGACAGCAGCCCATACCCGCCGACATCACCTTTCACGCGCTGCGCCACACCTACGCCGCGCTACGCGCTGAACTCGGCGAGCACCCCGCGATCACCGCCGCGCAGATGGGCCACACCGACCCCCGGATGACGCTGCGCGTCTACACCGACGTGACCGGCAAGCAGCCACAGACCCGCATGGCGGGGCTGCTCGGAGATAGCGGTTGGACGCCCAGCAGCGACAAGCCCAACGAAGGGACAGAACACGCGAAGGAGCCGCTGCGGATACCGCGCTAAGAGAGACGCACGATCCCATCCGCGCTGTATTGTGGTCGCCTCCACAAGTGGAAACCCATCGTGCCGCTCATACCTCCCCACGCCATCGAGTCGATTCGCACTCGAACGACTGCGGGTCCACGCTCGATTCTTACGTTCTTGTATCTCCTATACGGGACGCTAATGACGGGCTCCGTCATCACTGTTGGACTGCTGGTAGGTTCCGCCGAAAGCGACCTCATCCCCTACATCATGGGGTTCATGGCGCTCCTCACCGTGGGGCTTATCATCGCCGTGCTTGTGATAAACGGGAAAAACCCCGGCAGCCTGCTGCTCGCTGACGTGAGCGCTCGCGAGTACGTAGCGATTCGCACGCTCAAGCAGGGAGACAGCATCAGCGGCGAGACGCTTGAGCGAATCCTTGGACCGCCGCCGGTCGAGGGTGCGGCTGTCGAAAGACCATCCTCCAGGCAGCTTGAGCCTCCAAGCACGCGTGACGAACCTCGCGGCAACGACACATGACTCTGACAAAGGCGTTCATCATCTCGATCGGCTACGCGACCGACGCACAGCGAAACGCCGTTCAGGCGAAGGTCAAGGCGAACGCACAGGGTTGGTGGCACCACCTACCAGACCTGTGGATTGTTGGCGGGCACGATCATACATACTGGGCAGAGCTCATCAAACCAGACGTGACCGGAACCACCGCCCGTCTGCTTGTTTTGGAACTCCCCGCCAGCGGAGAGAACAACAGGATGTTCGCGGTGCGGGGGCAATTCAACAAGAATGCAAGAAAATGGCTCTGGGAGACGTACTACGGGAAGCCGTATCCCGAAACGTAGGATCGTTCGGGTGTGCGCGAGAAGTCCTCTCGTGGACGCGCTCGCCCGTCCAGCTAAATCGACAGCAACCGGGCACGGGGCGGCGAGCCGCCACCCGTTCAAAGGTGCATGGAGAGTGTCACCGCTGCACTGAGGGTTCCCTGTCTTCGTCAAGTCTGCCCACAGCTACGAGCTTTGCTTGAGGTGCCTGCCTTGGGCGACTTTCGGGCGTCTACTGATCGCCCTCAGATCCCATGCCGGACCGAAAGCAACAGCAAGGCATCGCCTTCAGCTTCTACATGACACGCGAGAGCAAGGCACGCCATGTCCGAGGCCATTGGGCACAAACGGGCACAAATCGCGATTTTCGACCCTCTCGCCTCACCGACGAAAGCCCTGCCACCGACTCAAAACCAGCCGATTAGCAGGGCTTTCTAGTACGGGAGCGACGGGACTCGAACCCGCGACCTCCGGCGTGACAGGCCGGCGCTCTAACCAACTGAGCTACGCCCCCGCGTTCGCGCGGGTCGGTCCGCATCGTGCAGACCTGCGCGCCTCCCCAGTATGCCAACCAGCCGCCCGGCTCGCCCTCCTCGTGCTCGCACCGCGTGCCGCCGCCCACAGCCAGGCACTCTGACGGCAGACCGCATCGCCCGTTATCGCCCACCACAGCAGCCGGCCGCGTCCGTTCACGCGCCCTCCAGACACGCCCGCCCGCGGCCCTCCGACGGCCCCTCCCGCCACCGTGCCGTCCGCCCAACCCACCAAACTGGCCAGCCAGCCAGTTTTTGTCTATTCTTCCTTCGCCATGCCACTCGAGTCCCCCGCACCCCTCCGCTCCTACAACCCCTTCGTGGTCGTCGTCCAGGATCTCCTCGACGAGCGCTCGGCATCAGTTCCCTTCCCGCCCGGCGAGACCCGACCCTCGCTGCGCCGCACCCAGCGCTTCGCCAACGAACCGCTGCCGCTGCTGCTCGAGTCCTATGAGCGCTACGGACCCGTCTTCACGCTGCGCCTCTTCCACGCCAACGGCGTCTTCGCCCTCGGACCCGCCGCCAACCACTACATGACCGTCTCGCACGCCTCCAACTTCGCCTACCGCACCTCCTACTTCCGCGATCTGATGGGCTTCGCGGGCGACGGCCTGCTCACCACCGACGGCGACTTCCACCGCGCCTCGCGCAAGATCATGCTGCCCGCGTTCCACCACGAACGCATCCTCTCCTCGCTCGACACCATGCTCGAGGAGACCTCCTCGGCGCTCGAGGACTTCGTCCCCGGCACCACCATCGACCTCTACGCCTGGACCCGGCGCCTCGCCCTTCGCATCGCCATGCGCGCCCTCTTCGGCCTCGACCCCGACGGCCCCGCCGCGCGCTCCATCGACGCCGCCGCGCTCTTCGAGCAGACCCTCTCCTTCTACGCCCGCGCCTACTCCCTGCGCATGCTCCGCGGCCCCCTCTCGCCGTGGGATCGCCAGCAGAAAGCCACCCGCGCCCTCAACCGCCTGATCTACTCCGAGATCTCCCGCCGGCGCGCCACCGGCGAGCGCGGCGAGGACGTCCTCTCGCTGCTGATCGACGCCACCGACGAGGACGGCCAGACCGCACTCACCGACCTGCAGATCCGCGACGAGGTCATGACCCTCCTCTTCGCCGGGCACGACACCACCACCTCCACCATCGCCTTCATGTTCCACGAGCTCGCCCGCCACCCGCACGTGGTCGAGCGCCTGCTCGCCGAGCAGGACACCCAGCTCGCAGGCGCCCTGCCCACTCCCACCCAGCTGATGGGCGACGGACTTCCCTACCTGGAGCAGACCCTCGAGGAGACCCTGCGCCTGTACCCACCGGCCTGGATCGGACCCCGTCGCTCCGTCGACCCGTTCGAGCTCCACGGCCACACCGTGCCCGGCGGCGTCTTCGTCAACTACTGCTCCTGGGCCTCCCACCGCCTGCCCGACGTCTTTCCCGAACCCGACGCGTTCCGTCCCGAGCGCTTCGCCCCCGAGGCCAAGGCCGCGCTTGAGCGCGGCGCCTACATCCCCTTCGGCGGCGGCTCGCGTACCTGCATCGGCATGCGCTTCGGCCAGCTCGAGATCCGCACCATCGCCACGCTCATCCTCTCCCGCTTCGCCCTCGCCCCTCCACCCGACTTTCGCCTGACCATCCGCCAGATGCCCACCATCAGCCCCCGCGAGGGACTGCCCGTGGTCGTCTCACCGCGGGCCACCGCCCCGTCCACTCCGCTCAGCAAGACGAGTGTCGAAAGCGCCACCTTCGGCTGACGCGAACCGCGACGGACTCAGACTCCTCGACTCGCCGTCTACCGCAGGCTCGCCCACATCGACAACTCATATCTCGCCCCCTCGCCCGGCTCGCTCGCCAACGCGTGCGCTTCCACGCCTTCCACATACAAGCTCGCGTTTTCGAGCAACGTCAACTTCAGCGCGCTCAACAGCAGCCCCGTCGGTCGCGCCACGAGCTTGCCGTCTTCCGCCTGCGCCACCGCATCCACGCTCGCGCCCACACCGAACAGCCCGCCGCTCGCGCGCACCTGCACCGTCCCGCCTTCGCTGCTCACAAGCGCCACTTCGACCCCGGCCGGCAGCGCCCGCTTGATGTCCGCTTCGCTCATCACCCCCTCGGCATGCAGCGCATTCCCATGCTTTTCAAGCCGCGCATCCGTCAGTCGCAGACCGCTCACTTCCACGCTTTCCACGCTCGCCCACATGCGATCGGTGTCCTGCCCTTCCTGCAGCAACGCCACCGCCTGCCCAGGTTCGAACTTCAGCGCCCCCGCGCTCACCCGCACTTCATCCGCGTGCTTCCACGCCAGCTTCACCGCCGGCCACGCTTTGACCTGCACGCTCTTCACGCTCCCGTACCTCTCGAGCTTGTCCCGCACCACCCGCGCCGCGATCCCCGGCGCCAGCAGCTGCGCGAGCACCACCAGCGCCACAACCGCCACCGTCACCCCAATCGCGATCCGCCCCGCCATTCTGCCCCTCCCCTTGCGCACCCACGCAGCTTTGCAGTTCCTCGCGCTCGACCCCTCCGTACCCCCGATCGCACCCCATGCTCCGCTAGCCTTGGACCACCCGACCTTGGGCGCGTAGCTCAGTTGGCCAGAGCACCTCGTTTACACCGAGGGGGTCGCCCGTTCGAGTCGGGCCGCGCCCATCCCCACACCCACCGATGACCGACTCAGCCGCCGCCGACCCAACCCCCTATCGCGTTGCCGTGATCGGCTCGGGACCCGCCGGCTTCTACGCCGCCGGGCACCTCCTGGCCGACCCGTCCGAGCGCTTCGAGGTCGACATGCTCGAGCGCCTGCCCACGCCCTGGGGGCTGGTCCGCTCCGGCGTCGCCCCCGACCACCCCAAGATCAAGTCCGTCACCCGCATCTACGAGCGCACCGCCGCCCACCCCCGCTTCCGCTTCTTCGGCGCCATCACCTTCGGCGAGCACATCTCGCGCGAGGAGCTCCTCGCCCACTACCACGCGATCGTCTACGCAACCGGCTCACCCTCTGATCGCCCCCTCGACATCCCCGGCGAAGACCTCCCCGGCTCCCACGCCGCGACCGAGTTCGTCGGCTGGTACAACGGCCACCCCGACCACACCGACCTCGAGCCCGACCTCCTCTCCTCTTCGCGCGCCGTCGTCATCGGCAACGGCAACGTCGCCCTCGACGTCGCCCGCATGCTCGTCCTCGCCCACTCCGAGCTCGCCCCCACCGACACCGCCGACCACGCCCTCGACGTGCTCGCCCGCTCTACCATCACCGAGGTCATCGTCGCCGGACGCCGCGGACCGGCCCAGGCCGCCTTCACCAACCCCGAGCTGCGCGAGCTCGCCGATCTCGCCGACGCCGACATCATCGTCGATCCCGACGAGCTCGAATCAGCCCTCGCCGTCTCCGATCCCGACACCGAGCTAACCCCCACAGCCGAGCGCAACGTCGAGCTCCTGCGCGGCTACGCCGCCACCCCGCCGTCGGGCCGGCCCAAGCGCATCGTCCTGCGCTTCCTGCTCTCGCCCACCTCCCTCATCGCCGGCCCGACCGGCCATCTCTCCGCCGTCGAGT
>Ga0210387_10003337_pt1 | contig 12333 bp, 18 predicted proteins | sample IncBWC7OmetaG_FD_160108 | JGI IMG/M metagenome (GOLD analysis project Ga0210387, IMG submission 160108) | Forest soil microbial communities from Barre Woods Harvard Forest LTER site, Petersham, Massachusetts, United States - Inc-BW-C-7-O ... | reverse complement strand
TTCAATGATGCCTGATACTTTCTCAGGTTCTTATCACTTCGGTTTGGTAGCAAAAAAAAAAAACTCAAAAACTCCTCATCTAGTTGTTTTCTCTTTCTCGAAAAACTCGCCCTAGTACAAGTGGCCAGACAAAGATTTTGAAGAAAAAACATCAAAATTTTTTAAGTGCCGTGTCACACTTGGCGGGGGGAGGTGTGACCCTGCCATGTGACTGACAGTTCCTCCCAGTCCTTTCGCAAGCTCAAGTCCGTCACCCTAACCCTAAAAACAGGACTTGGTGGCGTGCGAAACGAACTGGTCGTCTACGTGTTTGGTTTTATTCCACGGATGTTGTCGTGCCCATTTTAGGTGTGTCTTCGCCGAGTTTTGGCTGGTTGCAATTTTTCTATTTTCTAGGAAACGTCTACGGTTTCTTAATCAGCTGTCAAGAAATATACATTATCAATTGATGATTATTTCTCTCTATCAAGAACTCAGTGCGATCATACAAAGCTCTCATGCTGTACTAGTAGAATTATGGCCTGACCGTATCAGACCCAGCTGGTGTGTTTAAGTTTAGGAATTTCATGTGTCAAACTGGAATACAATTTCTAACTTTTACATCGAGGGTTCCAGTCGTGAACGGTGATGCACCCGCATGGGTGCCTCATGCCCTGCCGCTCAAAAAATGCCTTAGCAAGTTTTGGATTCCACACCCATCGACCAATAACTTTCTAAGTTGCTTCACGATGCCACTCCTAAGCTTTTTCAAAGCGTTTACTGCCAATAGTTCTTCCTATGATAGTCGAGGCACCGTAGAACGAGATGCTCCGATTCGCGGGTATGATGTCCAGGCAGATGAAATACATGCTCACTCTTCAAGAAGACGCCGGGTGCTGAGGAGACGGTCGAGAGAAACCACACAGGTTGGATAATTAACATTGCTGGGACCTTTGCTGAACTTTAACATTGTATATAAAATCTACTCCAGCCCGAGGAACTCGTGGGTCTATATCCATCGCGATATCCAGCTGTATTTCATACAGTTACAACAGATTTTTATACCTTCTCAACGCCAACGCGTTGCCGTCGAGGACCACGATGACGAATACTCGGATAGCCCTGGGCGTCTGAGTCTCACAGAAGAATCCCCTCGATCTATCAGAACGCCAACCCCTATCCCGTCTGTCCATCGAGAGGAGCCTTCCAGCAGATTACACGAAGTTTTCTCTGACGATGGCTCGCATTCAGACGGTGCGAGTCCTGTCTCTCACCAAAGTCCGGACTCCAGGTTAGATGAAGGGAATCGCCGATATCCAGTGCAGGATCCTTCAGTTATGGGCACGTCGGAAAACGTTTTGGAGGATTACTATATGCGGGGAGGAGTCCGTACAGTCGAAGGATCATCTTCATGGGTGAGTGCATTCGCAGATCGTAGAATCTCTATTAATTGTGATGTTTCAGTATGATACTTCACCCAGTGTACTGCCCCCAAGAAATTTTCCGGATGCAACATTGACCCCGTTTGTCCACACACCTGCGGATCATCATGATGTCAGCGCCTTTTAATGATGCATTCGACGACAACTGATCCCGAAACAAAAGCCTCAGGCAAGCATTTATGAGTACCCAGAGTACGGGGACTCAGATGACGGCCATAGTCAAAGTACATACTATATTATTCCCGGTGGCATGAATGTTATTTTCCAGGACGAGCATGGCAATGAAATCACCAGGTAACTTGTCTGCCGGGAAACCGTATGGTAGAAATTTATCCAAGACATCAACTATTTAGGGTGGGTAGCTTTGGTAGATCCAGCCGTAGACACCGTAGAATTGCCCCGGTCATCGTACAGGATGAGGATGGCCGCGAACTATATCGGTGAGTGCACTCCACTAATATTTTCCTCCTCCTCACGCCGTGTTTCGTTAGGACTGGGGACTTTGGAAGACCCTGGAGTAGTAGTACCACGCATCGCCGACATCGGGAACGTGAGTCCGACAGATATGTCGACCGGAATGGACATCACGATCGCCATGAACGCAGGCATGTGGGTCCACTTCAATGGCTTTTGTTTGTGATCCTCACCTTCGACAGCTCGAAGAGTAGTGGTTCTAGTGGCGGATCTCATTCTCGTCAATCGCCAGTCTTCCTAGATCATCGAGGTAGAGAATTACAGTCGTAAGTTGAATAATTAAATCTAAGGATTGTCTCAAATTGTAAAAGCAGGATTGTGGAGGCGACTCGTAACGCTGGTTCTGACAGAAGCTACGCATCCTATGTATCTAGTGATGCACCAAACATCATCTTGATAGACAGTCGAGGACGCCAGATTCCCATGTCAGTACATTCCTCGGTACCCTCATATCTAGACGAGCTCTGACTGAAGAAAGGGCATAAGTTCGACAAGTGGCAGTACATATGGTAATTCACAACCACCCAACAGGAGGTCGGATCATTAGAATGGGATGGATGCTTGTTACGTCATACGATCATGTATTCCTATACCCTCTTAATAAATTGACCACTACAACGTGCAGAAAGATAACTGCAAGGAGAAGCACAAGTCGGTCGCCGATCATTTTGTTCGTCCCCGACCGCGACCTCTTCCCCAGCGTGATCCCCCTCGCTCCCGTCGTTGTTCCCGTCCACCGCCTTGTACGGTGCTAATGTCATCGCGACTTAACCTGAGTATCCCTCCACTGAATTTACCCACTCCCATTGTTAACCCCCTGTCACGTTTTTTTGCTGCAGGCCCAGATGTGGAAGAAGATTCGAAAAGCTTCTTTATTGTGGGATGATAGTTGCCAAGGTTCTTCGCCTTTATCATGAAAATGTGAGTAAGTGTCAGAAATAACGAACCAATTTAATGGCCTCGCCTCCTCGAGTTGTTGTTTCTCTCGTTCTTTTTGCTTCTCCACTATGCCTTCCCGAACTCGTTTTGCTGCTTTGTTTCTTTCCACCTCTCGAACAGCCCTTTCTCCTTTGCCTAGCCTTGCTCCTCCGGACAGCTCCAATACGCGCCCAGCCAATGCTTTCCGACGGTGTGCAGGGGTTAAATCTAGTTCAGGGTTTAAAGAACCCGAAAGCAGTTTGGTGTGGACCAGTCGATGTAGCAGTACATCGTTCTGAGCATTTGTCCTAGAAATTGACAAAAAGTGAGGCGTGCTCATCGAGCGAGCAAGGATACTACCTTACCGTTCACTATCTCTGTCTAATCCTGACTTTTCGGGTTCACGAGTACCCAGAACGTTTTGTCTAAGGTTTGACACTTTTGAAGACTGATTTAGAGAATTAGCAACAGCGAAAATGCAGTCCGGCGATTATTCTGTACCATGAAAGCTTTCATCTGCGCTTTTGTTGGTAGAGTGGAAGAAGTAGACTTTAAACTTGAATCTGAGAATACGACGACATTAGGAGCACGAGAGGAAGTGTCGACCGAGAATTCATCATCAACTTGCTCAAGGTCTGGAAACAAAAGGCCCCTGAATACCCATACAAAATAATCACAAGAAAATCACACCTTCATCACTTTCGTATAATGAGGCGACACCAGCTTCTAGTTGGGACCCTCCAATACCTGGCAATTCTTCATCATTGTCATCACCCTCATCCTCCACTCCTAAAATTTTGCTGCTAGTTTGGGAAATACTTTCTTCGATCCGTTTGCGCTTCTTGTTGTTAGAGCGTACAGGGCGTGAAAATGACTTCAAGAATTGCTGGCCATGGGCTTGCAGAATATTGAGCAGTTCCTCCGAGTCGTCCATCTAGTTAGATGCGTGACAGCTTCAAGTTATGTAAATAACAGCGTGACCGAGTCATTATTTAAATTTCGATTCGCCGATGGCCAGGAATCGCAAAACGAAAACGAAAACCCCCGCACAGGATCCTTTACCTAACGAAGATCTAGAAATTCCAGATAACGAAAAATGGCGTTTAATTACTGAGTCTGGTGTACTTGGGCAGACCACAGCGCAGACAGGATACTTGGGAGAAGACGAGGAAGATATCCCACTCGGCGAAGAAATATCTACTGCTACCCTTCTGATCATTCCGATGTCCTTTCTGCTCCTCATGATGGAGATGTGCGTCGACTCCGTTACGCTTAAGCTATTGGTGACTGAGCACAAATCTTGGTGGAAAGCCTGATCCACTACCAGTATGGGAAGCGACCATCTTTGCAAGCCTTAGTTGATAGGATGGCCCCGAGTGTTCCCAGTATGTTTCCAATTCCAACAGCGCCAAAGAATTGCAGAGAGCTGATTTACAACAAGTCTTGTCCATCTTCATATTTTACAGTGCGATCATTCCTCCTTACTTCGAGTGGTCTTTCACGCTTTATTGTTACAGCTACGCGCTACAAGCAACACCGACGAATGCAATTCTTCCTCTTTGTATTGTCCATTCTCGTTGGTCCTCGGATGATATACGTACTCAATCGTGGGTCTTGGCTAGTCAATATGCGACAGGTAATTGATCCGTGTGGTCTGGTGTTGGGATAGCACTCACAGGTTTTGATAGTGTCCACCTTTGGCTACTATTTGGGTGTATACTATCGTCCAACTGGACCTAGGACCAGCGGTTCTGAATTTGATCACCGTCACTAGTTTTGTATGGTGGAAAGGCTTGAAAGTATTTTGAATGATCATAATATTTACTGCACGTTTTAAAAAATGGGACTACCGTGAGCAAACTGAAGTATGCAAGAATGGCTTGTGAGAAATGCCGCATGTATCCTTTCCAGGACACCACTCGACACCCTGAATCCCGTACGACGATCACAACCACAATCGTAAAGTCAGGTTGGCCAAGAACCAACACTTACGATGTGGCTGAGTGAAGTTGGGTGCGAGAAGTAATTTTCATCTTTGCTCGATGATACGCCAAACAACCGGGTGTATTCTTGGACCGGCAGGGCACCTTATACGAGCTGATCCTGAGAGAAAGAAATTAACGTAATAACGATCGATGAATGAAGCCGGCAGGATGCGAGAAACCGCAACGCGAAATCTGACAGTCATGATGTGCTGCGTTAGATGATGCGCGAACCAAAAAATACAGCAGCCGCCAAAAAATGATAGTGCAGAAATCTTATACCCCATCACCCTCGTCCAATTCACCTGCCAACAATTCTACTTTGCGCTAGAATTAACACCATGAAATGAAATAAGTCGCATCAACATAATGAGATGGAAGTGGGAACGCACACGGTAGGTCGTAGTCCTCCCTTCCAAGGCAGTTCTGAGAACTCGTAATTGCCATTTCAACCGTCTGCTCAGGGCACGCTGAATGTCAACTTTGTGGTCATCTAGCCTGTCAACGAAGGCTTTATATACGCGGTCATCTCGAGCGAAGTAGTATGACTTTAGTACAGATATCAAAAAACGTCCAAAATGAAAGGGAAGCAAATAAAGACGTACAGGAATCTGCTCGGCTTGTATTAAGTCCAATGCGGCTGACCATGCACCCATCATTAATAGGTCAGCTGTTGCATTGGCCACACTGCAACAGAAATTAAAATTGAGCATCTAACAAGGATTTCAAGCAGAAATCGAACTTACTAGTCTTCTAGAGAAGCTATTAGCTCAGCTTCACCCAGCTGCCTGGTAGCAAACCTTCGAACGGCTGAGTCTGCTGCTTTGACTGGCTTCCCTGCAGTCCCTGCCCGTAATGCGATGGAAATATTGGAGACTTGCCCCCATACCCATTTATCCCCTTCGCTCATGATGAGAGTTTGCAAGAATGAGGCGGTGAGATCACTTTGTGATTTTGTGAGGCCGTAATCAATCGCGAGTTTGAGGTTGGTGCCTATTTGGCATTTCAAGATTAAATCTGCCGAAGCTCTTGCAAAATATGTGGATAAAGATTTACGGAGTGCTTTAAGAATCGTCTTCGTCTTTTTCTTTGGTATTTCATCATCTTCGAGGTGATTCACCCAACGCGAGAAGGCACCCAATAAGACGACTGCGACATCTCGATGAGACTGTCCTATTCGCATGGCGTGCAGGAGTGGAGTAACATCGCCCGTTTTTCGAAGAAGCAGCTGCGGTGAAAAAATTGGTGAGGCGGTACTGCTAACCAGCCTAAAGATTGACAAACAGGAAAGGCTCGATCTCGAATCTCCATGAGGTACATGACGTCCTTGTGTTCAATTGCTCTAAGGACTTCGTAGGGCTGAAAACAAAAACTAACTTTCCGTTATCTGTAACAGACATGTCACTTCGGACGTACCTGGGGATCCTTCCAAGCTGCATTAAGGTCCGTGTTGTCTGTCTGCTTCATGAATGATCTGCCAAAGGATTTGAGGGAAGAGGACGAGGTAACGGATGACACACTACGTCTTCGAGTGTGCGATGGTGAGTCCAGTTCTGGCGTTGGTGGAGTCGGAGTGCGTCGCAACTGTCTGAGGATTGTTTCCGGAGCCATGTGCTCCGCTTCGCGCTGTAGAAAACCTTGAGATCATGTCGGCATCCATACAAATAATGTGGTGTTCTGACACACCAACAGAAGGAAGACGTTCAGGAAGGCATGTCTCCGATGTCACTCTTCTTCTTGGGGTCGGCTTGGGTAACATGGCTTGGTCTGATTCGAGTAGTTTTACGAGTGCACGGACGAGGGGGGCATTGTTAAGCATTGTGAGGATTGAGGATTGAGGATTGAGGATTGAGGACTGAGGACTGAGGACTGAGGCCTGAGGACAGAGGACTGCCAGTGTGACTAGCGCTGACTCGCCGGACTCGATTGTACACGTGCACGTGACTCAGACAGAGATCCAGCAACTGAATAATGTGAATTGATCTCATCTGCTTGGTTTTCTTGCTTTCCACCGCTGCAGTTCAGCTACTTCACATGTTGAAGATCTGGAAGCGGACGTGGAAAGAAAAGGCGGATTCAGCTCGCAAGTCACAATCAGGGCAAGACAGTGACCAGGAAGCCCAGTTGAGTGGAACAAGCAGCAGCGCCCCAAATTTGGATGCCGCAGAAGCAGCTCTCCCAACCGGTGATCCTCTCCTGGTTCCTGTCGTGCCTCCCGGTCATTCCAGGACTAAGCGGTCCAGGAAGGGTCTTGAATCAGAACCCCCTGCGGGTTTTGTTTCAGACCGTCCTCTCAAGAAGACGAAACAAGATCAAACTTCAATTCCTGATTCGCTGGGGAACCACCTTCCTGAAGTCACCGAAGATGATCAGTCTGGAGTGTCGTCTCTCCCTTCCTTTATCAATTTCAGTGAACAAGTCTTGGACCAAGCAAAGTGTGAAAACAGTAAAGTAGTTCTTTCTCTTTTACGTTGCTGAAACTTATATGGAATTCAAGCAATTGCTGTTCTTCCTCCTCTCCGATGTGCGTTTTCTGTAGTTCTTCGTTTTTCTCTCGCTGATGTTCAAGAGTTGTGTAGCCGTGGGCAGAATTTTGGTTCAATTTCTAAAATGGGCTGTCGAGGTTGAGCGATCACGGCCTAACCCCACGATTATCAGATATCGTACAGCGTTATTCGTGGTGGAGTCAGACAATCTCTCTTGGAATCAAGTTACAGAAGAACCAGCTAAATTTTCATTCTAGTGACGAACGATCTGTAGACAAATATGCAGTTCAGTTTGAGGCTGAAAACGGCGGCCTCATTATAGGGAAATATTCAGAGTCAATCCACGGTGCTGCAGTCAACCCCTGGCCCGATATATTGCAGAAGGACGTCGTGATTGTTACTGCCATCGTAAGCCTTTGTTTACCACATCTTTCGGTCCTCATGCCTGTCATCGACAGTTACTATTGGATTCCCTTCTACGGGGAACTCTTGCTATAACCCAGCTCCATGTCTTGATGATCAGCGACGCTCAGAACATCAAGGACCAGGATTCACACGCCCTCATCCCTATTGTTAAAGTCATGAATGATTTCTACCGCGTTACAGATCCACTTTCGCGTCCGCGGATATTTGCAATGGCCATCGCTGATCGTGGATTCCACTTTGATTCGGGAATGATAAAACTCGAAAACACACTGGACGCCAAGGTCTTTGGTATTTCTGCAGAGAAACGGGCAGAAATTCTAGCCCTTCCAGATCGCCCAAATGAGGTTGTTGTGATGTACGACGTGCCGGTTCGGGCTACTGAAACCAAACTGTTCAAACAGTTGCATCGTCTGGACCCTTCAGAGGCTATATTTCGGCATCATTTCAAAGCCTCACGGCATGCTCTTGCTGAAGTAGGAGCCTGTGCATCTGATTTAGTATGGCGGCGTGCGCTGAAGGAAATCGAAGCTACTGTACCCCCTTGGTACGAAGAGGATGATGATCTCCAGGCCCAGGCCGGAACATCTGTTTCTATAGCGGATGCAAAGAGGATACGAGACATTGTCAAGAACTGGGATTTCACGATGCCAAACCTAGATTCAAGCTCCCGGGGGTTTAATGTCACTCCGAAGTTCTTGAGATTAGTTCAAATCCTCAAGTCATGCGAACCGTATGGTGAAGGATTTCGAGGGATAGTATTTGGTGTGTCAACCTAAAATGTGCTATCCTCGTTGTGAATATGGAGACTAATTTGACTCCAGTACAAAGGCGAGCGATCGCATTGGTCATTGCTGATTTGCTCCGCACCTTAGATGAACAACTAGGATTTCTTCGTCCCTACACGGTGATCGGTTGTGGTCCATCTATGAGCACTCAACCCCAGGTTGGATTTATTTATTTATGCCACCGAAGCCGTTTCTTTCTGATATTCATGGATTTTGCAGCAAGAAGTCTTTCGTAGCTTTGCAACGGGAACGTATAATCTCCTTATTGCAACAAAATCCGCAGAAGATCTTGATATACCCAAGGCTTCCATTGTCATTCGGTCAGTCCTGTTTACGATCATGAATTTGCGTCAGAATAATCATGCAGAGTCCCCTACTTGATCTAATAGCTTTGATCTTTTCGAAAGCCAGGTATCTCATGCTTATGCCCGGGCTCGCACTCGCGGACGCGAAAGCCATCTGGTACACTTGGTGGAGCGAAGCAACGATGTTCATCGTCGTATCCTATCACAAATCACCCAACTGGGCTCTGATATGCTGCGATGGACCGAATCTCTTTGCAATACCCCGCGCAGCTCCATCCCACCTCACACTTTACGAGAGACCATCAACCCTTATCACTCTGACAGCGAGGACGATGATGATCAATTGCAAGAATTTGTGAAAGATCCCACTACCAGCGGACGAATATATTTACAGGATGCTACTACGGTGATATATCGGTTTGCATCGAGTTTAGGTATCAAGGGTGGGAGAACTTTCAGCCATCAACCTCTGTTTGACTTCAAAGACGAACAACGAGAATTTGGAGTCTCCCGTTCATATGTTTGCACCGTTTTGCTACCAGGGTCACCTGTGGACAAGATTTCGGGATCCCCCTCTTCTTCAATGGCTCACGCAAGACGTTCAGCATGCTATCACGCTTGCGTCGAGTTATTCAAAATAGGCCTCCTCGATTATCGGCTGTTCCCATTGTCCCCTGGCATTACAGCACAGTATGACCAAGATACCAACATTGGGTCGCAAAGTGTAATTCTGGATCCCACTAACAATGAGACCTTTTCACCGCATGGCTCCTCAGACAATAAATCCCAAGGGACTCGTTGCTATCCGCGTAAGCAACCAGATTTCTGGCCGAACACCGGATCCGTCACAATCGCGTCCCTTTATCCTACTATCATCTCAACCGACCATTCTGACGAAGCTATGCAACCCCATGCTCCTATTTTGATTCTCACCCGACAACCTCTACCTTCTTTATCCAACACCAAGCTCTTCTTTTCTGGTGTCCCTGCAATTGTTCGATTTAGACCAGGTGCATCGTTCAAGGTCGATGAAAGACGCTTACATGACATTTACATGTACACTATCAGAATGTGCCGTGCCATAGCAAACAAGCCATTTGTTTGCTCGTTGGTCCACATGCATTACTTTTTCGCTCCCCTTGGACTTGACTGGACACCACCCGACGACGATGAAAAAGATCAGTGGGGATTTCCCAACGTCGTCGATCACATTCCGTGGGAGCTGGTGACCCGTGCGGCTGGCAGCTGGGCAATGCCATTAAAGTACGGCAAGGCTGAGGAAGTAGCGGAAGACATTGAAGATGCTGTTATCCAAGATCGATGGGTCGAGTTCACGAGGCGATACGACGTGATCAGGACGAGGCCTGACCTAACACCGTTAAGCAAGCCATTGGACAGTCCTGTATGCTAAAGTAATATATGTCTGTTGAAGATTTGACTTATCATTTTTTGATAGCGTGAAGCTGACTACGATAACCTGGTTGAATACTGCAAGTCACGCCGGAAAGGCTTTGAGGGCTTGCAGGATTATGGACAAGCACTCGTTGAGGTATCGAAAATTCCAGCAGTTCTAAACCGTTTGAATCCAACTTCTCGGCCTTTGACTGCTTCATCAAAGTCGCCTGCCAAATGTAAGTGGCCGTGAAAAACCACAACCTCCCAATTTGTAGCTGATGCATTCTCAGACCTTATACCCGAGCTTTGCGCAAAATTTACGATTCCAGCAAGGTTAGCTACTCAAAATCTTACAAGAGGCCTGGGAAAACAACCTGTATTTTCTTTCCCTAGCACATTGCGTACAGCGTTGCTTCTCCCTTCGATCACTCGAAGAATCGACGACTTCCTGGTTGTGAAGGAACTCAACGCGAAATTCTTTGATCATGCAATCTCCGAGGATCTTTTACACATGGCTATTTCTGCCGCCTCTGCAGGCGTAGAATATGATTATGAGCGTTTAGAGCTGCTCGGTGAGCATTTGCCACACTGCTCTGTGACGATCCATTCTCATGATGTGACTGTCACCAGGCGATGCATTCCTAAAATACCTATCCTCCATATATGTGTTTGTCACTAATCCGGCTCAAAATGAAGGTGCCCTGCATGTAGCTCGTCAGCGAATTATCAGCAACAAGTCATTACTCCAGAATGCTAGCCGCGCAGGCTTACCGCTATTCATACAGGCCAAACCTTTCACATTTAAATCATGGCAACCGCCGAATTTCCATGTTATTGCGACTCCTCGGCATCCGAAACCAGACGAAACCAGACGTTTGGACGTGGAGGACACGAGGACCAAGGACGATATGAAAATGCTGGATAACAACGAACTACCGCAAAGACCGGAATCTAAATCCCACGTCGCACCGGTTGAGGCTACTGAACCTTTACCTGATCTAGCCTCCGGAACGCCACTACCGAAAGTCCCCACTGCACATCCGCAAGCTGATATCACGATGCAAGATACGAACGCGAATCCAGGGAGGCCGACCGAAGATAAAAAACCCAAGAAGAAAAACAAGAAGAAGCGACAACAGGATGAACAAGACAGCCACAGCTTGGGTGACAAAGTAATTCATATGTTATGTGTCGTATCCAGCCTTTGTCGTACTGACCATATTTCTCCTCACAGGCAGTCGCTGATGTTGCGGAAGCAATCATTGGAGCGGCCTACATCTCAGGAGGCCGTGAAACGGCTCTCAAGGTGACGAAAGCATTGAACATTCCTATTCCAAACATCGATCGTTGGTCGGATTTTGGTCGCAAGGTTTTGGCGCCTCCCCCAAATATTACGGCGAAGTTGAGACCAGGGTCTATTGAAGCGGTGGAGGCTATCATTGGGCATAAATTTAACCGCCCTCATCTCCTTGCGCAAGCACTGGTAGATCCCTTTACTTCCTGCTTCCATGTCCATACTGACATGCATTATCAACCTGCTCAGACACATGCTTCTATCCAAGGGTTCGAGTCGACGTCTTACGAGAGACTCGAGTTTATCGGAGATGCCATCTTGGATTTCAGTCAGTCCTTTTCCCTCCAGAATCAGTGCATTTCTCAACTTAAGTGTCAGTGATCATTCGTCACATTTTCGATCGCGACCAGCAGCTGTCCCCCGGTGGTCTGACTTTACTGAAAGTATGTCCATTTTTATTCATCCGGTTGGATGAAGAGCTCTGACGTGGTAATTGATGATCAAGGGTGCGATGGTGTCTAATTCAGCCTTGGCTGCGGTCTGCGTATGGTCAGGCTTGCAGGAACACCTTCTGTTGGAATCATATCACCTTGCCAGCAGCATTCAGGTCTATGCCGATCAGCTCAAAGACAAGCAGGCCGCAGAGTATGAGGCCGCGGAAAGAGATGGTAGGTCCCCTGGACAGTACTGGTTGGAAATCGAACCCCCCAAAGTGAGCGAACCGTTCCATCTATGGATACGGATCATCAATTACTATTCCGTAGGCACTCTCAGATGTAGTAGAATCCGTCATCGGCGCTATCTACATTTCCGACAACTTCTCCCCCGTTGGCGCAGAAGCACTCTT
>Ga0210387_10003334_pt1 | contig 12340 bp, 9 predicted proteins | sample IncBWC7OmetaG_FD_160108 | JGI IMG/M metagenome (GOLD analysis project Ga0210387, IMG submission 160108) | Forest soil microbial communities from Barre Woods Harvard Forest LTER site, Petersham, Massachusetts, United States - Inc-BW-C-7-O ... | reverse complement strand
GGCGCCCGCGGCGTCCGGCGTGCCCAGCTGACGCAGTCTTCGGCCATCGAGCAAAGGCGTGCGGGCCTGGATGCCTGCACGGACGAGGAGTACGGCGAGCTGCTGCGGCTCAATGAGCTCTATGTCACGCGCTTCGCTTTTCCCTTCATTCTGGCCGTGCGGGGACATACGCCGGACTCGATACTGGCCGCGATGACCCAGCGCCTGGGCAATGATCCGGTGACCGAGCGGGCCACCGCCCTGCAGCAGATCAACCGCATTGCCGGCTTCCGACTGGACGATGGCGTCGCGGAACCCGGTGATTCAGCGGCACAGACGGCACAGTAATTGCTAGATTGAATAGAATGAACTGAAGGATCACCGCCTCATGCTGCAGCGCCTGTTTGGTCTGGATGCCCACGGAACCTCGGTGCGTACCGAAGTGCTGGCCGGATTTACGACCTTCATCACCATGGCCTACATCGTGGTGGTCAATCCACTGGTCCTCGGTGATGCCGGCATGCCCGTCGCCGGTGTCGCCGTGGCGACCTGCGTGGCGGCCGGCTTTGGCAGCATCCTGATGGGATTGCTGTCCAACTATCCTCTGGCGCTGGCACCCGGCATGGGACTGAACGCCTATTTCACCTACACCGTCGTCAAGGGCATGGGGATACCCTGGCAGACAGCTTTGGGCTGTGTGTTCCTCTCCGGTTGCGCATTCGCGCTGCTGACCGCCGCGGGCGTGCGCAAGGTCATCATCAACTCCCTGCCCCGATCGCTGTTTGCGGCGGTCGGCGGCGGTATCGGCCTGTTCATTGCGTTCATCGGCCTGAAGGACGCCGGCATCATCGTCGCAGACCCCGGCACGACGGTGGCCCTGGGCCATCTGACGACGCCGACCGCGGCAGTTGCGCTGCTGGGACTGCTGATCATCGCCGTACTGCAATCCCGCGGCATTCGCGGCTACATGCTGATCGGCATCCTGATTACGGCAGTGGTGGCCTGGAGCGTGGGTCTGGCGCATGTCACACCCGCACACTTCAGCCTGCACGATCTGGGTGGCACCGCATTCAAACTCGATATACCCGCGGCCCTGAATCTGAAGGGCGGGGTCGGCCTGTCGGTGGTCGAGATCATCTTCGTGTTCCTGTTCGTCGATATGTTCGACAATGTCGGAACCCTGGTGGCCGTGACGCGGCGTGCCGGTCTGGTGGCGCCTGACGGCAGTATTCCGCGCCTGAACCGCATCCTGGCGGCGGATTCGGCCTCGATGTTTGTCGGCGCGCTGGCGGGCACCAGTCCGGTGACCAGCTACATTGAGAGCGCGGCGGGCGTTGCGGCGGGCGGTCGAACCGGTCTCACCAGCGTGGTGGTGGGGCTGCTGTTCCTGGCAACCCTGGTATTTGCGCCGGTGGTGCAGGCCATCCCCGCGGCAGCGACGGCACCCGCCCTGATTCTGGTCGGTGCCCTGATGATGGGCGCGCTGGCCGAAATCGAGTGGTCGGATCCCGGGCAGGCCATACCAGCGTTTCTCACCGTAGTGATCACGCCGCTGAGTTATTCGATCACCAATGGCCTGGCCTTCGGCATCACCAGCTACGCTTTGCTGAAACTGTTGCGCGGCCAGGCGCAGTGGTCCGACTGGCTGGTGTTCCTGCTGGCCGCGCTGTGCGTGGTGAGGTTCATCTACCTGGCATAGGGCGCCTAGCCGCCATCAGGTCCGCCAGGGCGAGCGCGACCACCTTGGTGGCCTTGCGCAGGTCTTCCAGCACCAGTTTCTCATCGGCGCGGTGACCATTGGCCTCAAGCAGAGTATGCGGACCGGCTCCGTACAGCACCGTCGGGATGCCCTGTTCGGTGTACAGGCGCGCATCGGTATAGATCGGCACGCCGTTGGTCGGAACATCCTCGCCCATGATCTCACGCGCGTGGCGCTGGATCGCGGCCACCAGTTTGTCCTGGCCCGCAACCGGGACGAAGGGGCGCGCCAGCAGCACGCGGCGCACGCTCAGATGAATGCCGGGCAGGGTGGCGCCGCATTGCTGCAACCACTGCGTCAGGTCGCGCTCCACGACTTCGGGTGATTCCTCCGGAATGATGCGGCGATCGATGCGCAGCGTCACCACATCCGGCACGACATTGGTATTGATCCCGCCCTTGATCAGCCCGACGACCAGGGTCGGATGGTCGATCCCCGGGACCTTTGAGTGCAGCGTGGTGTAGGTCTTGCGCAGTTCATACAGCCCACTGAGCACCTGCGTGGCGGCCTCCAGTGCATCCACTCCGGTGTCGGGGCGCGCGGCATGGGCCGAGCGGCCTTCGATGCGCACTTCCAGGTGCAGGCAGCCATTATGGGCGATGACCACGCTGTAGCTGAAGCCCGCGCTGATGGCGTAATCAGGCTTGACCAGGCCTTTCGCCAACAGGCGGCCGGGTCCAATCAGACCCCCGGCCTCCTCATCATAGGTGATATGCAGTTCAACGCTGCCTCGCAGCGGCTCGCCGCTGGCCTGCAGCGCATGCAGCGCGTAGGCATAGGTGGCGATGTCGGACTTCGAGACCGCGACGCCGCGGCCGTACATGACGCCATCGCGGATTTCGGCGCCGTAGGGGTCGGTGGTCCACCCTTCACCGGGCTGCACCACATCGCCATGGGCGTTCAAGGCGATGGTCGGGCCGTCCCCGAAGCGGTGGCGCACTACCAGGTTGGTGGCGCTGATCATCCCATTGGCGTGCACCTCGGCGGTTGGCACCTCATCGCGCTCGACGCTGAAGCCCAGCGCCTCCAGCAGCTGCGCGGTGCGCGCCGCATGCGGTGCGCAGTCGCCGGGCGGGTTGTCCGAGGGCACCTGCACCAGTTCTGCCAGGAATTTCACCTGACCTGCAAATGTGGCATCGATCAGGCTGATGAGTTTGGCTTTGTCAATCATGGTCCGTGATTGTCGTTCCCCGCGGCGTCCGCCACAAGTATCGACGGCAGCGAAGCATTGGTTACACTGCTCGAATATGACCTCCCCCGAATATCCTCGTGATCTGATCGGTTACGGTGCACAGCCCCCCAACCCGCGGTGGCCGAAGGATGCGCGCATTGCCGTGCAGTTCGTCCTCAACTACGAGGAGGGTGGCGAAGCCAGCATTCTGCATGGCGATGATCATGCCGAGAGCTACCTGCATGAAGTGGTCGGCTCCCCCGCCCTGGCCAATGCGCGCAATCTGCAGGTGGAGTCGGTCTACGAGTACGGCAGTCGTGCGGGAGTGTGGCGGGTGCTGCGGCTGGCGCAGGAATTTGGCGTGCCGCTGACGATTTTCGCAGTGGCCATGGCGCTGGAGCGCCACCCGGCCCTGGCCCGGGAGCTGGTCGGGCTCGGCCATGAAGTCGCCAGTCATGGCTGGCGCTGGATCGACTATCAGAATGTGCCCGAGGAGCAGGAGCGGGCTGACATGCACCGCGCCATCGAGGTCCTGACCCGGGTGACCGGTGCGCGGCCGCTGGGTTGGTACACCGGTCGGTTGAGCCCCAACACCCGCAAACTGGTCGTGGAGGAGGGCGGGTTTCTCTACGACGCGGACGCCTACAACGATGACCTGCCGTACTGGGTCAAGGTGTCCGGATGCAACCACCTGGTGGTGCCCTACACCCTGGACGTCAACGATATGAAGTTCGGCACCGCGCAGGGCTTCAACCAGGGTGAGGACTTCTACGTGTACGCCCGCGACGCGTTTGATTCGCTGTACGCCGAGGGCGCGACCGCGCCGAAGATGATGTCGATCGGCCTGCACACCCGTCTGATCGGCCGCCCCGGGCGCAGCGCGGCGCTGCGGCGCCTGTTCACCCATATGAGCTCGCACCGGGATGTGTGGTTCTGCCGTCGCATCGACATCGCCCGCCACTGGATCGAACACCACCCACCCGCATGAACGCACCCCAGGCCGCAGGGCGGATCATGCAGCGTCTGGCGGCGCTGGCAGCGCTGACGGCGGATCCGCCACGACTCACGCGGGTGTTCCTGTCCGAGGAGCATCGGCACGCCAATGAACTGGTGGCAGGCTGGATGGCCGAGGCGGGTATGCATGCCCGTGTCGATGCCATGGGCAACATCACCGGTCGCGTGGAGGGCAAGACAGCCGCCCTGCCGGCATTGATGTTGGGCTCGCACCTCGACACGGTGCGCGATGCGGGTCGCTACGATGGCATGCTGGGCGTGGTGACTGCCATCGAATGTGCCCAGCACATCGGCGCGGGGGTGTTGCCGTTCGCGCTCGAGGTGGTCGGTTTCGGCGATGAGGAGGGCGTGCGCTTCGGTGCCACGCTGCTGGGTAGTCGCGCCATTGCCGGGACGCTGGATCTGAATGTCCTGGAGGCCACGGATCGCGATGGCATCTCCATGGCCAATGCCCTGCGCAGCTTCGGCCTGGATCCGGACACGGTCACGACCGCGGCGCGCCGGCGCGAGGAACTGCTTGCCTACGTGGAACTGCATATCGAGCAGGGACCGGTACTCGAGCGCGCCGGCCTACCCGTGGGCTGCGTCACCTCGATCAACGGTGCGACGCGGCTGCAGGTACACCTGCAGGGCATGGCGGGCCATGCCGGGACTGTGCCCATGGCGGCGCGGCAGGATGCACTGGCGGCGGCCGCGGAGGTGATCCTGGCGGTGGAGCAACGCTGTGCACGCGAGCAGGACCTGGTGGGCACGGTCGGGCGCATCGAGGCGAGTCCCGGTGCCGTGAATGTGATTCCGGGCGAATGCCGCTTCACGATTGATGTGCGTGCCCCGCAGGACACCCGGCGGCACCAAGCGGTCGAGGATATCCGCGCCGCGCTCACCGCCATCACTGACCGGCGCCGCATCCGCTGCGGCATCGTCGTCATTCATGATTCTGCGGCTTCCCCCTGCGCGCCGTGGTTGATGCAGCAAATCGATGCGGCGATTGCGGCGCAGGGCGTTGTGCCACAGCGCCTGCCCAGCGGCGCGGGTCACGACGCCATGGCGATGGCGGCGATCGCGGATATCGGCATGATCTTCGTGCGCTGTGCCGGCGGCATCAGTCACCACCCCGCGGAGAGCATCACGCAAGAAGACGCGCAGGCGGGCTTTGCAACCCTGTACCGGTTCGTGCGTGAGCTGTCCGTCAGCCCTGGTCCCGGACCGGTTCGAACTTTGCCTTGTTGATGCCCTTCTTGAAGGCTTCCTTGCCGGTGATCATGCGTTGGTCCAGCAGCAGCTGGATGGCGCTGTCCATGGTGCGCATGCCGAACTGCGCGCCGGACTGCATGCTGTTCTCCAGCTGATCGAGCTTGCCCTGGCGGATGAGGTTCGAGGTCGCCGGTGTATTGACCAGAATTTCGAGCGCCGCGACCCGTCCTTGCTTGTCGGTCCGCTGCAGCAGCTGCTGGGAGACGACGCCACGCAGGGAGGTCGACAGCATGGTGCGCACATGGGACTGCTTGTCGGACGGAAACACGTTCACCATGCGGTCCACGGTTTGCGCGGCGCCGTTGGTGTGCAGCGTACCCATGACCAGGATGCCCATTTCGGCCGCGGTCACCGCGATGCTCATGGTCTCCAGGTCACGCAACTCGCCCACGAGGATCACATCCGGGTCCTCGCGCAGGGCGGAGTGCAGGGCCGCGGAGAAGGTCGGGGCATGATGGCCGACTTCGCGTTGGCTGATGAGGCAGCTCTTGCGCTGATGCACGAACTCGATCGGATCCTCGATGGTGAGGATATGACCCTGAACGCGGGTGTTGATGTCATCGATCAGGGCGGCGAGGGTGGTTGATTTGCCCGACCCGGTCTTGCCCGTGACCAGGATGAGGCCCTGGGTGTGGCGACACATCTGGCGCACCGCTTCGGGCAGCTTCAATTCATCCATGGTCAGCGCCTTGGAGGGAATGGCGCGGAACACGGCGCCCATGCCGTTCAGGTGCCGCAGCACATTGACGCGGAAACGTCCCCGATCCCCCATGGTGTAGGCGAAGTCCGCGCCTTCCTTGGTCTCGAAGCGGTCGACGGCGATCTTGGGCATGATCTCGTACAGCGCCTCGCGCACCATGGTCGGATCGAGCTTGTCCGGTCGCAGCGGCATCAGGTCGCCGAACTGACGGATGCGCGCCGGATCACCGGCAATGAAATGCAGGTCGGAGCCGCGCTTGTCCAGGATCTCGTTCAGGTAACTGTCAATGGCGGCCATGGCGCTTTATTCCGAAGGCAGGGTCGTCGTGGCGGTGAACTCCGCCTTGGGCAGCACAGTGGTGTCGGTCACGAACTTCTGGAACTGGCTCTTGTTGGTGGCGTAGGCATAGGCGTCATCCGGATCGATTTCGCGCGCCGTAATGGCGGCCAGCAGTGCCTGGTCGAGCACCTGCATGCCGGAGTCGCGTCCCATCTGCAATTGGCTCTGGATCTGATGACTCTGGTCGGTCTGGATCAGCTTGGCGATGGCCTTGGTCATCACCAGGATTTCGCATACGGCCTTGCGGCCGCGACCGTCGGTGGTCTTGCACAGGATCTGGGTGACGACGGCCAGCAGGCTTTGCGACAGAAAGCTCTTGGTCTGTTCGCGCTCCTCGACGGGCAGCGCGTCGATCACCCGGTCGATGGTCTTCACGGCACTGGTGGTGTGCAAGGTGCCCAGCACCAGGTGCCCGGTTTCCGCGGCGGTCATGGCCATGCGGATGGTTTCCGCATCGCGCATTTCACCGACCAGGATGACATCCGGGTCCTCGCGCATGGCGGCGCGCACCCCTTCGGCGAAGGACGGAATATGGGTGTGCAGCTCGCGCTGGATGACCTGGCTGTTCTTGCTGCGATGGACGAACTCGATGGGGTCCTCGAGGCTGATGATGTTGAGTTTGCGCGTGTGATTGAGGTGATCGATCATTGCGGCAAGCGTCGTGGACTTGCCCGTGCCGGTCGAGCCGGTCACCAGGATCATGCCCTGGTGGTAGTCGCACAGCTTGGTCACGATGGCTGGCAGCGCCAGCTTCTCCAGTGAGGGCACCTCGGAGGGAATGGCGCGGAAGGTGGCACCCACGCCGGTGTCCTTGCGGAAGATATTGACGCGGAAGCGTCCGCCATCGGCGGACACATACGAGAAGTCCAGGTCGCTGCCGGTGGCGAAATGTTCCGCCTGGGAGCGGGTCAGAATCTCCGCGACATACCCCTCCAGCTCCACCGCCCGCAGGTCGCGGAACTTGATGGGCAGCAGATCACCATACATGCGCAGCATGGGCGGGACGCCCACCGCCAGATGCACATCCGAACAGCCCTGCTGCATGCCGAGTTTCAGGAACGCGTCGATACGCGCCACAGCCGACCCCTCCCGATTGAGCTAAAGCAGATCCAACCCCCATTCTTTTGCCAAGTCTGGGCCACATAATCAATGGCTTGCGCCATGAAAGTTGACGTAACGCACGAAAGAAAGTGCTTTAAGGGCCTGGCGGGCCCCCCGTCGGACCCTACATGTACGATTCGAGCATGGTGCGCAACTCTTCCATGGACTGGAAGCGCTTGTTCTTATCCACCGCCATGGCCTTCATGACGGCATCGCTCAGACCCGCCGGCAAGGCGCTGTTGATTTCCGCGGGCGGCCGGGCCCGCCCCTGGACGTGCTGGTACATGACCGACATATGGTCGCCGCGCGCATAGGGGGGCACCCCGGTGAGCATTTCGTACAGGATCACACCCTCCGCGTAGATGTCGGCGCGCTCGTCGACCTTCTTGCCGAGGATCTGTTCCGGGGCCATGTACTTGGGGGAGCCGATCACGTAGCCGGTCTTGGTCAGCTGGGTGTCGCCTTCGCGGTGCGCCGCGGCGACACCGAAATCCACGATCTTCAGCAGGCCATCCTGGTTGATGAGCAGATTGGCCGGCTTCAGGTCGCGATGCACGATGCCGACCTGGTGCGCGACGGTCATGCCGGTGGCGATGTCGCAGCCGAACTGCAGGGCACGACGCAGCTCCATGGGCTTCTCGTTGATGATCTCCCCACCCAGGGTGTGCGACGGGAAGTACTCCATCGAGATCGCGTACAACCCCTGGATGTAGAGGAAATCGTAGATGCGGATGACGTTCTTGTGCGTGATCTTGCGTGAGTAGCGCAGTTCGTGCACGAAGCGCTTCATCACCTCTTCGTCTTCGGAGACATTCGGATTCAGGAACTTGAGAATGAGCCGCTCGTCGACGACCGTATCCTCCATCAGCAGCACGGTGCCGAAGGCACCCTTGCCGATGCGATCGATGTATTTGTAGCGTCCCTCGATGATGTCGCCGGCCTTGAGCGTCGTGATATCCAGCCGCGTCTCGGCCTGCTTGCGCACCTGCGCGAGCGCCGCTTCGGGCATCACCGTGGTTCCGGACGGCGAGGCGGCCGGCGCTCTGGGTGGCGCGCTGGCGGAGGCGCGCGCGACCTGGGCGGCCACGGAGGTCAGGGTTCCCGGCGCGGTGACCGGGCTGCTGCCGGTGCGCACGTCCATTTCGGCCAGCGCCGCCGTGGCCAGTCGCGCCACGGTCTGATCGGTGGAGTTGATCTGGGTCTGCAGGCCCGCGCGCACCTGCTCGGCCTGGCGATCATCCGCGAGCTTGGCCAGCGCCTGGATGGCTTCGATGCGGATTTCGCGTTCCGGTCGGGCCAGCATGGGCAAAATGGCATCGATGTGCTGTGGCTCACCGAGCTTGCCCAGCGCCCGCACCACCACCGGAAGCGCCTTGGCATTGGCGGTCTGCAGCATTTCCAGCAGTCGCGGCAGGGCGCGCTTGCTGCCGATTTCGGCGAGAGCGTCGATGGCCCGTTCGCTGACCCACCAATCATTGTCGCGGCTGGCCTGGATCAGGTGATCCACGGCCCGCTCATCCTTGGTCTGGTTCAGAATCTCGATGGCCGCCCGGCGGATGCCATCATCCTTGTCCTGCACCAGCTGCAGCACCGCGTCGATCACCTTCGGTCCGCCAATCTTGCCGAGCGCGTCCGCCGCGCGGCTTTGCACCCACCAGTCGCTGTCCTTCAGCGCCTGTACCAGGTATTTGACGCTGCTGACATTGCCGACCTCGTTCAACACCTCAACCGCCGAACGGCGTGCGTACTCGTTCTCGTCCTTCAGCACATCGATCAGGTAGCGCACGGTGTCGGGATGGTTGGCCTTGATGACCACATCCACGGCCTTGTTCTGCACGTCGATTTCCGGATCGCGCAGCAGCGCGCACAGGCGCTGCACATCGACCAGCTTGTCCATCTTGCGCAGGGCATCCAGCGAGGCGCCGCGAATGAGTTTGTGCGGATCCTTCAACTGCGCCATCAGTGCGGTCTGCACTTCGGGCAAGTTGAAGCGCGAGAGGATGTTGATGATATGGACCCGGGCGATGGCGTCCTTGCCGTGCAGACGGCCAATGAGCTCCGGCACGGCGCTGGCGTCGGCGATTTCGCCGATGACGCGGAACAAAGCCGCCTTTTCGTTGGGTTCCTGCTGATAGGCAACGCCCAGCAGTTCGCGTACATTGAAGCGGGTTTTTTGCGCTGCAACAATCTCGAGCAGGGCCGACTTGGAGACCCCGGGCACACTCAACGCCTCCAGCAGCAGATTGGGCGGGAAGTTGCGCGAAGTGGTCAGTGCCCAGGAGATCCCGGCGATCTCGCGCGGGCTGCCTTCGACCAGGCCGCGCAGGAAACGGGGAAAAGTCTTGGCGCTGATCAGTGCGGAGAGCACATCGACCATCACCACGGTGGTGTTCTTGTCAGCCTCCGGCAGTGCCGCCAGCACAGCATCTATCGCGCCGGGTCCCAGGTCCTTCAGCTTGGCTGCGGCCTTCTGGACTGCCAGATCGTTGGGGCCGGTGCCGGACCGTATTTCAGCCACCAGCCTGTCGGCACGTAAGTTCGTGAAAAAGCTCATTCAGCCGACAGCTAACCGTCTCTTCGATCGATTAATTATGCCACAGCACATCTACCTGCTGCGGCAAAGCCACGCAACTGCGACTACAATCCGGCGCCCGTCGCCGCCATGAAGGTGTCATGAACGATCCGCGCCTGAACCTGATACGCACTGCCATCGAGAATCATGCCGATCCCTTCCTGGGTGAGACGCTGGGCGCGGCCCAGGCCGTCGATGAGGTGGTGCTGCGTGAAGGTCGTGTAAACGTCCGTTTGCGCTTCGGATTTCCGGTAGGGGGCTACGCAGAGACGTTGTCCGAGGCCCTGCGGGCCGAGGTCGCACCCGTGGCGGCCGGACTGCCGTTGGACTTTCAGCTGACCGCGCAGATCCACGCGCACGCGGTCCAGCGGCCGTTGAAACCCCTGCCAGGCGTCAAAAACATCATTGCGGTGGCCTCGGGCAAGGGTGGGGTAGGCAAGTCCACGGTCGCCGCGAATCTGGCCCTGGCCTGGGCCGCGCAGGGCGCCCGGGTGGGGGTGCTGGATGCCGACATCTATGGTCCCAGCCAGCCACTGATGCTGGGACTGACGGGGCAGCGCCCGAGCGCACCGGATGGCAAGCACATCAAGCCGCTTGCCGCCCATGGTGTCGTGGCGATGTCCATCGGCTTTCTGATCGACCCCGAACAACCCATGGTGTGGCGCGGCCCGATGGTGACCCAGGCGCTCACGCAGCTGCTCAGTGACACCGAATGGGGCGAGCTGGATTACCTGGTGGTGGACATGCCGCCGGGAACGGGCGATATCCAGCTGACCCTGGCGCAACGCGTGCCGGTGGCGGGGGCCGTCATCGTGACCACGCCCCAGGACATTGCCCTCGCCGATGCCCGCAAGGGCTTGGCGATGTTCGAGAAGGTCGCCGTGCCCGTGCTCGGCATCATCGAGAACATGAGCATCCACATATGCAGCAATTGTGGCCATGCCGAACACATTTTCGGTTCCGGTGGCGGCGCCCGCATGGCGGCGCAGGCTGGCGTGCGCCTGCTGGGCGAACTGCCACTGGATGCGCGCATCCGCGAGGATGCCGATGGCGGCCGCCCGACGGTGGTCGCCGAGCCGGACTCGCCGCGCGCCCAGTTGTACTTCGAGACGGCGCGCCGCACGGCCGCGGTGCTGGCGCGTCGCAGCCGTGACCGCAGCATCGTGTTTCCGAATATCGTCGTCGAACCGTCCTGAAGGGTGAATGGATGAGCATCAAGTCCGACAACTGGATCCGGCGCATGGCCGCCGCGCACGGCATGATCGAGCCGTTCGAGGCCGGGCAGGTCCGGGAGGTCAATGGCGAGCGCATCGTGTCCTACGGCACCTCCAGCTATGGCTACGACGTGCGCTGCGCCAATGAATTCAAGATTTTCACCAACATCAATTCCACCATCGTGGATCCGAAGCACTTCGACGAGAAGAGCTTCGTCGATGTGAAGTCCGATGTTTGTTTGATACCGCCGAATTCATTCGCACTCGCGCGCACCGTGGAATATTTTCGTATTCCGCGCAGCGTGCTCACCATCTGTCTGGGTAAATCGACTTACGCGCGTTGCGGTGTGATCGTCAACGTAACGCCCTTGGAACCGGAGTGGGAAGGGCACGTCACGCTGGAATTCTCCAACACCACGCCACTGCCGGCGCGCATTTACGCCAACGAAGGCGTGGCGCAGATGCTGTTTTTCGAATCCGATGAGGTGTGCTCCACCTCGTATGCCGATCGCGGCGGCAAGTACCAGGGTCAGAAGGGCGTCACGCTGCCGAAGACCTAAGGCCCCGGCGGATAGCTGACGCCGCTGATGCGCATCGACAGATCGACGCTGCCATTGCGGCTGCGCGCCGCCTGCAGCGGCAGGTAGTTGAGTTTCGGCGCCAGCCACAGCCGCGTCACCCGATCGGAGCCGGGCCGGTCGCTGCGGTAGACCACGGTGTCCAGCGACCCCAGCGGGGTGGTCAGCACTTCGTTGCCCTCGCGCGTATAGAAGTATTCCTTGGCCTGATCCTTGTCGAACAGCTTGAACTGCGTGGGGGCGAGGCCGGCCTGCAGTTGCCGCATCAGTTCGATCTGCACCGACATCGGATCCTGGATGCCGGTATCGAGCGGTTCATCCACGGCGTGCGTTTCGGAGGTGCCGTGCACGCGCCCGGTGGCCGGGTCGAAAGTCAGATCGACATCATCGCGGTGATCGCGCGCCTGGCCCAGTTCCTGGTAGTGCAGGGGGACGATATGCCCGTCCGCCAGCGTGAAGGTGCTGCTCTGAATCAGTGCATCCGGAAACACCAGGCGAAAAATGCCATGCGCCTTGATATTCGAGCTGTAGGTGAAGGTGCCGGGCGTCTGCGCCGCCGCCGCGAGCGTCAGGGTGGAATCCCCGGCCGTAATGCCACGCCAGGCCACCTGGTAGGTGGCGACAAAGGGCGCAGGCGGCGGTTGCGGCGGCATGGGCGA
>Ga0210387_10003331_pt1 | contig 12343 bp, 7 predicted proteins | sample IncBWC7OmetaG_FD_160108 | JGI IMG/M metagenome (GOLD analysis project Ga0210387, IMG submission 160108) | Forest soil microbial communities from Barre Woods Harvard Forest LTER site, Petersham, Massachusetts, United States - Inc-BW-C-7-O ... | reverse complement strand
CATGGCGCCACGCGGTCGGCGCTCAGGCGAACCGAGATTGGCGTTGCTGGCTGCGAGCTGCGAAAGAACACTGCCTTGTCGCCCGGTGCGAGCCCCTCGAGCGATTCTTTGTGAAGGACCGCTGTTACGACTCCGCCGGGATCGAGCGAGGCGGGCGCGCGAACGACTTGGGTGACGACTCGACGCTTGACCTCGTCGAAGGTACTTCGAGTTGCGGCAATGGCCTGTCCCTTCTTTACGTCGCGCACTTGCTCGAGTGCCATGTTGCAAATCGGACAATCGCCAGGCGCCGCAGACACGACTTGCGGGTGCATCGGGCATGAGTAATGCCCGGAGGCGACGCTTGCAGCGTGGTCGTCCCTTTGCGAGAGAACGACGCCCACGACGAACGCCGTGGCGGCAAGAAGAAACAAAAGCAGCCGACCGATGATCACACCGGTCGACATCTCACGTTCGATACTCGTGTTGCCCATGGTTTGCCTCAACCGCAGTAAAGCTCCTGGGGACTTGTCGCCCCCAGGAGCCTTCGTGCCGGCGCGTGACTAGTCACGCGAGTCGTGTCGTGCGCGCCGTCTGTTTGGGTTCACCACGCTGCAAACGCGGCAAACGAATTCTGACCAGGGCTGATCTGAATGCAGTACCCGTCGTTGCGCATGGGCGGCAGTGGATACGTCCAGTTACCGTTGAGCGGCTCCACACGGCCGTTGACCGTCAGTTGTCGTCCCGCCGCGAAGCTGCTGCTCTCGCCTTGGAACAGACGCGACCTCGTCTCGAAGCAGGTTGCTCCCGTGCCCACGTTGCCAGACTGGAAGGTACTTCCGTCCGCGACGCTGAAGTCGACCGGGTTATTGCAAAGTCCGCCGCACGGCCTCAGTACCTGCGGAGCGCAATAGGCGAGGCAAGGTTCGACCTCCGCTTTGCATGTGTTCTCGTCGCCGGCCAGACCGTCCGAGAGGCACTGCGCAGCGTTGGGGTTCGGGTTCCCTTGGCAGAATTGGGCGAATTGTCCGCAGAATGTCTGCGGCAAGACTTGCCACAACGACGGATTGTTGGGAGGCGTTTGCCCATTTTGCGATTGGAACACCGACAGTGCTCGGTACAATTGGCCATTGAACGTTACACGGTCGTCCAGCGCGTACCTGATCTGCGGCTGCCATGAGCCGTCGTTGTTGTTGACCCGATCCCAGAGATCGAAGCGGGTATTGGGCGTCTGATTGGCCACCGAGGTGTGGTTCACGCGAGCCCGGTAGTCGACGTTGTTGAAGGCGATGATATTTTCAGCCTGGTATGCCGTGCCCGCTTGCCATGGGTTGACGAGCGCGAGCTGGCGCAGCATGTCGTGATCCTCGTGACCCACGATGTGGCAGTGCCACACGTAGCCTGGGCCTTTCACGTTGTCCGGGAACGAGGTTGGGTCGATCGAGAACTGGTTGGTGCCTGGCGTGTTGACCTGGCTCTCCTGGGGTGCCCAACGCACCACGATGCGATTGACCATCGAAGGGAAGGCCTGAACCGTGTCCTTCCAGCCCGTTTCGTACGGTGCGGGCGCCTGCGGGGGACCCGTGAAGAACGGCGTCGGATCTACGACGATGGGTCGTGTCGCTGGCATGTGGCCGTTGACTCGGTGCCACTCCGCTCGATACGCGTCGGCGTCGATAGGTTGACGGTTCAGGACCTGGAACTCGATCAGATGGATGTGAATCTGATGGAAGTTCTTGTCTTGATCATCCTGGCGCGGATCCATCACGTGGATGAGGTCCCACTCTTCGGTCGAACCGACCAGAGGAAGCTCGGTCGGGGGCGCGCTGAATTCGAGCCCGTCAATCGTGCGTTGATTGCAGTTGGGCAGCGCGGGATCGGGGCAACTGTCGCCGTCAGGCCTCAGGTCGTCGAAGATCCTGAGTACTTTGAAGCGCGTGGGTGCGTTCGGCGTCAAGACGGTCCGCGGCGGGAACAGCGACGGGTCCAGCTTGGGCGGCGGTACAGCCGTGCCGCCTTCGACGGTGAACTGCATCGCAGTGCCCAGCGTCGGGCTAGAGCCTGAGCCGACGTAGTTGTTGTTCATGACGATCTTGGTGCCCGGCGCGAACTGCGAGAAATCGACCAGTACGTCGGCGCGTTCCGTGATGCCGATTTGGACATCCTGTGAGACCTGTGGCGCCGGTAGGTAGCCACCGTCAGAACCGATGATTGTCATCGGTACGACCGCGTGAGTGGTCTGGTTCACGAGTTGCAGATCCCAGAGCTGCGTGTTGGCGGCCCCGAGCATGCGGAAACGGTATTGCTTGCGCTGAACGTTGAGGTTTGGCCACACCGCACCGTTGACCACCACCGTGTCGGCTCCCTCGTTATATGACCAGTAGGCGATATTCGGCGGAGCGTCGGCTCCCGCGTTGAGCTGGCCGGGGTCCGGCGGGAAGTGCAGTTGGCCGTCGGTGAAAAATGCGCGCGTGGCGAAGGCGAGCACGACCTCGTTCGGACCCTTGGGCAGCGGCGAATTCGGCGCGTCGAGCGGCTTACTGGGATCCCGAATCATGTACGCGGCACCGACCTCGCCGCCGTATACGCCCAGCCGCGTGATGCCAAGCACGTGGTCGTGATAGAAGAGCTGCGTCGCGGGCTGATCGTTGGGCATCGTGTAGTCGTTGGTCGAGAAGCTCGGACCGCGGTACTGCACGTTCGTGAACCACTCGTTGGCCGTGCCGTCCATCTGGGGCAACACCATCAAGCCGTGGGTGTGGGTGACTCGGGCAACCGGGAAGTTCGCGTTTTGATAGCCGGGCGGGTACAGGTTGAATGGCGCCACCGGCTCTTCCATGGCTTGGGGATTTGCCCAAGGAATCGTGGGATCTACAGGCAAGAAGTACGGTTGCTGAATGTTCGTTCGCCAATGAACGACAGTGGGAATGCCGCGGACATTCTCAAAAGTGGCTCCGGGGGATCCCGTGAAGTTTGCTCCTCCGACGATTGGCCCATTCTGCGCGAACACGGTCGTCGCCGGGTACCCAGGCGGCAACATTTGCACCTGCGCCTCGGAGTCAGAGATCGTGTATTCGTTGCGAATCACCTGCCCGGATGAGTTCTTGATCACAGTAGGCGCCCAGACAGGCAAAATGGGCAGCTGCGTTGCGAACAATGGGATAGTCGTCGGGTCGATGGGCACCTCATTAGGGGGTGGCAGCCCAATCGCCTGAGTTTGTTGCCCCACGGATTCCTTCTGCGCGTCTTTCGCCCCGCAGCCGGCAGCCAGGGCAATTGCCACGAGTGGTAAACCCAAAGCCGTCAATCGTTGGTTAGTCATAGTGCCCCCGTAAAGGTGGTTCGATAAACATCGGTGGTTGGGTCGAGCCGCACCCGACTAGGTGAATGCTGTCCCGTCTGCGCTGCGTTCGGTTTCGCGCTTACACGCGCCAAAAGACCGAGCATCGCGCTGGAAACAGTTCCACGCGTTCTACAATAGACCGCACTTTTCATAGCGCTCTCCTGTGCTGGGTTAAACATCGGTGTGCCGAGCTCTTGGCACTTGGGGTACGAACGAAGTCGCAGTGCAAACACGGCTGGGAGTCGGGAGGCTCGTCAGCTTCGGGCGGTGATCAAGCAGACACACGACCGCATGGGCGGACTCGTAAATTTGACCCCGTGCCCATCTCAGTGAGCAGAAAGCGCGACACGCCAGTCCAGATTGGAGGAGATTCTCCGGGCCTCCTCATGTTCCGACGCGCAGTGATCGCGTCAGAAATCTTGGAACTTGCGTGGTGTACAGTTCACAACGTAGCTGCGAGAGCCGCACGCTGAATGGACTTCGATGCATTCAGCTATTCGCAATCGAATACCGAGGCCCCTCTATGTTCCCGTCGCGCCCTCAAACGTAACAGCGAATCACCGTGCACTACCAATTTGCGAAGTACGTAGCTCCGCGATCGCGCCACGGCTCGCCGAACCGTGGCCTTTTGCCTCGAGCGAGGTGACATTTTCACCACTAAATCCAGCGGCCACTCGCTCAGCGCGTTCCTGTGCACTCGCGTTTTTTGGCTGCTTTTGTCGGCATTCGCTCAGTGTCGACGACTGAGATTTCGCGTTCGCAGACGTCGGATTCCGAAGCCTGCATCGCAACGGATCTAGCTAGCGTCGAAATTTTTCTGATAGCGCCGTGACGAATCTCGCCACGGATCGCCACAGAACCGTCAACCGATAAGAACCATGACGGTGTCTACGAAATCGATTTTGGTATATGAATCTCTGCAATCGGTTGCACAAGTATTCGTAGGGCTGGGAGCCTCGCGGGACATGCAGCCGTTACTAACCGGTGGAGTCGTAGGTCTCGGCAACGAAGGCGAGGGCGGATGCGCGTGTCTCCCCAAGAGCGTTGGACACAGTTCATGGGCAATGCCAAAAGCCTTCGAGCGTACATCCGACGTCGCGTGTGCGACGCAACGGAAGCCGAGGAAGTGTTTCAAGAGCTCAGTCTGATAGTGATCCGTGATCGTTCGGAATCCGACGACATCGAGCAATTTGCGGCTTGGTACCGAGCGCTCGCGCGTAACGTGCTCGCCCGCTACTTTCGAACCGAGCGACGGCGCGCCGACTTGCTCAACCGCGTGGGGCTCGAGACCGCCAGCTCTAGTCTCACGCACGCCGTCGATCCCGAGCGCTCCGCAAGCGCTCGCGAGATCCTCAGAACGCTGGACACGAGCCTCGAGCCACGAGCACGCGAGCTCTTGTTGCAACGCTATCTGCTCGGCGAGAGCGCTGGCGAGATCGCCATGAAGCTGGAGGAGTCCCCGGCCGCCGTGCGCGTGCGCTTGATGCGGCTCCGTTCCTTGGTTCGTCGGAAATCCCCCGGACCACCCTAGCGGGTTGTCGTAAGCGACCAAGCTCGGAAGGGTCACGCCTGAATGTGGCACGGCAAGGCACTGAACAATCCTTCATGGGCTAGCTCACCTCTCTCAGGCAAGTTTGGCGCTCGCAACCCCGGGATGCTGGTTGAGGACCGGCGTGCTGAGCGGCGCCAGCCAACGTCATTCGGTCTCAGCGCGAGCTCTGATGTGTAAACTCGAACTTCGACTGGCGCAGGAGACTCCGCGTCCGCTCACGAGCCTCGACCTTGAATGCGCCCCCGTCGAGGTTGAGCGTGAATCGAGGGACGACCACTCATCGTGCCGAGTACGTGAGCGCGAGTTACACATCTCGCGACACTCGCCTACCTCATTTGCTCGACTGGTGCCGAAGAAAGGCACCAAAAGCAATCCGTCTGTTACGCTGTAGAAACGTCGGATTGCCGGCGGGCTCGCGCGAGCGCGCGCTCGTTTCCGGTCGAGGTGCGTATGCGTACTGGAACTAGTCTCAGCATCTTCGCGGTCGTTGTGGGGTGGGGGCTTTTGGCGGCTTGTAGCGCTGGAAATTCCACTGCTGGCTCACGCGCTGGCTCCGGGGCCTCGTCCTCGACGGCGGGCGCGCAAGGTTCAGGGGGTGGAAGCGCAGCGGGTGCGAACGGCGGCAGTGGTGGCGTCGCCCTCATCGTGTACGTGAATCCGTGTGACGCCGCGGACGCCCCGGCGAATTGCCAGCTCACCGCCGCTCCGGGCTGTGGTGACGGCATGATCAATCAGCCAAACGAGGAGTGCGACGACGGCAATAGTGTTCCAGGCGACGGCTGCTCTGGAATCTGCAAGATCGAGCCGTACTACACGTGCCCGACGCCGGGCATGCCCTGCATCACGACCATCGTCTGTGGAGACGGCAAGGTCGGCCCAGGTGAGGCGTGCGATGACGGCAATATGGCGGCGGGCGACGGCTGCGCAGCAGACTGTCGCTCGGTCGAGAAGGGGTACGTTTGCCAAACGCCCGGCATGCCGTGCGAGCGAGTGCACTCCTGCGGTGACGGCGTGACTGATGCGAATGAAGGCTGCGATGACGGCAACAACACGTCTGGTGATGGCTGCAGCGCGCGTTGCCAAATCGAACAAGGCTTCAAGTGCAGCGGTACGCCGAGCACATGCGTAGCGACAGTGTGTGGGGACAAAGTCAAAGAGGGCGCAGAAAGCTGCGACGACGGCAATACCGTTCCCTTCGACGGCTGCTCGGCGACATGTCAGCTCGAGCCGAGTTGTCCCGGAACCAGCGGTTGCACGTCGTCCTGTGGTGACGGCATCGTGCTCGGCGCGAACGAGCAGTGTGACGACGGCAATTTACGTGATGGCGACGGCTGTTCGAGCACGTGCCAGATCGAGCCCGGATTTACCTGCGCGAGCAATCCGTGCGTGAAGGCGGCCAACGGCACCTGCACGCTGACCGTGCCGGCGATATTCCGCGATCTTGCGGCTAGCAGCGATCCCGTCAACGCAGCCGACGCGCTTCACGGCGCTGATGGGAACCCGGATTTCGAACCGAGCTACGACAATCAACCAGCGATCACCGGCTTGCTCGCCACGACGCTCGGTAGCGACGGCGTACCGGTGCTCGCGGCTCCCGCCAGCGGCAACGGCTTCATTCACAGCGCTGCGTCGTTCAACCAGTGGTACCACAGCGCGGCGCCGAACAACGCCACTTTCCCGGGCTCGATCGTGCTCTGGGACAAGAGCGGAACGGGCGCGGGACCGTACGTCAATCGCTGGGGCGCCAATGGCGAGCCGTGGCCGGCGTACACCAACATCAATTGGTGCGCGAACCCCGGTGCTGGCGCGAGTTGCGCCATGTGCACCGTGGGCGCAGGTCAGGTTTGCTTGAACCCTTGCACGCCGTGGGGCAACGGCGACCTGTGCGTCGCGACGCTCACCAATCTCGACGGCAACCCGGTGTTTTTCCCGATCGACAGCCCGAAAGCACCGCCCAGCCTGATTCCGGAAACGCGTTACACGGCGCAAATTCCCGACCCCGTGTACATGGGGGGCTGGGCGGCGGAGCCCGGCGGCGCGCTGCACAATTTCCACTTCACGACGCAGGTTCGTTACTGGTTCAAGTACGACTCAGCCAACCCGGCGACGCTCAACTTCGTCGGAGACGATGATGTGTGGGTGTTCGTGAATCGCAAGCTCGCGCTCGATCTCGGTGGTTGGCACCCGCCACTCCCGGGCTCCTTCACGCTCGATGCGACGGCTGCAACGACCTACGGGCTCAGCAGCGGCAAGGTCTACGAGATCGACGTATTTCAAGCCGAACGCAAGACCAAGGGGTCGTCCTTCCAACTCACGTTGTCGAACTTCACTTTGGCGCCGAGCACGTGCACGGCCAAGTGCGGGGACGGCGTCGTCTCCGCTGGCGAGGCCTGCGACAACGGCGCAAACAACAGCGACACGGCCTATGACGGCTGCACGACGATGTGCGTTCCAGGTCCGCATTGCGGTGATGGCACCGTGCAAATGCCGAACGAGGCTTGCGACGACGGCATGAACACCGGCGCGTACGGCACATGCGGTCCGAACTGTCAGCTTGGGCCATATTGCGGCGACGGCGTCGTGCAAGCAGGTCATGAACAATGCGATGACGGCATGAACACGGGCGCGTACGGTACGTGCGCCCCAGGCTGCATGTTCGGGCCGCGCTGCGGTGACGGCATCGTTCAGAAAGACGACGGAGAAACCTGCGACGACGGCAACAACGTCAGCGATGACGGTTGCAGCGCGGCGTGCAAGCTCGAGCAGATCAAGTAGCGCAGAGCACCAATCGTAAGATGTTTTCCGACCTCGCTTCGGGGTCGGCGCGACTCAAAGCGCGTCGGGACCTGCGTCGAAGGTTGCCTTGACCTCGCACGAGCTGAGCGCGTGGTCGTAGATGCGGACCTCGTCGTAGGCTCCCTCGTAGTTGGTGTCCGTGGAGTATTGCGAGAGCCCGAGCCAGTCATTGTCGTCGACGATGTCGGAGAGTGCGACGGTGATCGGCGTCGAGCCGATTGGTGCGCCATCCAAATACAGAGTCATTTGGCTCCCGCTCTCGAATGCCAAAGCGACTTGACGAAATGTCTTGTCCAAGAGCTGATTCGTCACGATTTGCTGAACGGGGACGTTTGGCACGTGGACTTGCGCACACAGGCCGTTGCCTCGCGCGTCGCCCGAGTAGTCCATGAGCAGCAGACAACTCTGACATTGTTCGCGTTGCCCCGCGCCGAGCGTGCTGGTCCCGAAATCGAACACACGTTGGTAAGCGGGGCCGCCGCGCCACGCTGTCCAGGCTACGATGGTTGCGCTCCCCAGTGACGAGATGAGCCCACTCGGTAGATCGACGTAGTCGGTTGCGCCATCTAGCGTGAGCACCCCGCTACCATCGAGCTGTGCCGGCGTGCCTGTCGTTACTGCGGATTGTCCGTCCGCACCAGCTACCGAGTCCGTGATGGTGGTGCCGGTGCCGCTGAACGAGTAGCGGTGCACGAGGCTGCTCGCGGCTGGCGTTTGATCGCCAGTGACGCACAGTGCCTCTGCACCGTCTTCGACATCGGAGCCGATCACTAAATCGGTATTCGAGCCGCACCCGCACAAACCGAGGACAACCCCCGCGCAGGCCGCAGATCGCGCGAATCCGGGGAAGCTCGGTTGGGACTTGGGCATGCCTTCGCGACCTCTCGGCGGGTAGCCGATACTCTAGCACCGCGCGGCCGATCCCCGACAGTCACGCCGCCAGCTAAAGCTTCGCTTGGCGGCTCGGCTCGGTCGATGGCCTAGGAAGACTTTCGTTTCGCCATCGAGCGTAGGCGCATCAAGCGCATCCGTACGGCCGTGGGCGACTGAGCCAGGCGCATTGCAATCTCTTCTGTGCTCTCGCCGAGCACGTAACGCTGTGAAAGCAATTCTTGCGCTTGTGAATCCAGACGTGTTCCCAAGATGCGCAGTAGCTCACGTGCGCTCGCGGCCCGTTCTGGATCCACCCGGTGGCTGGTCTCGAAGCCGGCGCTCTCCAGCTCGACGCGGCTGAGCAGGTTTGCGCGCCGGCGCTTGGTTCGGAAGTGATGCGCGAGCACGTGCCGCGCGAGCGCGTGGCACCACGCGGAGAAGCGCTCCACGTCTTTCGGGCCTGAACGATGCCGCAGCACGATCAAGCTCAGATCTTGAAATACCTCTTCAGCTTCCGTCGGGTCGTCGACGCGGCGCCTGATATAAGCGCGTAGGCTCTTTGCTCTGTCGAAGAACAATGGCCAACGGTCATCCGGAAGCGCGCGCATCCCCATTCCACCTTCAGCGACACTTGCAGACACGCACGCTGTGACGCAAACGAGTTGAAGGGAGCACGACACTCAAGTGTCCGCGGGCCATTCTCGAGGCTCAGCCGCCGCTCACTAAAATGTGGAGTCGGTTCCAGTCTCGTGGCTACTTTCTGCAACCGATTGCAGGAAATCATCGGGCTTGGATTTTGCGCGTTACGTCGCGTCGCGCGGCGGGCACTTACCTCAGCCAATCGCAGTGTGATGGAGCTGGCAGCAGCCAACCCACGCGCGACCCCGAACGCAACGACACGCGGAAATTCCGCTCAGATAGTGTGACATCCGAGCAACGGGTTCGTGCCTGGTCGCGCCCGCCACTGAGATGGCGAGCTCGTTTCCGAACGTCGTGAGACCGCTCGCGGCGCCTCTCGCCAGCGCCTCGTCGCGCTGCGGCTGTGCGCTCGAATACAAGGAGACCGAGAATGTATCGAAGAATTGCCCCCAATTGGAAGCGTGTATCGATGGCGGCGGTGCTCGTGTGCGCCGGCGGCCTGGCTGCCGTTGGTTGCAGCGCGGGCGCTGAGAGCGACGAGAACGTCGGCATCACGAATGAAGCGTTGCTCGGTGATGCGTTACCGGGAACGGATGCAGCGACGTTTGCTGCAGCGAAGGCGAATTTCGCCGCCGTCGAGAATGCCGCGGATGGTCTTGGCCCCATCTTCAACGCAAATGCCTGCGGAACTTGCCATCAAAATGGGGCGCTCGGCGGCGCCGGTCAGCAGGTCGAGGCGCGCTACGGCACGCTCACGGGCGGGGTGTTCAACAGCCTGGCGAGTACCGGCGGCTCGCTTCGTCAATTGTTCAGTTTGGGCGGCTTCAACGTCGGTGGCCTGAATTGCAACAGCGGCACTGACTCGAATCCGGCGCCCGGCGCGACGCTTTTCGCCGGTCGCGTAACGACGCCCACCTTTGGGCTCGGCTTGGTGGACTCGCTGCCCGACTCGGCGTTCGACACGCTCGCGAGTCGCGAGCCGACGAGCATCCGCGGCGTCGTAAACCGCTTTCCGATCGCGCTGCCCAATCCGCTCGACCCCTCACAACACGTCGGCACCGTGCGTGTCGCGCGCTTCGGTTGGAAAGCGAATGTGATGAGCCTCGCTCAGTTCTCCGCGGACGCTTACTTGAACGAGATGGGCATCACCACTACGTCCTGCATTGCGGGAGCGGCGGATACCGCCTTTGCCACGGAAAATCGAGCCAATCGAGCCGGAACCAACGCCATCATCAATGGTTGCCCGGACGATGAAAAGCCTGGAATCGACGACGATTTCGCGGCCGAGACCGGCTGCACCGGCGCGAATGCCAACCAACTTCAAGACGACGTCCGGAACTTCACCTTCTTCATGGCGCACCTCGCTCCGCCCCCGCAAACGGCGATCACCGCGGGGAGCGCGGCGGATCGCGGTCGGTCGTTGTTCAACGGGGCGTCGCTCGCGTGCAACGGCTGTCACCGGTCCGATAGCGACGTGTTCGTCTCCACTTCGGCCGGTGGAGTGCCAGCCGGCATCACCTTCGTGCCGTTCTCCGATTTCCTCGCGCACGACATGGGTGCCTTGGGTGATCAGATCGGCATCAATGATGGCGACTCGGTGGCTGCCACGCGGCGCATGCGAACCGCGCCACTCTGGGGCCTGCATTCTCGGAACAAGCTGCTCCACGACGGCCGAACCACCGATCGCGGCGCTGCGATTCTCGCCCATGCCGGGCAGGGCGCTGCGGCGAGCGCCGCATACGCAGCGCTCAGTCAGAGCAGTCAGAGTGATCTCCTAGCGTATTTGAACACGCTGTAGTCGGCGTCTTCGAAGCCAAAAGCCGCCCACCGCGCGTCTCGGGCTCGAGACGAGGCGCACGGTGTGGCGGACGCCGGCCGTTCAGGGCCTCAATTAGCTGAGCTGGCTTGACGTGTGGTTTGGGTTGCGGCTCCGCCGGTACCGTTGACGATGTGTGTGATGCCGCTCCCGCCCGTCCCATTGAGCCAGGACGTCATCATGTGATGCATGCTGATTCCGGCCGCACTAGGCGTCTCGATCGCGTTGTCGGACACGACGTCGCTGTGGAAGGAGCAGTACGTTCCGAGACCCCAAGCTTCATGCGTCGTGACGGTATCTGCCAGCTTGTAGGAAGCGTAGCCGTTGACTCCGTCGTGCTGCCAAGCGCTCTGCGAGGGCGGGTCGTACGGCATCTCGGATTGATAAAAATAGAGCCGCCCGCCGTTGCCGTTCCAGAGCGTCTGATATTCCTGAAAGTGCTCGACGAACAAACCGTACAGCGTCACGTCGTTCCCGTTGACGATGAGGCCATTTTTGCTGACGTTCCCGGTCCAGTTCGCGTCTGCGCCGTGATCGGCGCGCCACATCCAAAGGTTGTCGCCAATGACGTCGCTGCTGTTGATCGTGACGCAGCTCGTGGCCGTGCCGTTCGTTGCGCCGCCCACGCGGCAGGAAATGTCGTGCAGTGAGCTCGGGTTTTGACTGTGCGAGCTACTGGCGCCGGTTGGGCCGACTTCCATCAGAGTCTGTGAGCTCATCGGGCCCGCGTCGATGATGATGCCGCTCACTTTGACACCGTCCACGTCCGCAATGGTCAACGCCGCGCTGCCCATGCTCGGCACCAAGGTGGCCAGTCCCAAGCCGAACACGATGGTGTTCGGCTGCGTGACCTGGATGCTCTCTTCCAGGTGATAAACCCCGGGGGTGAGTAGCAAGTGCTTGCCTTGGCCGAGCGCGGCGTTGATCGTCGCGGCGCTGTCGGTTGGCTTGGCGACGTAGAATTGGTCCGTCGTGATCGCGGTGTCCGCGGCGCCTGCCGTTGCCCAGCCGTTGCCTTGGCTGTCACTCTTCAGGCTCGGCACCATCACGAAATAGTGCCCCGCACCGTCGATGGTCAGATACGGCTTCTCGCGAATCAGCGGCGTCTTCGCGATCACCGTGTAGGGCAGCGTTGGCCAAGCGCCTTGCGGCGGTTTGTCGATGCCGGAAAAGACCATGTTCCACACGCCCCCGCCCCAGCCCGTCCAATTCGTGTTGCGGGAAAAGAACTGTTGCTGTGTGCCCGACATCACCGGGCCGTCGAACGCGGAGTCTGCGATGAAGCCGCCGCTCGAATAGCCGCCATCGGAAAGATTGACCGAGGATTTCACGTGCGCGCGACGAA
>Ga0210387_10003330_pt1 | contig 12349 bp, 10 predicted proteins | sample IncBWC7OmetaG_FD_160108 | JGI IMG/M metagenome (GOLD analysis project Ga0210387, IMG submission 160108) | Forest soil microbial communities from Barre Woods Harvard Forest LTER site, Petersham, Massachusetts, United States - Inc-BW-C-7-O ... | reverse complement strand
ATCTACATCAAGTGCGGACGATCGACCGAGCAATTTGGAAAGCTCGAAGCCGAAGCCCTCGACGAAATAAGAAAGACGCTCGCCAGCTTGACGAGGTTTGGCCTGTTGAAAGAGGCAGAAGCCAATGTCGTCATGGCGCGCATTTCGGTAGTTCCGGCGAGCGACAGTACTGCCACGGTCACCGCCGCTGGCATGGTCCTTGAGGGCGTTCCTGAGGTCGTCGAGCTAAAGCGCGACGTGCTCGGCGCGGCGTCGAGAGTGGTCGGCCCGGACGTCATTATCGCGTCCACGACGTCCACCATTTTGGTCGACGACCTTTCCGGCGCGATCGAACATCCCGAACGCTTTTTGAACGTGCATTGGCTGAATCCGGCCTATCTCATCCCCCTGGTGGAGATTTCACCTGGTAAGGACACCAATCCGGACATCGTCGCGCGTGTCAAAACGTTACTCGAAGGGATCGGCAAGGTACCCGTGGTGTGCGCCGCGACGCCCGGCTTCATCGTGCCACGCATCCAGGCGCTCGCCATGAACGAGGCGGCGCGTATGGTGGAAGAAGGCGTCGCCAGTGCGGAAGAGATCGACAAGGCGATCCGTTACGGCTTTGGCTTCCGCTACGCGGTGCTTGGCTTGCTGGAGTTCATCGACTGGGGCGGCGGCGATATCCTGTATTACGCCAGCCGCTATCTCGAAGGCGCACTCGGCAGTGATCGCTATCGCGCTCCGGACGTGATTTCGAACAACATGCGCGACGGCCGGATCGGCTTGCGCAGCGGCGCGGGCTTTCTGGATTATTCCGGCCTGAACGTGGATGAATATCGCGAGAAGCGCCTCGCCGAGCTGGTTAACATGCTCCGGCATGTCGGCCTGGCTCGGCCACCGGTGCTGTAGTTTATTGTTTGCGCATGATCTTTTCGGAAAACCGCTGAACACTTTTCCGGATCATGCGCTAGCCAAACACATCCTGCAAAACACCCTCACGGACCACCGCGACGCCGTCGAGCTCGATCGTGGTGCCCATAATCGGCAAGTCAAAATGCCCGGCGGTGTAGCGGCCGGCAAACTCGTTCGCACCGGTCGAGAACAGGAAATTGCCGGACACGGCGCGAAGTTCCGTGCCGTTGGTATCGCGCTGGTCATACATCGACAATGACTCGTAGCGCGCGGCGGGATTCATGCCGAAGCCGACATGCGACACGGCATAGGCCTCGCGGTCACCCCACGCCGCAAGGTAAGCGCGCATCATCGCGGCATCGGCCCCCTCGCCATCGAGGTCGGTCACATAGTCGTCCTTCAGCGTCATCCTGACTGGAGAGGTCAGATAACGCTTGAAGGTGAGATTGATGTCGCCGGCCGCCATCACCAGCGTTCCATTGACGGTGCCGCTCTTCGGGAAACTGACGACGATGCCGCCTGGCCAATGCGCCAAGGTGCCGGGCTTGTCGGTCCAGCCCCACACGCCGACCGTCGAAGCACCGACCATATCGACCTCGAGCGCAGTGCCCGCCCTCGACGTCACCCGCATTCGCTTGGTTCCGCGCAGCATCTTGGCTGCCGCCCGCACCCGCTTCTCGAGCGCCGTGTCCGGCACCATGCGCTCCAAGGCCTCCGGGTGCTCATTGGAGATTACCAGGATGCGCGCGCCTGCCTTGAGGATTTCCGGCGTCTCGGGCGCATGCATCAAGCCTTCGATGGTGCAATCGACGACGAAGCCCGCCTGCTGCAGCGCGGTAATGACCGGCCCGAGCCGCTGGATCGCTTCGCTCGCACCGGTGGAGCGGATCGGCACGATCTGCTTGTTGCGCGGCGTCGGCACGACGATGTGAAACGGCCGCGCGCCGATCCTGAGCAGCGCGAGCTCGGCCAGATGGACATTAAGCTCACGAGACTGCGTTTCCGACAGGATCGCGGCCGTGTCGCCGGCCTTCACCGCGCAGCGCTCGAATATTTCGCAGAACGCGTCGATCCATTTTGCTTCGATGCGGTCAGCGAGCATGATTTTGTCTCCTAGACTTCGGGGAATCCACGCAGCAGATAGGACCGCAGCAGTTCAAGCAGGCCATTGAGGATCAGGCCCAGCAGCGAGATCGTGATCAGGGGCACAAACATGTCGACGGCCTGGAAAGTGCGAGCGGCCGTTACCAGCACATGGCCGAGACCATCGGTCGAAGTAATCATTTCGGCCAGGAACACGACAATGCAGGAAATGACGAGCCCGATGCGGCAACCGGTCAGAATCGAAGGTGCGGCCGCCGGCAATACGACTTTGAACAGGACTTCGCGTGGCGGCGTGCCTGCGGCCATCGCCGACCAGATCAGCTTCTGCTCAACGGTCGAGGCGCCGTAATAGGTCGATAGCAGGATCGGAAACAGCGCGTCGAAAGTTACCAGCAATATCTTGGATTCGTGGCCGAAGCCGACGAGCAGCAGCAAGGCCGGATAGAGCGCGACTTTCGGCAAGGGCGCGAGCACGCGCACAATCGGCCGCACCACGGCATTGAATGCTGGATTGACGGCTGCCGCGAGGCCGACGCTCACGCCCAGGATCACCGCGATAGAAAATCCGGCAAATAGCCGGAACAGCGTGGCCGCGATCTCCTGCTGGTACGTCGTCGTCAGAAGCAGCTCGATCATGCGGCCAAAGACGTGACCGGGCGGTGGCAACAGCGTCGCCGGCGCATAGCCGAACGACACCAACGCTTGCCACACCGCAATCAACAGCGCGATCGGGATCATCCCGAGCAGCAGATCCGAGGTAATGGCGCGCGCGTTCATGAGAAGCTCAACGGAATATCGAATTGCGGCTCGGACCACCGCACGAGTCGCGCACGGAGCCGTTCGAACAACGCATCGAGGCCAATGCCCATGGCACCGACGATGATGATCATCGCAAACACCGTGTCGTATTGCCCCATGTCGAGCGCATTGAACAGGATATTGCCGGCGCCGGATTGGCGCGCGATCATTTCACTGGTGATCATCGTGATCAGTGCCAGGACAAGCCCGGTCCGGCAACCGGTGAGGATTTCCGGCAGCGCCGCCGGCAGTACGATGCGCACCAGACGCTGCACGGCCGACAGCCCCATCGCGGCGCCCGACCAGAGCATTTTCTCTTCCACCGCCTTGGCACCCTCAAAGCTGTGATAGATCACTGGCAGGCTGACGCCGAGGAAAATAACCAGCGTCTTGGAGAGATCACCGACGCCCAGCCACAACATGATGATCGGCATCAGCGCCGCCTTGGGCACGGGATAGATCACCATCAGAAGCGGATTGAAAAAGGAGGCGACCGCGCGGCTGCGGCCCATCAACAGCCCAAGCGGGATCGAAACCGCGACGGCGACACTGAAGCCGATCGCCATTCGCCGCAGTGACGCGGCAAAATTGACCAGGGAATCCTTGTCCCCGAGGATCGCCGGGATGGCACGGATCGCCTGCAGTGCGGTCGGGAAGCTGTCATTGTTCAGCGCCAGCGAAGCAAGCTGCCAGACCAGCAGCAGTCCGATGCAGGCGAGAAATGGCGCGGCCCGTCGCATCATGAACGCAACTCGTCTTCGCCGGAATCGTCGAACATGCGCTCGATCTCGACGACATATTTCTGATAGCGCGGATCGAGCAGCAGTTCAGCCCGACGCCGAGGGCGGGGCAGATCGATATCAACGATCTGCCGAATGCGGCCCGGTGAGCGTGTCATCATCACGACCTTGTCGGAGAGGAACACCGCCTCCTCCACCGAATGGGTGACGAACAAGACCGTCTTGCGATCGCGCTCCCAGATGTTGAGCAAGTCGTTCTGCAGCCGCGTGCGCGTATGCGCGTCGAGCGCGCCGAACGGCTCATCCATCAGCAGCACTTCCGGGTGGTAAGCGAGCGTGCGCGCGAGCGCGACGCGCTGCTTCATGCCGCCCGAGAGCTCCTTCGGGTAAAAATCCTCAAATCCCTTCAAGCCGACCATCTCGAGCAGAGCCTTGCTCTGCGCTTCGGCCTCGGCATGTTTCACGCCCTGCTGGCGCGGGCCGTACATCACATTGCCAAGCACGGTCTTCCAGGGAAACAGCGCGAATTCCTGAAACACGGGGCCACGATCGGGCCCCGGCCCTCTGATCGCTTCGCCCTTCATTTTCGCCGAACCCTGGCTGGGACGCACGAAGCCGCCGACGATATAGAGCAACGTTGATTTTCCGCAGCCGGACGGACCGAGGATGGAGACAAAGGCGCCATCCGCAACCGTCAAGGAGATGTCGGAAAGGGCGAGGTGATCCTGGCGCGCGGACGACTGGAACACCTGCGACACATGATCGATCTCGATCATGGCCGCCGCCGGCTTTTGCGCCGTTCCGGGCTCCATCCTTGGTTCTGATCGCGATGGCCACACCGTCATTGATCAAACCACGGCCATTCCGCCGCGCCATCATGGGTCACCGCGCCGCCCGGCGCCTGACCAACCAGTTTTGCATATTTTGCGAGCGCGCCCGCCCGATGCCGCGGCGGCGGCGGCTTCCACGCCTTGCGCCGCTCGGCGAGCTCGCCATCATCGACAAGCAGGTCCAGCCGACGCGCGGATGCGTCGATCTTGATCCGATCGCCGTTATGTACCAAGGCCAGCGGACCACCGACAAAGGACTCGGGAGAAACGTAGCCGATGCACATGCCGCGAGTGGCGCCGGAAAAGCGGCCGTCCGTGATCAGCGCAACCTTCTCCCCCATCCCCTGCCCATAGATCAGCGCGGTGACGCCAAGCATCTCGCGCATGCCCGGGCCACCGACCGGCCCCTCATTGCGGATGACGAGGACTTCGCCGGCGGCATAGGCGCGCCGGCGCACCGCCTCGACACAGCCCTCCTCGTCCTCGAACACCCGTGCGACGCCTTCAAACACCAGGTTCTTCAAGCCGGCCACCTTGATCACCGCACCATCGGGGCAAAGGTTGCCCTTGAGCACGGCGACGCCACCGTCGGCCATGATCGGCTTGCTCGTCGAGAAAATGATCTCGCCGTCGGGCGCATTGGCGTCGCCATATTCTTCTGCAAGCGTTCGGCCCGTAATCGTCAGGCACGTGCCGTCGATATGCCCGCTTTCGATCAGCGCACGGATGACCACGGCGGCGCCGCCGACGTCATAGACATCCTTGGCGGTATATTTGCCGCCCGGGCGCAAATTGCCGATCAGCGGCGTGCGTGCAAAGACTTCGCCGACATCGTCGATGGTGAAAGCGATGCCGGCCTCATTGGCAATTGCCGGAAGGTGTAGCGCGGCGTTGGTCGAGCCGCCGGTAGCAGCAACAATGGCCGCGCCGTTCTCCAGCGCCTTGCGGGTGACGATCTCGCGCGGCAGCGGGCCGCTTCGCTCCAGCATCCGCATCACCAGCCGTCCCGCCTGCCGCGCGACCTGCGCGCGTTCCGAATAGACGCCGGGGATCATCGAAACGTTGGGAATCGTAAGCCCCATCGCCTCGGAGACCATCGCCATGGTGTTGGCGGTGAACTGCCCGGCACAGGCGCCAATGGTCGGCAGGCAGCTGCGCTCGATGCCCTTCAGCGTCGCCTCGTTGATCTCGCCGGTCATGAAGCCGCCGACGGCCTCATAGGAATCAAGCACGGTCAGCGTCTTGCCCTGGAAGCGGCCCGGCAGCGCGCTACCGCCATAGATGAAGATCGACGGCACGTTGCAGCGGATCATGCCCATCATCACGCCGGGCAAGGTCTTGTCGCAGCCGCCAAAGCCGATCAGAGCGTCATAGGCCAACCCATGGACAACGGCTTCGATCGAGTCCGCGATCAGCTCCCGCGAGAACAATGAGAATTTCATGCCCTCATGGTTCATGCTGATGCCATCCGAGACCGATACGGTCGCAAATTCGCGCGGCGTGCCGCCCGCTTCCGAGATGCCGTCCTTTGCCGCGTCGACCTGGAAGTCATGGGTCATGTTGCAGGGCGTCTGTTCGCCCTTCATGCTGACGACCCCGATCATGGGTTTGGCGATCGCGGCGTCGTCGAGTCCCATCGCGCGCATGAAGGCCCGGTGCGGCGCCCGATCAAGCCCGTCGACGGTCACCCGGGATCGCAACTTCTTCATACCCAGGTTTCTCCGGAGTCAGTCCCGGTCGCAGCCGGGACGCTCTCTTGCCTCAAGTCCATCCGGCTACTGCAGCGGCGCGACGATGGTCGGGTGCTTGAATTGCGCGACGTCCAGTTTCGGCAGCATCCCGGTTTCGGCATAGATGTCGAACATCTTCTGGATTGCGGGGAAGTTCGGCGCAGCGCCAGGATCGCGGCCGAAATCATTGTCTTTCAGCAGATATGTGTCGAGCACCGGGATCGGCGCCTTCAGCACCTCAGAAACGACTTTTAAAGTCTCTTCGCGATTGGCGAGCGCCTTCTTCATACCGGAGGTAATGTCGCGTACGTAAGCCTTTACGAGATCAGGGTTCTTGTCGACGAAGTCGGCGCGACAGGCCTCCAGAATGTGGACGATATTCGGCATCGCCTGTGACAGCGAGAACAGCTTTCGCGTGCCGCCTTTGGCTTCGGCGCGCGCCGCGAAGGGCTGGTTCATGTTGACGGCATCGACGCGGCCCTGCCGCAGTGCATCCTCGGAAACCGCAAAGCCGACTTCGACGAGCTTGATGTCCTTGGCGGGGTCAACACCGGCCTGCTTCAGAAGCATGTTGAAGGGCCCTTGCGTGCCGCCACCGATTACCGAGATTCCGACGGTCTTGCCCTTCAGGTCCGCGATCGTCTTGATTGGCGAATCGTCCATCACTGCCCAGTAGACGGAGAAGCCCCCCGGCTTTTCGAACACGTGCTGAGCGACGATATAGGCTTTCAGGTTGCCGCCAACGACGCCGTTGGCCAGCGACAGCGGCGCCTGCGTCGCACAATCGAGCGCACCGGCGGCCAGCGCCTGGGTCATCGGCGCGGTGCCCTGGAACTGGGTCCATTCGATGTTGTAGGTCTTGCCGATATCGGGAAATTCCTGCGGCCGGCGCATCATCCAGTACTTGGATTCCTCGGCCGGAATCGTCCAGCCGACGCGGATCGTCTGTTGCGCCTGCGATGCCGTCGCGCTCGCCAGGATCGGCAACGCCGCCGCTGCCGCCAACATCCATTGAGAGACCAACCGCATCAACCGCACTCCACTGTTCGGGCGCCGAACGGCCCGTTCACCCATTCCCTGAGGAACAAATCTTTCATGGTTCAAACAATCAGGCAAGCCATTGACGTGCCGCTTGTATTCGCATGATTGCACAGGGATATTCGGCATCAATGCCTGACGGGCTAGACCTAAGAATGATGGAGGGTGCAAATGACCGGGACTGGCGGAGCCGGCGGAGACCAAGCCGAGAAGCTGGGCTATCTCGGGCTTGGCATGATGGGCTTTCCGATGAGCCGACGATTGCTCAACGCGGGCTATGACGTGGCGATCTGGAATCGATCGGCCGGCAAAGCCAAGGCCCTCGTCGAAGCTGGCGCGACGCTGGCTGCCAAACCGCGCGAGGTTGCAACCTCCGCGTCCATCATCTTCATGTGCGTGACCGACGCCGCGGCGGTCGAAGATGTGGTGTTCGGAGCTGACGGCTTTGCGGCCGTACCGGGCACAGGCAAACTGGTCGTCGACTTCTCGTCGATCCATCCCGACAAGGCCCGCGCCATCGCCACACGACTGAAAGCCGCGAACGGCATGAGCTGGGTCGATGCGCCGGTGTCCGGCGGGACGAAAGGCGCTGAGGAAGGCACATTGGCGGTGATGGCCGGCGGCGATGCCGCCGACGTCGAACGGATCCGGCCCTATGTGCTGGCGATGGCGCGGCGCCTGACCCATATGGGCCCGACCGGCGCCGGACAGATGACCAAGCTGTGCAACCAGGTGATTGTCGGCTGCGCTATGGCAGTGCTTGCCGAGGCAACGAGACTTGCGATGAACTCGGGGATCGATGCCGGCAAGCTACCGGAGGCGTTAGCCGGCGGTTTTGCGGATTCAATTCCGCTGCAATTGTTCGTGCCGCGCATGGTGCAGGGCATCCATTCGCCACCGCTCGGCCATATCGCGACCTTGCTGAAGGACCTCGATACAGTAGCTGAAGTCGCGCACGATACTTCAACGCCGATCCCGATGGCTTCCCTCGCCGCGCAATTGTTCCGGCTGGCGAAAGCAGCACGCGGCGCGGATGTCGACGCCTTGGAGATTTACAAGATTTCGGCTTCACAGGCCCGTTAGGGATCGACGGGAAAGCCCTGCAACGACAACAGAAACCGATTGCGTCGGCGGCTGGAGCCATTAGTCTCCCGCGCCAAAGACTTAAAGAAGGCCACAAGGGAACGCAGACATGTACAGCCCCACCGGCGTCACGACTTCCTCCGAATTTCCTGTCCCGGATCAGATGAAAGCCTGGGTGCTTGGGGCACCGGATGAATTGTCGCTGCGCGATAAACCGACGCCGATCCCGGGACGCGCCGAAGTCCTGGTTCGCATCGATGCGGTCGCGATCTGTGCCACTGACCTCGAAATCATCCATCGGGGGTCGCCGGCGAGCATTCAGGGCGGCTTGCCCTTCAACAAGAATTTTACGCCCGGCCATGAATATATGGGCACGGTGGTAGCGCTCGGACCACATGTCGACGAGTTCAAGATCGGCCAGCGCGTCACCGTGGAAATCCACGCCGGCTGCGGGCAGTGCAAGCGCTGCCGCATGGGCATGTACACCTCATGCCTCAATTACGGAAAGCCCGAGAAAGGCCACCGCGCCAACGGATTTACAACCGACGGTGGTTTTGCCGAATATGCAGTCAACCATATCAACACGATCATCCCCGTGCCCGATAGCATGAGCGATGCCGAGGCGACACTGGTCGTGACCGCCGGGACCTCGATGTACGGCCTGACCGAGCTTGGTGGCCTGGTGGCCGGTGAGAGCGTCGTGGTGATCGGCCCCGGCCCGATCGGTCTTCTGGCCGTGGCGGTGGCAAAAGCGCTTGGAGCCAGCCCGGTGGTCCTGACCGGCACGCGCGACAAGCGGCTGGCGATCGGCAAGGAACTCGGCGCAGACCGCGTCGTCAACATCGGCAACGAAAACCCGGTCGATATCGTCAAGCAACTGACCGGCGGGATCGGCGCCGACTATGTGATCGAATGCGCCGGCTCGGAAGCCACCATCGATCAGGCCATTCACATGACCAATCGCGGCGGAAAAATCTGCCTGGCCGCCTTCCCGCACGAACCGGTGACGACGAATATCGCCCATGTCGTGCGCAACAACATCTATGTCTACGGCATCAGGGGCGAAGGCCGCAGCGCCACCCACCGCGCTATGGAATTGATGGCCGAGAAGCGTTTCGATGCCACCAGGATTCATACCCACACCTTCCCGCTCGCCGACCTGCCGACTGCACTCCGCTATGCGCGGGAACGGGTCGAGGATGCGATCAAGGTAGTCGTGACCAACCGGCAGGCCCGCGAATACGCCAGCGCGGCGGAGTAGGAACGATCCAGCCCCTCGAAGCTCTTTGAAATCTCTACCAAGTTAGGCCGGCATTGCAACAACAGCGAGAAAAGGCGACGGCGGTCCAGATTGACCAAGGAATGATTTTTCAGGAAGCATTTACGTGAAGTTCCGCACGCAATCTTTGGCCCGTATGATCAACTGAGTAGCCAGGCGACCAACAATGGCATTGTTCAATCCATCCTTTTTTGCCTGCGCCTGTACGGCCGCGACGAAGTCGGGAAGCTGCTCGGCCATGTCAACCAATGCGGCGCGCACTTTGTCGGCGTCGAGATGCGTTTCGCGCGCAAACTTTTGCCATTCGCGCAAGCCAATTTGACTGACCTTGTAGTCGCCTCCAATTTTCATCGCGAGCTTAATCTTCTTCGTGTCGACTTGGTCATAAGGCAGGATGCTGGCGATGTCATAGAGCGGCGCGAGCCGAATAGTCGGGCCGTTTGCCAAAAGAAGCGAATAATTTTTGGCGTGCGCGTCGGTCCCGCCGATGAGCCAATTGAAGGCGAGAGCATCGACAAACGTATCAACGTCAGTTACTCGATCGGTCGAGGCGCTGCGCAAGAGTTCGATGACATCGACGGGCGATGGTCCTCCTTCATTTTGATACTTCTTGGTCGGCAGAACGCCAAGCGCCTGACAGATGTCTTCCTGGTGAACGCGGATGATGTTGTTGCCGCTCGGCTGCCGGTCATAGCGCTCGATGACGATGGCGATTTCCTTTTCAAAGCGCATCACCTTGGTTTCCGCGACAGGCAGCCCCAGACTACCGGCGAGGCTGAGGCAGATATGCTCGTTCTCGGCATGGCCGTCAAAATGGCCCGTCGGCGGCTTGAGGATATGCGTGGTCGGAATCCGTCCGGACGGAATGCCCCACCGGCCATTCTGCAGAAGAAGAGCGGTTTTGGGTTGCGCGCCGGCCAGGCTGAATTGGCCAACATCGTGCGGCAAGCGCCAGGCGGCGGGATCTTCACGCAAGGTTTGGAGCCGCTCGGCAACGGCCGGCTCGTCGAGCCATTCGACTTGGTCGTCCTTGTCGCCCTTCAAGGCTTCCAAACGATCGGACGTGACGAACTGGACGGCCCCCGCGCAATCCTCGCCGACATGAGAGATGAGCGCGAAGGCATTGCGTGCCGAGACCTGAAATTTCTTGGCCCATCGATCGAGCACGCGCTCATTGTCCGGCAGCAGTCCCCACAGGAAGGCCTGAACGGCGGCAGGGCCGTGCTCTTCGGCCGCGAGCGGCATCGAGAGCGACAGAGGATAGGCGCCGGGCTTCGCTCGCCACACGCTGTCATAGACGAAGGTCAAGCGGCCGCGCGCGTCGTTACGCACGCGGCCAACTTCGTTACCATCTAGCAGAGCGATGAGTTCACCGGTCATGGCTTGCGCTTCCTGGCCCTTGCCACGATAGCGTTGATATCAACGGCGGGCGGAACAGCACCTACGCCGTGACTTTTACCCTGATCGCTACCGGCCTGCAGAGGAATGCCCAAAGCGTCGAGGGCACGGAGGACGAGGCCTAGTTCGGCGCGCGGATGACCGTGCTCGACCTCGATCACCCATTGACGGCTGGCGCCGATACGCTTGGCCAGCGTCGACTGATCGAGCTTGAGGCGCTTGCGCCTGTCGCGAATGACACCGCCGAGATCGGTGGGTGTGCGTATAAGCATGGTCTGTCCAAATGTCGTCGTTCGCGTACATTAGCAAATGTTAACACTCGCTTACAATCGTAAAAATGTAGCCGTTCGCCGACATATACAAATGTTATCGATCGCGTACATCTGATCAGTAATTATGCATTAAAATCAGTCGCTTACCCATTCGGCCGGGCAAAGCGCCTTCGGCAGCAGTCAATTCCTCGCTGTCGTCATGGCGCGGGAACAGATAGCCATCGAGGGTAATGGCGATGGTCGAATGGCCAAAGGCCCTTTGCCGGTAGCTCACCGATTCATGTCAATTTGCGAGTAGCAGCCTAAGAATGCGCGCCTCCGCCACGACGACGAGTCGATCACCTCCGTGAATCGGCGGATTGGTCAGTCGAGTTTGTCTGTGAAGATGTGCATGGAGCTTTTTGCAGGCTTTTGGAGCCTGTGAAAACAAAGGAAGATCTTTGCGGCACGATGCACGCCGGAATCGATGTCGCCGCTCCAATAGTTCTTTGAACTCCATGAAAGAAATCTTCAAAAGAGGTAATTTGGCGCGCACAAAAGACAGGATCACAATCCGCCCAAGGCTGTCAGGATCACCTGCGGCGTCAGCGGAATCTCTGTAATCGTCACGCCGAACGGACTGAGCGCGTCATTTACCGCATTGGCAACTGCAGCGGCGGCGCCGGCGGTACCGGCTTCGCCTGCGCCCTTGGCTCCCAATTCGCTTTCGGTAGTCGGCGACACCACATGGCCGATATCGATATCAGGCATCTCGCCAGACATCGGAACCAAATAATCGGCCATATTCGCGTTGGTAAGCTGGCCGCGCTCATCATATATGCATATCTCGAAGAGGGCGGCGCCCAGCCCCTGCACCACCCCGCCCCTGATCTGCTCGTCGACCAGTTGCGGGTTGATAATAGTGCCGCAGTCCTCGACGACCCAATGTTTCAGCAGCTTGACGAAGCCGGTTTCGGTGTCGACTTCCAGCCAGGAAGCCTGAACGCCGTTGGTGAACGCGAACGGATATTCGCGCGGCACGTAGTGCTTGGTCGCCATCAGCTCCGGTTGAATACCTGGCGGTAGCGTGTCGGGCCGAAAATAGACGATCCGCGCCAATTCCTTCAGCTCAATTCGCGGCGCGCCATCATTCGAATTGACGACGATACCATCTGCAATATCGAGCTCGGACGGCGTGGATTGC
>Ga0210387_10003328_pt1 | contig 12355 bp, 7 predicted proteins | sample IncBWC7OmetaG_FD_160108 | JGI IMG/M metagenome (GOLD analysis project Ga0210387, IMG submission 160108) | Forest soil microbial communities from Barre Woods Harvard Forest LTER site, Petersham, Massachusetts, United States - Inc-BW-C-7-O ... | reverse complement strand
CCTGGTCCAGGTTTGCCTGGTTGTAGAAGCTTCTGACGTTCAGGTGTTGCCTGCGGTTGATGGCGCGATGATAGGCGTACTGGAGAATCCACACCTTAGTAGTGCCTTTGGCGGGATCGAATTGTGCCACCGACCGGAAAATTTCCAGGAAGACGCACTGCATGACGTCTTCCGCCTCGCCCGGATCGCGAACGATTTTGAGAGCAATACTCAGGACCAGACGGTGGTAGCGATTGAACAAAACCGCAAGAGCGTCGCTGCGGCCAGCCTTTAAGTGCGCCATCAACTCGCCGTCGGTCAGGCTTTTCAACTCGGCGAAACTTGGAGGCTGAACAGTACGCTTGAGCGGTACACCGGACGACGAAATTACAGGTTTTGTGAACAAACTGTTTGCGGCGCCAGGTTGGGACTGGCGGACTCCTTAACGGCGCCATTTATATTCGGAAATGTCTCAAATGGCAACTGGTAGAACTGATGCCTGATGAGCGTGGAGTCCACGAATAAATTTATCGGACACGAACGAAAAAGCTAGAACCCCAAGATATGAAGGCGTATGATTTTCGAGGCTTTTGAGCGTCTCCCCGCGACCCATCACGAAAAGAAATAGATGACCCGGATCGTCAGAATCCTTCTCGCGGATGACTTCGAACCTTGGCGCAGCTTTGTCGCTTCCCTGCTACAAAAGAACCCTGAATGGCAGATCATCGGCGAGGCGGAAGACGGATTAGAAGCCGTCCAAAAAGCGAAGGAATTTCAGCCGGACTTGATCGTGCTGGATATCGGCCTTCCAAAACTGAATGGAATTGAAGCCGCTCTATCCATCCGCAAGGTTGCTCCAGAGTCGAAAATCCTATTCGCAAGCGAAAACCGCACTTCGGAGGTCGTAGCAGCAGCCTTCAACGCGGGTGGGCAGGGCTACGTGGTCAAATCGGACGGGGCAAACGAATTGCTAGTGGCGGTAGAAGCCGTACTTCAGGGTAAGCGGTTTGTCAGCAGCACATTCAGGGGTTTCGATTTCACCGGTACTGAAGGGCAATCCAGCGACGAATTCCGATAGGTCAAAACTCCACTGTCGTGTGGGGAGGGTTGCGCTCCCACGTGTCGCAGAGCCTTTCCCAAGTAGATGCAGCTCGGTTTCTGGAATAGCAAATTCCGTAAATCCGCAATCCATGCAGACCTGAAGCTTTGGGAAGACCAAGACCGGCGGCTTGTCCAAATTTTCCAGTCCGGGAAAATGGAGGAGGATCTCCGAGGAAAACCTTCGCTGGTTCTCCGAAGTGCTTAATTTACATGACATAAGCTTCTCCCCACGCGAGGCTATGGTCGAGATTGAGCCGAGGGCTCGCCATGTCCCAGTCTGCCTTCCTACCTCATGATTTGTGCCATGCCAGCGGGAAAAATCTGACAGGGGTTTGCCTGCATGCCAGGGGTACGTGTAACGAGTTGCCGAGGGAAGTGGCCACACTCCGCATTTCGATCTACGCCAGCACGCAATAACTGGCGGATTGTCGCATACTCTCCAGAAACTTAATTGACCACTCTCGCGAGAGGAATGAATTGCATAGACGGCTGCGCGAATTGCGCGGCGCAGACAAGCAGGGTAGGCGGGAGTTCATCCTTGATTGTCCTCAAACGGACCTCGTTCCAGGTAGTGGTTAATCTATAATTTTACTTGCAGTTCTGAAAGTACTGGTGCTAAATGCCTTCATCTATGGACGAGGAAAAAACACATGCGGCCAGAGCCGATGACCAGCTCTTCTATGATGCATTCAAAGCGAGCCCTATCGGGATTGCGGTGGAGGACCTAGAAGGGCGGCCTTTGTTTGCGAACCCGGCTCTTTGCTCGATTTTAGGATTCAGCGAAGAGGAAATGAGGAGCAAACATTGTATCGAATTCTCCCCTCCCGAAGATGCAGAGAGGGATTGGGCCCTCTTTGAGCAAATGCGACGAGGTTTGATAGACAACTATCACCTAGAGAAACGCTTCTTTCGGAAAGACGGCACGCTAATCTGGGGACGCTTGCGAATTTCTCTGATGAAGAATCCCGCGAGTTTGGTTCCGCTCGTGGTCGCCATAATGGAGGACATTAGTGACAAAAGAGCGGCAGAAGAAAAGCTGCAGCAATCTGAAGCAAGGCTACAGATGCTGACAGGCCACCTCATCCAGAAGCAGGAGGAAGAACGTGCGTGGGTTGCCCGCGAGCTTCACGACGACGTCAATCAGCGTCTCGCATTGCTGGCAGTGAATCTGAATCGCTTGATACAAGATCTTCCAGCCTCGGTGTCTGAATTCGGGCAGGAGCTTGGGGAAGCGAGGAAAGAAGTGGAGGAGCTCGGGAACGACGTCCAAGCCCTCTCGCATCGTCTGCACTCCTCGAAGCTGGAGCTTACGGGGCTCGCAAGGGCTGCCGCTAGCTTCTGCAAAGAACTTTCCGACCACCAAAAAGTAGAGATTGACTTTCACTCCGAGAACATTCCCAAAGATCTGTCGAAGGAGATCTCCCTTTGCCTGTTCCGCGTTTTGCAGGAAGCCCTGCAGAATGCGGTTAAGCATAGCGGTTCACGAAATTTCCAAGTGTCCTTCCGTGTTGAATCAAATGAGATTTATCTGACCGTGCGTGATTCCGGGAATGGCTTTGATCTCGCGGAGGCTATGAGGGGCCGGGGGCTCGGCCTCACTAGCATGAAAGAACGCCTGAAAATGGTGAACGGGAATCTTTCCATTGACTCGCAACTGCAGTCCGGAACAACGATTCAAGCTCGCGTGCCGCTTACTCTCATGGTGAAGTCTGCGGGAACAGCCGGATAGAGTAATTTGATCGATAGGCCCAACTAGCAGACCTGCAATCCTTCCTGATTGAATTGCCGACATCCGATCAGCGATTCAGCTACTTACCTGTCATTTTTACCAATTTTTTCCACTGCAATCCGCCGTTATCGTTCAGGCTGCGGATGAGGAGAGCGCCGCAATGCTTGGATGCCGGGTGGAATGCTCAAAAACCCCAGTTGCACAAAGCTCGCGTGCGCTTGGCTAAACAGTTTCGAGAAGTAGAGCAGGACAGAAGGGCGCAAGGATGCGCGACCACGGGAATTTCATTTGTCATTGCCGGCAACTGTTAGCCAGCCTTAGGATGGGCGAACTTGCGCAGCCCGGAACAGTTGCAAGGCAAAAAGCGGCCGGTATCGCGTTCCACAGATCTCCCATTTTCCTGATTTTTCTGCTCTTGGTGTGCGGCGTAATTTTGGAATTTCCTTTGCCCGTCGCCGGCCAGAGTCTGGTCACAAATGACGCGAGGCACGATACACCGGGGCAAGTCATTAAGAATGGCGAATCTATCCATCTCGACGTCGACTTGGCGCTTGTCTACGTCACCGTCACGGACCCCTACAACCGCCTTGTGACAGGCCTCGAACCGGATAACTTCAGCGTGTTTGAAAATAACGTCGAGCAGGAGATCGTGGATTTTTCCTCAGAGGATCTTCCTATCTCAATCGGCGTAATCTTGGATTTCAGCGGCAGTATGGTCAACAAAGTCGGAAAAGCCAAGGAAGCCGCAATTCAGTTCTTAAAGACGGCCAATCCTCAGGATGAGTTCTTTCTCATCGCTTTCAACGATCGCGCCCAGCTTCTCAGTCCGTTCACGGACGACGTCGAAGATTTGCAGAGCCGCTTGCTTTCAACGAACCCGAAGGGATCCACCGCTCTACTCGATGCTGTCTATCTGGGACTCTCGGAGATGCGGAGGGCACGGAACGCGAAACGGGCTTTACTCATCATTTCCGACGGTGGAGACAATCATAGCCGGTACAGCCCGAACGATATCAAAAGGTTGGTGAAAGAATCGGATACCCAGCTCTACTCGATAGGCATCTTTGATCCGCTTCAATCTCGTGCCAGAACGCCCGAAGAACTCAGCGGTCCCTCGCTGCTCTCTGAAGTAACAGAGCACACAGGTGGGCGGGCGTTTACTGTGGAGAATGTCAGCGATCTGCCGGATATCGCCGCAAAGATTGGCATGGAGTTACGCAACCAGTATGTATTGAGCTATCGTCCAAGCAACAAGGCGCATGACTCGCGCTGGCGAAAGATCAAGGTCAAGCTCCACTCTCCCAAAGGACTCCCACCGCTCAGCGTTTACGCAAAGGGAGGTTATTACGCACTCCATTTTTAGAACCGCGAGGGTGTATTCGGCCCTGTAGCTCACTTGAGCGAATCGGGATGTCAACAGAGATGGGTCTGAAAACCGGAGCGGCTCTCGTGTCGATTCTGTACTCGATTGGACATGGACAGTCACGGACGGTCGAGTTTCCGTAATTGCGCAACGAGTGTCTGCCATGCAAGTGAAGTCGCGCGGCCAGGACGTTCCTATAGGTGTGTCACAAGCCACTCGACGCGTGGCGAACTCGCTGATTCGAATCCGAGCGGCAGGTTGTAAAGCCCTTCCTGCACCGATGGCTGGGTGAGCCAGGTTGGTCGGCTTGCCCCGCGTCAGCGGAGAGCCTCGACATCATAATCGGTATCTCACCGACCGGGTTTACCCGGTCTGGCAGTTCTGACAGTTTCCACCGAAACCGCAACCCGTAAGAATTCCTTGTTTGGGTCAGGCCCTGTTTAAGGAGGCCGAATATGAAATCCCACCGCGTCGTTATACCGCTGGCCATCGCTTTGTGGGCTCCCATAGGTTCAGCTCAAGAGCCCTCATGGAAGAGTCAGAACGCAGCTGGGATGCAGGCGTATGAGCAAAGGAGTTATGCGGAAGCCGAGAATTTGTTCAAGGATGCGCTTCAACAAGCCGCGGAGTTTGGAGAGAGTGATACTCGATTTTCAACGACGATCAATAACCTGGCGGCTGTGCTCCACGCAGAAGGCAAGTACTCCGAGGCCGAGCAGCTCTACCAGCGCGCCATAAATACCTGCGAAAACGCAAATGGACCGGAGCATCAGCTAGTAGCCACTTTACTCGAGAATCTAGGCACACTTCTCACGCACGAGGCCAGATATTCGGACGCTGAACCGCTCTACCAGCGCGCCCTCGCCATCCGGGAAAAAGCTCTTGGACCAGAGCACCCAGATGTAGCAAGGACTCTCGCCGACCTTGCTGGGCTAAGGTGGGTCGAAGGTAAATACTCCGAATCTGAATCCCTCTTGCAAAGGGCACTTGCCATTAACCAAAAAGCTTTGGGAGCGGAACACCCGGATGTGGCTTCAGTTCTCAATGACCTGGCGAATGTTTATCACAAGCAAGGGAAGTATAAGGACGCCGAGCTGGAATACCGGCGCACACTCGCTATATGGGAAAAAACGCTTGGGCCTGAGCATCCACATATGGCCGTAGTTCTCCACAATCTGGCCACGGTCCAGATCGAGCAAGGTAAATACTCAGAAGCTGAATCCCTTCTACAGCGCGCACTGGCCATCGAGGAAAAGGTTCTTGGATCAAATAACTCTAGTGTGGCTAGCACCCTCGAAAATATAGCCTCGCTTCTTTTGGATGAAGCCAGGTACGCGGATGCTGAACCTCTCTGCCAGCGCGCCCTCGCCATCATGGAAAGCTCCTTTGGACCAGAGCACCCAGAGGTAGCCGGCGTGCTCAACAATCTGGCCACAGTTTGGCGAGACGAAGGCAAATATTCGGCAGCCGAACCTCTATACCGACGCGCCTTGGCGATTCGGGAAAAAAGCTATGGACCTGAACATCCGGACGTGGCTGCCGTCCTCAATAATTTGGGAACGCTTCAGCAAGGGCAAGGCCAATACTCGGCTGCTGAACCCCTCTTCCGGCGCGCCCTCGCTGTCTGGGAGAAAGCTCTTGGGCCGGAACACCCGAACGTGGCGACAGCCTTGAACAACCTCGCGGCGCTTCTCCAGGAGCAAGGCAAATACTCGGAAGCCGAGCCGCTGTTCCAGCGCGGGCTGGCGATTCGCATAAAGGCTTTCGGACCTGAACATGCACAAGTGGCCATCAGTCTTGACAATTTAGCCGGAAACTACAATTCGCAAGGCAAGTACAAGGAAGCCGAGGCGCTCTACCAGCGCGCCCTCGCCATGTCGGAAAAGACGGTTGGACCACAACACCCACATGTGGCTACCGTCCTCGTTAATCTTGGGGCGCTAGAGCTTCGGGAGGGTCAATACTCGTCTGCAGAAGCTCTCTTCAAGAGAGCACTTGCTATACGAGAAAAAATGCTGGGCCCGGAACACCCGGAGGTGGCTTCCATCCTCAGCAACCTGGGCATGCTTGAGTATTTGCGTCACAACTACTCAAAGGCCGAGTCCCTGTACAAACGGTCTTTAAACGTTTGGGACAATGCGTCTCATACACGATCTTTGAACTTCGCACAGACGTTGCAAAACCTGGGCGTACTCTATTTTGATCAGCGTAAGTATGACGAGGCTGGAGCGCTATTCGAACGAGCGGTCACAATTAAGGAACAATCACTGGGTAAGGAGAACCCAGAGGTGGCAAATGGTCTTGGTAAAGTGGCGGTGGCTGATGTGGCTCGTGGTTACTACGCCGAGGCGGAATCGCCTTGTAAGCGAGCGCTCGGCATTTTAGAAAAGTCTTACCCCCTGGATTATGCGGCGTTGATTGAAGCCTTGACGCATTATGCCTGGGTGCTCGAAAAGACAAAACGGAAAGCCGAAGCGGAGCTTCTTGAGACGCGGGCGATGGTGTACCGTGCGAAGCTCCGGGAAGACAAAGGTAGGAATCAAGCTGGATTCACCACGCAGCAGCCTTGACGCCGGTCGACTAAACGGAAACTCTTCAGCCAGTGTTCACCGACAACATCTTCGGAGTATTACGGCCTGATGTCATGTAATGGCCTCGGTCCGAATATCGGGAGAGTCGGCCGGATGGATTATTGGCTTGTGCTTGAGCAGCACATTCAACCGTTTATCAGGATGGGACCTCGGCCCAAGACAACAGAGCCTTACTTCGCCACGCCGCTTGCGAGACTGGGCAAATCTTTCCTCGAAATGGTGAGTTCGGTAAAACCGCAGTTTAAGCAGACTAAGAGCTCCGGGAATATCAAGATGGATGGTTTGTCTCGGCTTTCATGTCCGGGAAGATGCACATTGATCTCCGCGTTGAACTTCAACTGTTGATCCGACCGGCATTTCTGGCAGGACATGAGGCCTCAATGCAAATTTCAGATGCACAATCACTATCGGCTTCTTCGACCAAGACGCTAACCGACCGGTCCCAACGCGTGAACTGGCAAAAATGACAGGCAGATCATAGACAGTTGAAGAAAAGAGTTTACTTGGCAGCACTTATGGGGCTCTCTTGGGGCATATTGCGTCTACGCAGACGCTCGAGCGGCTTTGCCAAGAGGCACGCTGGCGCGGATGCTTGTGCCTTGTTGGGGTTGAGAGTCGATGGAAAGCCGCCCTGCCACGAGCTTCACGCGCTCCGCCATGCTGATGAGGCCCAGCCCATGTCCTCGGAAAGCCTCCTCGCGGTCAAATCCGGATCCCAAATCGCGCACGGTTAAGTGAATCGCGTCCGGCCCGAGACGCAGCTCTACTTCGAAGTGCCGCACCCCGCTGTGCTTTAACGCATTTTTCAAAGCTTCCTGCAAGACGCGAAAGAGGCAGAGTGAAATGTCCTGCGGGAGCGTGCGTGGGACCTCATCATGTGCAAAAACAACTTCCACATTCTGCTGATCAGAGAACTCTCTGCAGAATGCACTCATGGCAGTAGCAATGCCGAGATATTCCAGTTTTGACGAATGCAACTCGTGCGATAAGGATTGGACATCGCTCGCTATCTCAAAGCTGTGGTTCCTTAATTTGCCAACGTCACGAAGCAGCTCAGCAGGCAAATCGGAAGAATTCAGGGTGAGCTGCTCTAATTCGATGGTAAGCATCGCGAGGCGCTGACCGATATCATCGTGAAGCTCTCTGGCGATTCGGGTGCGTTCACGCTCTTGTGCTTCGATCAGCCTGCTGTTCACGCCCGAGAGGGCTTCTTCGGCGATCCTGCGGTCGGTAACATCAACGCACGATCCAATGTATCCTGCAAATGAACCGTCTTGATTGAACCTTGGCACGCCAATATCTAGAACCCAGCGATATTCGCCGTCGTAGCGCCGTAGCCGGTACTCCATCGTGAATTTCTCACGCGCATCAAAAGCCCGTGTGTAGGTATCAAGACACCGCTGAAAGTCCTCCGTGTGAATACCTTCCGCCCAACCGTTTCCGAGTTCCAGCTCCATGGGCCGACCAGTGAATGCCAGCCAGGAATCGTTGAAATAGGTGCACAACCTGGAGGCGTCCGACATCCAGATTAGCATCGGGGCGGTGTTGGCCACCAAGCGGAAACGCTCTTCGCTCTCGCGCAATGCCTCTTCCGCGTGCTTCTGCTCGGTGATGTCCATGCCCACAGCGAGCACGCACGGCTCGCCGTCTATTTCGATCAGTTCTGCTCCTATTAAGCCGGTGCGGAAAGTCCCGTCTCGCATGCGAAAACGGGCCTCGAAGAGACGGATGTCCTCGGTCTGAACATGCCGCACGAGTTCCTCCCTCTGGTGCGGATCCCCCCAGAGGCCAATTTCGAAGGGTGTGCGGCCGATGAGTTCTTCACGGCGCCAGCCAGAAAACCGTTCAAAGCTTGCATTCACATCGATGTAGCGCAGGTCTGCGGCGCTCGTTAAAGTGAGTGCCATTGGGCTTCGCTGGAATGCCTTCGAAAACTTCTCTTCTGACTTCTGCAGCGCTTCTTCCGATCGCTTGCGCCCTGTTATGTCCGCCACGATGCCGATTTCCCGCAGCAACCGGCCTTGTTGGTCAAAGTGTGCGCGACAATTCCTCTCCACCCAAATCGTAGTACCGTCGGGGCGTATCTTGCGATAACTGATCTCGAGGTGAGGTTTCTCAGGATTAAGGTCGGCGACCGCAGCCAAGAGTCTTTCTCGGTCATCCGGGTGAACCGTAGCCAAAATCTGCCGACCGGTGAGGGGTGTCGCCTCATCTATTCCGAGAATCTTGGCGCTCTCTGCCGAGCGCACGACCCTATCGGTGGTAGCATCCCACTCATAGGCGAACATCCGTCCCGCCTGGACCGCCAGACGTAACCTCTCTGCGCTCTCGCGCAGGGCGTCTTCCGCCCGCTTGCGTTCCGTGATGTCGCTCATCATCGCCAGCGCCCCGTCAAAATCTCCACTGTCCTTGGAGATCGGGATTGCGGCCATTCGTACCCACAATTCGACACCGTCCTTTCGCCGGAACCGATCATCAAAATGATCGCTCAACCCATCCCGGCGGCGCGCTAAAACTTGCCGCTTGCGCTCAGCATCCTCGGGAAAGTAAAAATCGAATACGCTGCGCCCAAGCATTTCTCCGGGTTGGTAACCGAGCATCTCCGCCATCTGCCGATTTACAAAGGAAGTGTCAAACTTCGAATCGAGGAGCCAAATTCCCTCATTTGTGGTCTCTACAATCCTTCGATACTTTTCTTCGCTTTGCCTGACAGCATCTTCCGCCCACTTGCGCTCCGTGATATCCGCTACGATGCCGATTATCCGCAGCAACCTGCCTTGTTCGTCAAAGTGTGCGCGACTATTCCTCTCCAACCAAATCACAGTACCGTCGTGGCGCACCATACGGTAGCTGATCTTAATGGAGGGCGTTTCAGGGCTAAGCCCGGCAGCCGCGGCCATAAGTTTCTCGCGATCCTCTGGATGTACACTTTCCAAGACTTGACGACCGGTGACAGGTGTCGCCGGATCTATGCCGAGAATCTGGGCGCTCTCTGGCGAGTTTGTGAACACATCCGTGGCCGCGTCCCAGTCGAAGGCAAACATTTTTCCGGCCTGGATAGCTAGACGTAACCGTTCTTCGCTTTTGCGAAGTTCTTCTTGCGCCCGTCTGCGATCGGTAAAATCATCAACCGTACCGCGAAGCTGGACGATGCGACCGGCGTCATCGCGCCGTACTTCACCCTTGGCAATGATCCATTTTGTTGTGCCGTCAGAGTGAATCATCTCAAGATCGAGTTCGTAGGGAGTTCCCGAGCGCAACGCTTCTTCCACGGCGCCCTGGAGGCGGAGCCAGCTTTCGACGGTATAGAGTGTGTGGTGATCCTTGAAACTGACGGCAGGCAGAGCGGGATCAATGCCTGTGATGCGATAAAGTTGCTCTGACCAGGTGACCGTGTCCGTTTGCGGATCCCATTGCCAGCTACCTACGTTAGCGAGACGTTGCGCTTCCGTCAGATCTGCCTCGCTCTGGCGCAACGCCTGCTCTACCTGTTTGCGCTGCGTGATATCTTGCGCCATGCCCAGCATGCGCTCAGGAAGGCCAGTTGCAGAATAGTAGAATTTTCCGGTCGCGGCGATCCATCGGACAGTTTCGTCGGGCCAAACGACGCGGAACTCCGCTGCGTAAGGCAGATGATTCTTCCTTGCATCGGCTATGCCTTCCGAGACTTGATGTCGATCCTCCGGGTGCACGTAACGGTAGAAGTCTTCCGGACGGCCGATGTTTTTCAAGTCGCCGAACCAGGAATCCCGTCCTGTCTTAAGGTCCCACTCCCATCCAACGGCTTTACCGGATTTCATCGACAAACGTAAGCGCTCTTCGCTTTCGCGGAGCTCGTCCTGCGCATCCTTGCGCTCTTCTACAAGGACTGCCAGAACCATGAAAGGGATGGAAGTACAAAACAAGAACAATTGAAGTGATAGGACGCGGTTGATGGGGTCTGCCTCGTTGAAGGGACCGCGTCCGTGGACCGCGCCCCAAATGGACATCAGGGCAACGATGGTAGCCGAGGTACCGACGCCTGCGGACCCGAAACGCAAAGCGGACCAGATTAGGAATGGCACTAGAGAATAAAGCAATGCCGGCGGATCGCTCCTCCCCGGTGCAACGAACATGAGGTAGCTCAAGGAAATTAACGCAGCGATTAACAGGGCGGCTTCCAAGTAATACGATCGAGAGGCTCGCAACGAGGGTCGGCCCTGGCCAAACAGGCCGAGAATGGCGGGGGTTACCGTGAGAAAGGCCAATGCTTCGGACAGAAAACTAAACCTCCAATTGACCCAGTCGTCGCCGCTCAGGCCCTTGATGCCGATGGAGGCCACGACAAGCGACGCCAGGAACACAGTAAAGAACGAATACTTAGCTAGGGCTTTCAAGCTGTTCATCCGGCCGTTCAGGAAATAGCTAACACCCCAAGCAGCGACCAGAATTTCAACGGTGTCGGCCAAAATGAGCCATCCGATGTCATGAATTGAAACGCCCGCTGGCAAATCATAGAGAACAAAGCCCGCCAAGCCCGCGGGGAGAAGAACCGGCCAGATTTTCCGTGGCAGGAGAAGAAGAATCGCGACCAAAAGTGCGCAACCCGGCCAGAGTGGCCAAACTGTTTGGGGGACGGATATGACTAAAGCCCCGGCCAATCTCGCCGACAGATAGCACAGGGCTGCCACAAGAAACGCCAGGAGAACTGTGCGGAAGGGGGAATTTAGATTTGCTACGTCCCAAGAAACGCGTTTGCGGCTGGATTCCATAGTCTAGCTCCGGTGCCGCGGGAGCAAAAGGCGCTCAGGTGGATTGCCAACCAACGGCCCTGGTAAGGTCGGCATTTGGAAAGTCACTATAATATACCTGTGATGGTAATACTGGGTGTTTCAAATGGTACGATCGGGAGGGCTAGGCTCCGAGCTGAATAGCATCAGGAATTCTTAATTAAAATTCGACTGAGGCAGCACTCAAAGGAGATGTGGGGGTTGTGGGTTTAGCGAGGATTTTGGCCGCTACTATCCGTTTGGTTTACCTCGGAAGTTCGCCCTCCTTAGAATCAACCAGCCTGATGCCTGTAAGTTTTGACACTATGGGCTGTGGAATGCCCAGAGCTACGCTGAAGTAACACTAATGACAAGCTAAGATTGGTTCAAGATGCGAAGGGCTTGTCCCTTAAGAATTCGAAGATGGGGGAGCAGGAGTGGCCCAAAACGTGAGGCGGGAATAGGGCTATTTGAACTCGGAGGGAGCAACTTGAGAAAAAAATCGGTATTGTTGGCGGCTGTTCTTGCCATCCCCTTAATCTTGGCGGCCAGTTCGCCCAAATTGCTGCTTAGTTGGAAAAATCCGGACTATTCGGGTGGCCATTTTACGAACATTCTCGTATTGGCCCTGAATGGCAAGGCGGAGAACCGCGCGGAATTCGAGGATGAGCTGGTCGCGGCGATCGCCAGGCCGGGAATTCAGGCTACGCAGAGCTATGTGTTCCTGCCGCGTCCCAACGTGACACCCATAGACATGAAGGATTTAAAGGCGGTGATCCGGGAACAGAAGTTCGATGCCATCGTAGTCGCGCGATTGACCAAAGCGGTGAATAAGACCACCTAT
>Ga0210387_10003327_pt1 | contig 12356 bp, 10 predicted proteins | sample IncBWC7OmetaG_FD_160108 | JGI IMG/M metagenome (GOLD analysis project Ga0210387, IMG submission 160108) | Forest soil microbial communities from Barre Woods Harvard Forest LTER site, Petersham, Massachusetts, United States - Inc-BW-C-7-O ... | reverse complement strand
GTGTGCAGCTCTCCATAATACCCTGTAGTCTCCATAGTGTCCCAGGCAGTTTTATAATGCACATAGCCTGCCTGCAAAGCTCTATAGTGGTCAATAGATTACTCACAAACAAATGGTAATGATAAATGTCGGGACATAGTTGATAACATCATCCGCATGCACAGGATGGACATCTGAGACAAATTTTAGGTACATTGTAATTGTAGCCTTGGAATGTAAAATTATCCAGCAACCTTCACACCTGATGAGCACACCAAAAACACGAAAGGTCTTACTTGCCACAAACGGCAACCCTAGTGGCAATATGTATCTGGTAAATTAGTATTACAAGTCCTCATGTCACCTTTTGTGTAAAGGTCACTTCACCCCCATAATTCATCACATGACCTGCCAATAACAAACATCGCCAAATCCAGCCACCTGCCACTAGGTGCATAATGTGTTTTGTCTGCCAAAAACAAATAGTACCAAATCCTCAGCCACCCACTAGTAGGCAGAAAACCTCATAATTTGATTTCATCTGCCAAAAACAAATACTACCACACATTCAGCCACCTGTTGCACACTTATCAACTCAGGTTCAATTATTTCTGGTGTCTGGCATAATGAGTTAAAGAGGTTTGTAATGTTAGTATCTAGGATAATCAAGCATTCTGCCACACAAATTAGTGGTTTCAGACCAAGGTGGGGATGAGATCATCATGCATTAAAGTGCTGAATTTTGAACTGACCATCAACCTACCCTATCTGAGTCCTCACACAGATTCATCACAGTGGCAAAATTTGCATCATCACACATTACAGAGGGTGAGCTTTTCCCACTTCCATCTACTCCAAGTTCCTCCTCTCGCCACGTTGTTGACTAAGTATCATCACTCTCCTCAGCCCTTTACACAACCTTCCACCCTTTGCTCTCTGCCGCTTGATGTAGGTTAGTGAACGAGAGTTATTTCATGGAAGTCATGGGCAGGGTAGGTGGAAAGAATGGGGGGCAGGACTTGGGGGATGGTTGAGGTATCGGAGAGCATGAGGAGGGGTGGAGGTCTTGCAGCCAAGAGGATGTGTGGAGGGCATGGATGGAGGAGTCGGGTGGGGCATTTAAAGTGTTGTAAGTAGCATATTTTGTGTTGGTATGACTGATGCAATGGCCTAACATCATCCACATGCACAGGATGTGCATCTGAGACAAATTTTAGGTACATTGTAATTGTAGCCTTGGAATGTAAAATTAACCAGGTGCCTTCACACATGATGAGCACACCAAAAACATGAAAGATCTGAGTTGCCACAAGCGGCAACCCCTAGTTTACATAAGAAAGACTCATTTTTACACCCAGGATCTGCCAAAAAATTCAGTAACTGTAATGAGAAACACCTAGGCCTGCAATACCACCCCTGCAAAATGCAGACACGTGATACATTTCACACGATTGATTACATGTCTGTCTGTGGACTTCTACTCAATGCAACTTCAAATTGAAGCTGCTCAATACTACTGGTACCACAAGCCCTGCCTCAAAGGGTGTTATCCCTGTCGACAATACAAAAATGTGTATCCTGACCTGAACCTAAGTCCTAAGCATAACCAAAACTCTAATTCCGACCAACCTTGAACCAACCTCAGACTAAGCCTCTCCTGAAGCAACCTCTACTATGGCTCAAACTAAATCTCTAACCTCAACATCTAGTTAATTGTAACTTAACCAGCCTGAAATAATAATTGAGAAATAACAATAAATATATGGGATAGGGGGGAGGCAAGTGAAAAGTACAAATAGATTTGAAAAAAAACATCACTTTCCACAAAATTCAAACCCTTGCAAGCCAAAAACTTACATAAACAACTTACATAAGAAAAGCACTGTGTAACCGCTACACCAGACAGCCATACAAGAGTGCTAAGAACTTTACCTTATATTAGGTTAGTCATGTGATCTGCATTTTGCAGGGGTGTTGCTTGCAATGTAAGGAGAACATTGTTGTACCATGGGAAATTTTTTGCTGACTTGTGTGAAAGCGTAACAAAACATGGATGGCCTCCAACATGAGTAATATGAAACCGTTGATTAAAAAGTTTATATATTGTATTACAGCCATATGCAGTACCAAAGGCATGCATGTGAATTTCATGAATTTGGTTCATTTTGTGAGTTTTGAACAAACAAACCTGCTGTATCTCACCCAATACTTGATAGAATTGAATAAAAAGTAGTGCAAGTGGTTTGGAATGAGAATCTGCAGGGCATGGAACCCTCAAATGTTCAAAAATATGAGCTTTTGCATGTGCTTGGAAAATGAGGTCTCCAAATGGCAAACAGGCTGTAGCACTCTCAATATGAACTCAAATAAAATATGGATCAGAGTATCATGACACCATTATGAATGTGGAGGGCATGGTGTTTTTGGAATTGTCAAAATCATTCGGTTTTGGCTTCTCAGGGAAGCAGAGTGATCTGAGCCTCCTGAGCAGCAAACATGCTGTAACTCCCTCAGTTTTGCCTTAAATAATATAAAAATTGAATCAGAAGTGTCGCATTCACGATGCCGAGGGCATCATGTCTTTTGTTTTTGACAAATCAATGTATATTTATTTTACAGGAAGTGGACCACTCCCCCAAGTAAATGGTGTACAAAAGAGCAACCAGTAGGGCTGCGCACCATACATGTATACTTACAGGTATATGGCACCCTTATTATGGGACCCGTACCCATCCCATTTGGAGAAATCAACAATGTAATATATGGTACTGGTATGGGATGGGTCTGACCTGTCAACACCTGGACATTGACAGCCATGTATGGACATCTTATGGGTGCACCTTCACCTCTATCCAAACAGCTTCTTCTATGCTCAACAACTTTAGTCTCATACATTGTATGCCATGCTTCATCGTAAAATTATTGTCTTTAGGTTGCTTTGCATCTTGGTCTTAGAAAACTAGAGTGGCTCTTTTTGACCTGCCACAACCCCTGGGTAGGGATGTCAAAGTCCAGTTCAGTCCAGTTCTTGAAGATTTTTTGCAAACCCTGAACTGAACCTCAAAATTTTCAAAAATATGTAATTTTGTATGAAATGGATCTACAAGACTTTGCAAAGCACCATGCACCTCCTCCTTAGTATCTAAAGTGTCTAGAGCCTGTAAACAAGCAGAAAGATGTCCCATGGCAGCCTGACCTGCTTAGCGGCAGTCAGTGACCATTTTGGAATGCACATATGTTACAAAAACCAACAATATATATTGTCAAGCAGGTACAAATCATTCTATACAATCTAATAGGTGTGAAATGCAGGCAGTGATGGCACTTGCATAGGATTTGACTCTCCACTTGTTTAAAGAGGAGGGGAGGTTGCGAGAGGACAGGGCTGCCAGTGATCTGGGGTGATGGAGACCCTCCCACTTGTTTGGGAGATGGTAGGGTGTCACACCACCAGCAGTGAAGACACTCCCACTCATTTAGAGATGGGATGGTGGCCTGTGAGCCCCCCTCATGCTCATTTGAAGACAGATATGGTGGTGGTGGTGGTTGAAGTCCCTGCCAGTTTGTTTAGAGGGAAGGGGTGTGCTGCAAGAACCCCTTGTGCTCATTTGGAGAGCAGATGGGGCAGTAGTGGGTGTGGGTAGGCAACAAAAATCCTGCCACTTGATTGTCACCAAAACCGGCTGATGCTCCAATATCTTCCTTGCCACTAAATTTGGCAGACTGGACCTCCCAATGTTACCAAAGCAAAAGAAGTTGGTACCAAACAGCAAACCTTTCCACATCGGGTGCCAAGTCCAGAACTCTCTCTCCTATTGGAAAACTGATCATATTGATTTGTACTACCAGCATCACATAGACCCCAATGTTCCTATTAACATCATCCTGGAGACTTTGCATCTGTATGTCGAGGGCAGGCAGATTTGGTGGCTTGGTTTGAGTGAGTGCAGCATTGCAACATTGAGGAGAGCTATGGTGTTGGGGAGAAGGTTGTCATGGTACAGATGGAATTCAGTACCTTTGAGCTGGGAATTGAAAAGTCAGGCTTTGTTGATGATGTCAATGAGGCTGGTGTATCAGTCATGGTGTATTCACCACTTACACATGGACTGGTCAGCAGCAGGTATGTTCTCTCACTTTTTGGATTTTATTCGGAAACCTTGATATAGAGCATAACAAGGATCGACCTGCAGGTGATCTGTACCCAAACCTGCAGGTAATTAAATTTCTTGAGGCCAATCATGACCCACAGGTTTTAGACCCATTCTGATCTCAACCTGCAGGTCAAACCTGCAGGTTTGCAGGTGATCCACAGGTTTCTGCAGGTTGAGGTACCCACAGGTACAGGTCATCCTGACCCACAGGTATTTGTATACAAGATAGTACATTTTATAATTTCATAAATCAACTATGTGGCAATTTGTCACTTCAGAATATCTGCTTAATTTACTGCTATTACATCTTCCATGGCCCATCTAAAGTGTTTCTGATGTATATTATCTACCAAGTCATCATCTGGAACTAACCCAGGGATATTTGCCAAGAGCCCAACAAAGTTGCAGCATGAGTTGACTCATCTTAAAGAGAATGGTAGAGATAGTGTTGCCACCAGCTCGGCTCAAGCCAAATGAGCCGCTGAGCCGAGCTGCCATTTTGGGCACGTGGGGCAGCTTACATGTGAGCAGCTCCTGAGCGGCTTAAGCCGATATAGCTTGCCAAATTTGGCAACCAAAGGCCACCGCCATTCCCTGACAACTATTGGTTCTTTTATTAATATTCAACTTCTACCACCACCCCTAGAAGCATACAGAAGGCTTATGCAGGGCTCAAGTAGAAAAATTGGTGATAAAGGTACAGTACTGATTATATAATAATAATAATAATATACATTGCCTATTTAGGATAGAAGAAAAAATGATAACAAGCAGAGCCTGCTGCAAAGAGCAATGAAGGCCTTTGCCACCTTTATTGCCCCCCATATATACCTTGAGTAGCAGTGGAGGTTGAATTATGAGTAGCTAAGTCCAGACAAAGCCTTAAGCAATTGTTGCCAAATTTGGCTGGGCTAAGCTGCTCAGGAGCTGGCTCAAGCCAGAGCTGAGCTGTGGCTGTGTGGCTTACCCCCTGAGTGGCTCCAAGAGCCGAGCCAAGCCGAGCCATGGCAACACTAGGTAGAGAAGGGATACAGTGAGTCAGCCCTTTGAGAACACAACCAATTGTATGTGGGTATGTGATGGAGCCTATGGTGTTTGTTTGAAGCTGGAGAAAAAGGGGTAAATGCCAAAGCAGGCAGTGGAGGCTGCTGCCAAACAAATACAAATATGAAATAATGGTGTTATCAAAAGTGTTATATCTCAGTCAGTTCTGGTCAGATTTAGAAACGGTTGATTGCGTTGGAATCAGTGCAAAATTTCTGTTTAGATGGTATATAGGAACTCATATAAAACAAAAACAAAAACATTGCCTTATGCAGATGGCATACACACAAAAGGCCTCACAGCTCAGTCAATTCTGCTCGGATTGAGGAATGGTTCATGTCATTTGAATCAGCGTAAAATTTTGATTCTAATGGTATATAGAACTATTCAAAGAGTTGAAATGAAATTTTGTATTTTTCCGCTCATCCAACAGATATTGACTGATATGGCAATAAATGATATCGCAATTGCCCGCCAAACGGATCGCAGATATCCGCCATGGATATGGAAATTACTGGACTCTTGATCTGGATCCTCTGGGTATGGATAGAATGGATCAGGTCAATTTTTTGACCCATACCCCTGGGTTTCCCATGGTTCAAACCTGTGTGATCTGCAGGTTGATCCCCATCCCTGTTATGCTCTACCTTGATACTTATTGTATTTTTTTGTATATTGTATAATCTTGGTAGATATCATTCTCCTTCTGATTTCGACAAGGATGATGCTCAGAAGTTGTTGCCTAGGTTTTCCAAGACAAACTTTGTGAAGAATCTTGAAATCGTGGAGAAAATCAAAACCATAGCAGACAAGTGCAATGCCACGACAAGCCAGGTGGCATTGGTGTGGATCCTTGTGGAGCATCCAACTGTTTGTTCTTGATTTTTTTTATCTTGTGATGATGTTGATCTCTTGTTAATTGTATTCATCTCATCTAGTTATCCCAATCCCAAGAATGCAAAGCATCAAAGGCCTTGAAGAGAACATGGGTGGCACAGAGCTGCGAGGGGCCAGTGGTGGTGATGGGTCAGAATGCAAGACATTGAATTAGTATGTAATTATTTTGTCGTGCCAGATTATGGAGCCTGGAATGGAACCATCAGCACATGTGAAAGGCTGTTCAATATCTGATTCAGGACATATTTGAGTCTCTGTGAAAAGGTTCAGTAGGGTCCAGTTCAGTCTGAACAGGTCCAGAATTTCTCCCTAGAATTGGAACCAAGGACCGAACCCTGTGTCCAGTTTGGGCTAGCTTCTGAACTTTGGACTGGACTTCAGTTCAGTTCTCAAAAGTTTGGGTTTGAACTTTGGTCAGGACTGGACCTTGACATCCCTACTCCTGGGTCATGTTCCACTTAGTAAAAGTCAATGGCAACATGATTTTGGCATACTCTCCTATTCTTGAAATAGCAGACTTTTCACTTCCTTTTTGTGCATACCTCACCATGCTTCTCTCTGTTGTCAAAGATGTACCAGTGAAGCAGACTATCTTAAACTTCCCTGCCGATATTGAGCTGGATATACTTGAGCAAAAACCAGATGAAGATGGCACTGTTTCTGAAAGCAACAGTGATAATTCATCTGACAGATACAGGCTTGCTGGAAGCAGAGGGATGGATGGTGATGGCACCACTTTTCCATGCATCACTTCATTTCATGTCGTGAGGTAAGGGATGAAGATGGAGATTCAGAATTATTGGCTATCCACTTTGTCTTTCCTGTAAACTAGTTGACAACCTGCCAAATATGGCTCACTTCATCTAAAGTTTCTAATCCCAATCCAACTGACCCACACTGGGCCCAACTGCATAGAATATTGCCCAATGACTCCACATTCCATTCACTTTCAACCCAGAACCTTGTATGAGGATCACCCATCTTTTGGGAGAGGGATTGACAGGCAGCGTCTATGAGGGTTCTTTAGGAGGGGAGCTGTGTGTGGTCAAAGTTGTCAAGGTGCTGGGTCCAGGAGACATTTCAAAGCAGCATTGGCTTCAGTCAGAATTTAAGATATATGGCCACCTGGAGTGAGCATATTCAAGTGAGAAGCTGGCTCAGTGTATTACACCCCAATGTTATGGTGCCTTTGAAAGCAAACAGCTCAAGAAGATTTAATCTTGAGACTACATGATAGTGCTCTGTCTAGCTGGGATTATTTGACATTGTTGGAGTGGTAAGTCAATTTCTGTTGCACATCCATCACCTTTGTATTATGGAGTGTCTTCCCAGATCCACAGTATGCTCAAGTAATGACTGCCATGTTGTCTCATACATGTTTTGTGGCAAGAGCTTCATTATCCATTAAGGCTGTTGTTGTATAAGTTTGTTTTCTCCAAGCAGAATTTTAGCATATTCATAATTTGAATACTTAAATACAGCTGTAACCCATGATATGCCCATGAAGCAACCTGTACCATCCCATTTGAGGTTCAACAGGTCAATGTATGGTGCAGGTGATGGTACAAGTGAACCTGTCTTCACCCATAAACTGATACAGCTGTACCTGTAATACAGTACAGTGTGCAGCCCTAGCAACCAGCTGTTACAGTAATCTAAGGACTACATATAGGCTAGAAAAAGGCCATACCTAATGTTTCACTGTTTCAGCTATTTCATCCCCAGTCCCATTCTTTTTCACTGCAAACTTCTTCACCCTAGAGTCAAGCAAGTCAATGAAAAGCTGGCTCTAGAAATTTTCAAGTTATCTCAAAGTTATCTCCATTTAAGTCCTTTGAGGTCTTGCAGGACTTGCACCATTGTGAACTTCAATCAGAATCCATCAGAAGCTAAGGGTCCCAAGAAGTGAGAAAAATGATGCATGAGGGAAGGCTGAATGGGGGAATTTTCCACAACGCGACACGAAGTTACAGTGACCACGTGATATTTCGGACTTTTCCGTTATCACGTGCCCGGAGGGATCAATGACCTATAATTAGCGTTCACTCTCTGTCTATCGACAAGCTTGCCTTTCTAATTAGACGGATAGGTCACCAGTCTAGGCGCTAAGCGCTAAGGTATCATGGTTTCCCTGACTCAGTCGGTCGTTCGTCTGCTTGCTAAGCATGCTAATGGGGCTCAATTATTTTCAACCTCCTGCTCCTGGGCCAATCGTGCCTTTATCTACTCGCAGACCGGAAATCCTTCAACTGTACTTACTGCCCTGACATACGCACCGTTACATCATCCGGCTCCAAACACTTTGAACATAAAGTTTCTACTCTCCCCAATCAATCCGGCGGACATTAACGTCATCGAGGGTGTCTACCCATTAAAGCCCAGTCCAACCACCGCCCTTGCAGCGTCTGGGAAAGGTAGCAAGGATCACCCGGTCTTTATTGCTGGAAATGAGGGTTTGGCAGAAGTCACGGACGTAGGCAGAGGGGTTACTCATTTGGAGAAGAAAGACTGGGTCGTCATGGCCAAGCAGCAGTTGGGGACGTGGTCCACGAGTAAAAATGTTAGTGTCGGGGATGTTCTCAAGGTACCGCGAGTGGACGCATTGAGTGAGGTGCTCGCGGCTACAATGACTGTGTGTCTCTATATTATCTTCTGAGAAATGTCAACCATTGTGTCTCGCAGGTTAACCCGCCGACCGCGTACAATATGCTTCATGATTTCGTCAAACTTGAAGAAGGCGATTGGGTGGTTCAGAACGGGGCCAACAGTGCCGTTTGTTTCCTTTGCCTTGAACTTCAGATCCATTTACGATCTTCGTTTCAGGTTGGGCAGGCTGTGATCCAGATAGCTGCATCCAGAGGTGTGAAGACCATCAATTTCGTTCGCAATCGGTGCGTTCTGTGACATCGTTCAATATCATTCAGCTTATGATATGGTATTAACCCAGTAAAGATTTGCAGTCATTGATCACCAGACTCGAAAACCTGGGCGCGACGAAAGTCCTCACGTATGATGATTTATCTGACACGACCCTGCGAGACCGAGTGAAGGAGTGGACAGATGGGAAGGTATGAAATCGGCCATACCATCCAGTTTTCTTCCTATTTAAGGCCATCCTAGATCATTCGTCTGGGACTGAATTGCGTCGGTGCGCCGCCGGAAGCATGACTCATGACTCACCCAACTTAAAATAATGCCGTCTTAGGGGGCATGGAAACGACGCTCATGACACGGTTGTTGGGTATTAATGCCCATCTCGTATCCTATGGAGCCATGTCGAAGCAACCACTGTCACTCCCAACATCATTATTCATCTTCCAGAATCTGACGTCACACGGGTTTTGGCAGAGCCATTGGTATGCGAACAGAACCAAGCAGGAACAAGAAACCGTGATGCAAACGCTTGTGAAGCTGATGAGCCAAGGAAAGGTACGGTATACCGCTCATCTCGTTCTTGCATGATGTTGAATGCTATCCACAGCTCAAGGAGCCAGAGCATGAAATAATCACGGTCGGAGACAGAGAGTCAGACGAGGAAGCCGGACGAAAAGTTAAAGAAATTATTACCAAGATGTCTGAAGGTCAATATGGCAAGAAGGTCCTCCTAAAGATGCTGAGCAGTGTCTCTTAAGCTCATAATGCGATCGAGTAAAGCGTAGCCATATTAGATGTCGAACTACCGCATTTTCCTATCTTCAAAGAATCGCTGAAAAGCTTCACGTCAGTAAGCGGAAAGCATAGGCCCAACGATAGGCCCAACGAGTAGCTCACCCTGAGATGCCTCAACTGCCATGTACACGTAACCACCAATACCACAATCTGCACAACACTATACCACACGGCGCGGGAATTAGTAGCCTCGCTCAGATTTCGGAAATCTGCCTCTCTCTCCCTCTGATACTGCTGTTCCCGCCTTATGTCCTCAAGCTTTTGATTCAGGTCGCGGACCTTAGCGGCCAACTCCGAGACGTGAGACCGATCATGCTCGACGTCGGGTCTGGTACTACCGACGACAATGTCAAGGTATAGTCGTATATGAGTGTTGGAGAACCAGGAGCTGTAATTGGTGGAGAGGCACATCGAGTGGTCTCCAGCTTCGTGGGAGGTGAATGTGAATCGTCCGTCACTCGGACCCCGAGTCTTGACTACGTTATGTCCGCTCTCCACTTCCTGCAGGTGGAGAGATTGATCAGACACGACGACGTTTTGGCGGAATGACTTACATCTACTTCAACAAGGATTCCTAGATTGGTATTTTCGGAATACGCTTGTTGGGCTTCTCCCCACTCAAGTGCCCGGTAGTGCCCTACATCATCAGGACAGCTTTAGGTCCTTCGCATTAGAGGAAAACATGCTGCTATCACACCTTCAACAACTGTGTCTGTCGGCAGCTCCTCGATGAAGCAACGCTTCTCATTAGCGTCGAGATAGAAATGTAGCGCATTAGTCCCAACTGCAACGAAGAGTAGCGTGCATAATGAAAACAGTGGAGGACGCATTTTTGTTGAGTGAACGCTATTTCAAAATTCACCCAGCAGGTTTGTGACGCAAGCACGTGACTTACCTAAGAATTGCCAATTAAGGCAATTCGAAGTTCGAACCATCACTATTATTATTGGTGACAAACAATCATGTTCGACTCGTAACCATTCCTTCTAATGACAAGACAAGCTCTTCAATAGAAGGACTGGTAAAGCTGAGTTTGAATCCAGTATTGACGTGAATTTTCTCGATCAGATGTCTTTGAAGCCTGCCCTGAATTATATAAGCCTGCCCAAATTATATAGTAGTCAATAAAATTTTGTAGTCATTGTTGAGTCAACAAGTCATTGTAATCCTTTAGTCAACTGCAATAATCACTGTCACTGTCTGTCATGTCCTCACCTATGTACAAATGCAAAACCACTACCACCACTTGATCTGCTTCCTATACAGATCTCCCCATTGAGTCATCATAAAGCTCATTTACAACAGAGAGAAACCTAAATGACTACAAAGCTCACCGACTGGTATTTAGGGCAGGCTTCAAACATGTCCCATGACATCCTGATTGAGAAAATCCACATCAATACTGGATTTAAACTCAGCTTTACCAGTCCTTCTATCATGTAACCTCACGATTACTCATCATTACATAATCAGCTTATTTACTTCCGTTTACTTCCGCATTGTTCCTTACTTTCTACTATCATTGTCTCGACTCTAGCTTCACTCTAATAATCATACAATCATCTCGTTAACTGTTCGACTTAGTGTTCCTATTACACCATAGGATTACACTTTTTTTTTAACGTGTACGCATTGTGAGTTTCCTTATTTTCTCGCAACTTGATCATTTAACACTTGAGTGTGTGTATGCGAGTTGGGGCCTGGCCCTGACACTTCCGTGGATCAAATTGATCTTATTGTTCCATCGCGAATCTGATTCTGCAATACGCGACTAAGTGTGATGTCGTTGACTGTTCCATTGTTGACTGTTTCCCAGAAATCGGCAGTAACCAATGTTTTGATGACCGATTCTCACGCCGGCATTTCTGAACCTTTAGCTGTCACTGAGCTGGCCAAAACACGATCTTCGACCCTGGCTGCAAACCGTCAATTGAGTTCCTCGCCGTTACCACCATTGTCTGATTCTGACTCTGATCCTGCCGCCGACGAACACAATCCCGCACGTATTGTGCGGAAAACTATCGACTCAGACTCTTCTTCATCTGATTATTCCTTTATCAACACGAAACCATGATCAATGTCTACGAAATCAACGGCGGAAGTTACGCATACAACGGCTAGCAAGCTGCCTTGTTTGTCGGCTGGAACCGTATCACCCGAAGTCCTATGCCAATTCGAAAATGCCTGCCGTTCATTCTTCCGTAACAAGGAGGGTCTTGAACCCAAGGACCACGTTGCACGCATTGCTGGCGGTTTGCAAGATCCGTTATTGGCGGATTGGTATTGGACTGGGCAGGAGACGTTCGACACACTGTCTTTCGACAACTTCATGAAAGAGTTCCATAACAAGTGGCTACCAAACGACTGGGAGCAGGATATCTGCTGCAAAGTGCTGGGGACTAAACAGTCAGGCGCGTTTTGGGATTGGGTGGTTAAAATGTGATCCCTCAATACCTTGCTGCGCGGGACCACTAATCACCTGGATGATGCTGCCCTGTTAAACCAACTCGAGGCGAACCTTGAACCGTGGTTGAGCCGTGCATGTGATGACGAGAGGATCAAGGAGGACACCCTTGACAAGTGGTTGGACAAGGTAAAGATTGTTGACGAGAA
>Ga0210387_10003326_pt1 | contig 12359 bp, 8 predicted proteins | sample IncBWC7OmetaG_FD_160108 | JGI IMG/M metagenome (GOLD analysis project Ga0210387, IMG submission 160108) | Forest soil microbial communities from Barre Woods Harvard Forest LTER site, Petersham, Massachusetts, United States - Inc-BW-C-7-O ... | reverse complement strand
TATGGACGGTCGCCGAGTCACTGGCGAAGAACGACAGATCGCCTCCGCGCGGTTTCGACTCATCGTCCTCGGAATACTTCGCCACCAGATCGCGGAACCCCTTCTGATCCATGGCGTTGACCGCCCCCTTGGGGAGGGCGCGCGCTTCGGCGTAGGCGCGCTCGGCCTTGCCCTTGTCCTTGATCAGGATCTCGCTCACCCGCACCTCGTCCTTCTGGTGAAACTCGGCCGGGTGCTCGTTGTAGTACTTCTCCACGTCGGCGTCGGGGACGTCCTCGACCTTCAGCTTCGACTCGAAGTCCTTCTGCATCAGCTTGGAGATCATCTGCTGCTTCATGACCCGCTGGACGTCGGGATCCTTGTCGTAGCCGCGCCGGGCGGCCTCGGCCGCCATCACCTCGAACTTCACCAGCGTGTCGAGGAACTCTCTCTTCTTGTCGGCGTTGGTGTACCGCGCGCGCACGAAGGGTGACTGCTTGTTGATCCGCTCCTGAACGTCGGTGACGGTGATGACGGCGTCGTCGACCTTGGCGACCACCTGAGACGGATCGACGTTGCGGGCTTCGCCGGAGGGGCTCGCGGCGCGCTTGCAGGCGGGGAGCGCGAAGGCGACCGCGCCCAGGGCGCAGGTCAAGAAAAGGGGGCGGAGAGTCGTGGCCATCCGCGAGAGATTACACGGCCCGGGCGCTAGATCCAGCGGGTCGGGCCCGGACCAGACATGGCGGCGAAATGGGCATTGACCGCCATATGAAACAGCCAATTGGCGACGGTGATGATCGCGGCGGAGGCAAAAAGGCCCCCCATCGTCTCGATCTCGAACGAGCGCAGGAGCTTGTCGGTCAGCCAGAGCAGGACCGCGTTGACGATGAAGGGGACGAAGAGAAAGAGCAGCCCCAGCGTCAGGATGGCGGGAATGATGAGGAAGGCACGGATGAGCCATCCCAGAAACACGTTGAGCACCGAGAAGACCAAGGCCACCACGATCGCCGATCCGACGCTCTTCACCTTGACCGAGGGCACGATGCGCGTGAGCGCCAGCACCGTCACCGTCAGCACCGCCATGTGCAGCAGGATGTACATGCCCAAAGCCTACCCGAAAATCGTCGAGCTGACTGTCAAACGGCGGTCGAGCCCGTCAGCGCTACCAGCTGCGTCAACCGGGCCCGGGCCGCCAGCATCCGATCGCGCTTCTCCCCTTCGTCGAAGGTGTAGGAGAGGCGCATGTCGGGTGTCAGCTTGAAGCGGCTCGCCTTGGCTTGCACCAGCTTCAACACCTTGCCGGGATCGAGCGCGGTGTCGCTGCGCAACGACAACACCAGGCGCGCCGGCCCCAGCTCGTAGCCGAGCGCGCCAAGCGCCCGGACGAGCGTCTTGTCGATCATCACCTCGCCGAGCAGCAACGCCTCCTCGGGGAGCGCGCCGTAGCGGTCTTCCAGCTCGGCCAGCGTGGCGCGCACGTCGTCCTCCGTGCGGGCCCGCGCCAGGCGCCGATAAAAGTCGAGCCGCTGGCCGGCGTCGGGGACGAAGTCATCGGGGAGAAAGGCCGGCACGTCGACGGAGATCTCCGGGTCGTGCTCCTGTTTGATCGGCTCGCCCCGCAGCTCGGCCACCGCCTCTTCCAGGATCCGCGCGTAGGTCTCGAAGCCGACCGAGGCCACCGCCCCGTGCTGCCGTTCGCCGAGCAGCTCGCCGGCGCCGCGGATCTCGAGATCGTGCGTGGCGACCTGGAATCCGGCGCCGAGCTCGGTGAAGCGCTGCAGGACCGCCAGCCGCTGCTTGGCCTCGGGGGTCATCTTGGTCTCCTCGGGGACCACCAGGTAACAGAAGGCACGTTCGCGCGCCCGCCCGATGCGCCCGCGCAGCTGGTAGAGCTGCGCCAGCCCGAACCGGTCGGCATGGTTGACGATCATCGTGTTGGCCCGGGGGATGTCGAGCCCCGATTCGATGATCGTCGTGCAGGCCAGGATGTCGTAGCGCCCGTCGACGAAGTCGACCATCACCTTCTCCAGCTCCCCCTCGGGCATCTGCCCGTGCGCGATGGCGATCCGCGTCCCCTCCGGCGAGATCTCCCGGATCTTCTCGGCCTGTTTGGCGAGATCTTCGATCCGGTTGTGGACGAAGAAGATCTGCCCGCCGCGGGCCCGCTCGCGGCGGATCGCCTCACCCAGCAGATCGCGATCGAACCGGCAGACCGTGGTGCGAATGGCCAGCCGATCGGCGGGCGGCGTGGCGATGATCGAGATCTCGCGCAGCCCCCCCATCGCCATCTGCAGCGTGCGCGGGATCGGCGTGGCGGTCAGCGTGAGCACGTCGACCTGCGTGCGCAGCTCCTTGAGGCGCTCCTTGTGGGTGACGCCGAAGCGCTGCTCCTCGTCGACGACCAGCAGGCCGAGATCGTGGAAGCGGACGTCGCGCGAGAGCAGCCGATGCGTCCCCACCACCACGTCGAGCTTCCCTTCCGCCAGGGCCGCCAGCGTCGCCTGCTGCTCGGCCTTGGTCCGGAAGCGCGACATCACCGCCACCCGCACCGGAAAATCGCTGAAGCGATCGGAGAAGGTGACGAAGTGCTGCTCGGCCAGGACCGTGGTCGGCGCCAGCACCGCCGCTTGCTTGCCGCCCAGCACCGCCATCAACGTCGCGCGCAGCGCCACCTCGGTCTTGCCGTAGCCGACGTCGCCGCAGATGAGGCGGTCCATCGGCACCCCGTTCTGCATGTCGGCCAGGACCGTCTCGATCGCTTTTTCCTGATCGGGCGTCTCGTCGAAGGGAAAGGTCTCCTCGAAGGCGCGAAAGACCGCGTCGGGCGGGGGGAAGGCGTGCCCGGCCAGCGCCGCCCGCTGCGCGTAGAGCTGCATCAGCTCCTCGGCGATCTTGCGCGCCTCCGCCGACACCCGACGGCGCTTCTCCTGCCAGGTCCTGGCGCCCAGCTTGTCGAGGCGCACGGCGTCGGTCTCGCCGCCCGCGTAGCGGTTGACGAGGCCGATGCGATAGACCGGCAGATAGATGGCGCCGCCGTCGTACTCGAGCTGCAGGAAGTCCTGCGGCACGCCGCGCACGGTCAGCTTCTTGAGCCCGCGGTAGCGCCCGATGCCGTGCTCGTCGTGGACGATCAGATCCCCCTCGGCGATCTCGCCCAGGTCGCCGAGACCGGACGCCTTCGAGGCCGGCCGGGCCTCGCGCGCGGCGCGCGCGCCGAAGATCTCCTCCTCGGCGACGACGATCAGCCGGTCGGCCGGCAGCGCGAACCCCCGCCGCAGCGGCCCCACCAGCACCGCCAGCGGGCCGCCCGCCGTCGAGGAGAAGAGATCGCCCGCCTCGCCGTGCGTGAGGACGGAGGTCGCCAGGCCGAGCGCGCGCAACAGCGCCGCCAGCCGGTCGGCGTGCATGCGGCTCGGCGCCACGATGCGGATGCGGTGGCCCCGGTCGAGCCAGTCGCGCAGGCGATCGCGCAACGGCTTGCCGACGTCGATCTCGTCTTTGTGCTCGGTGACGTGCGCGCGGGCCTCTCGCAGCTCGCCGCGCAGCGAGGTGTGGGGCGACGACTCGATCCGCACGCGGGGTGGCGCGTCCGGAGCCTCGTCGAAGCGCGCGATCTCCACCGGCCGGATCTCCAGCCGATGGCGGGCCCCCAGCGCCAGGGCCGCCTCCTCCTCGCCCAGCACGAACTCGTGCGCCGGCAGCGCCAGGCGATGCTCGACGTGACGGGAGGCGGCCATCTCGCGCAGCCGGCTCTCCTGCCGCCGCGCTTCTTCGATCACCGCCTCCGGATCCTCGATCACGCAGAGCGCGTCGGCCGGCAGATAGTCGAAGAGCGAAACCATCTGCGCGTGGAACGCGGGCGCCAGCGCCTCGATGCCGAAGAACAGCTCCCCCTCGTCGACCTGCTCCAGGAGGTGGCGCGTCTTCGTCGACGGATAGACGGCGGCGTCGGCGGCGGCCAGGATCTTGGCCCGCGGGTCGGCGCCCGCCGTCTGGATCGTCTCCCGCACCGGGTGCAGATGGACCGCCTCGAGCGGCCTCAGCGTCCGCTGCGTCGCCGCGTCGTAGAGGCGAATCGATTCGATCTCGTCGCCGAAGAGCTCGATCCGCACCGGGTGGCGATAGACCGGCGGGAACAGATCGATGACCGCCCCGCGGACCGCGAAGGTCCCCGCGTCCTCGACCACCGGGGCCCGAGAAAACCCAGCCCGGACCAGCGCGGCGATCGTCGCCTCACGATCGAGCGTCGTCTTGGCGGTGATCACCTGACAGAGCGCATCGAACGGCGCACGCGGCACCACCCGCCGGAAAAGCGAGGCCGCCGAGGCGACCAGCACGCGCGGCGCGAAGCCGTGCGAAAGCCGGAAGAGCGCCGCCATCCGCCGGAGCATCGTCCGTCGATCGGGCTGCATCTCGGCGTAGGGCGACGAATCGGGCGCCGGCAGCTCGAGCACCGTGGGAGGCGCCAGCGGATCGTCGCTGGCGTGCGCTGCCGGCAGGAAGAAGCCGAGATCGTGCGCGCGCGCTTCGGCCGTCTCCTCGTCGGGGACGACGTAGAGCAAGGTCGCAGAGCCCCCGTCGCGATCGACGAGGTTCGCCGCCAGCGCCGCGCCCAGCGATCCCGAGGCGCCGTAGAGCTCGACGGCGCGCGCGCCGCCCAGATACCCGCGGATCTCGCGCAGCGCCTGCGCGAATCCGCGCCGCGCCGGTTCGGTCAATCTGCCGAGATCCGGGCCCGAAACGCTCATTGAACGGTCTGCCTATTTACCTCAAACTCCGCCCCGTGGCTGGCGTGAGCAAGCTGGTGGCAGCCTTCACGCTCGCCGCCGCAGCCGCCCCCCTCACCGACGCGACGTTGCGCCCGGAGGTCGACAAGCTGGTCGCCGCGGTCAGCGCCGCCCGCCACCTCCCCTTCCATGGCCCGCTGCCGGCCCGCGCGCTCGGCCTCGAAGAGCTGCGACGGGCGACCGCGCTCGCCGTCGGGGAGGGGACCGACAACGCCGCCACCCGCACCGAGGGAGAGCTCCTGAAGCGCCTCGGGCTGATGCCGGCGGGGACCGGCACCGGCGAGCTGGCCGCGCAGGCCTATGCGGACGCGGCCACGCCCGCCGCGCGCTACGACGCGGCGACCGCCACCCTGCTGGTCCCGAGCTTCCTGCCGCTCGGAACGCAGCGCGAGGCCTTGGCGCACGAGATCGCCCACGCCGCGGCCGATCAGCGCTTCGGCCTGCGACATTTTCTCCGTCTCGGCTCGGAGGGCGGTCCGCGCCTGGACGGCGACGCGGAGCGGGCGCGCCTGGCGCTGATCGAAGGAGACGCCATGCTGGCCGGGCTCGAGCTCGATGACCCGCGCGAGAATTTTCTGGGGATACACGCGCTCGGCGCGGTCGCCGACCGGCTCCGAGCGGCGTCGGACGCCGCGTCGCCCGCGGCGTTGGACGGCACCTCGCCGGACCGCGCTCCGTCCTGGTTCGGCGCGCTCGGACAGTTCACCCACGTCGACGGACTTCTCTTCGTCGCCCGCGTCCGGGCGCACCACCCCTGGACCGCCGTCGATGAGCTCTGGAACGAGCCGCCCGTCTCCAGCGAGCAGATCCTCCATCCGGAAAAGTACGACGCCTGCGAGGCACCGATCGCCGTCGACGAAACCGCCCTGCCGACGCTGCCCGGGTTCGGGCGGCCGACCGCCAGCGACGTGCTTGGCGAGCTGGTGGTGCGAACCTGGCTCGAATCGGCGCTGCCACCGGAGATCGCGGCCCGCGCCGCGGCCGGCTGGGGGGGAGATCGCGCGGGACTCTATGCGCCAAGCCCGTCGGCGCCGGCCGCCGACGGAGGCGCCGCACAGCCGCCGGCGCCGCTCGCCTGGTTGACCGTCTGGGACGACTCCGGCGAGGCGGATGACTTCGCGCGTGCGGCCCGGCAGGTGCTCGCCAAAATGAGTAAAGCGATGAGCGAACCGAGCAACGGGGCGCCGACCACGGCCGGGGCCGACGACGATCGGGAGGATCGCGACCTCTTCCCGACGCCGAGCGGGACGTTCGCGCTCGCCCGCAAGGGGGAGGCCGTGGCGCTGCTGTTCGCCGCGCCGGAGCCGGTGGCGCCGGCGCTGACCGCCATGCTGGAGGCGGCGCACCCGCGGCCTAGCCGGCGAGCAGCGCCTCGCCCACGACGCGCAGCTCAGCCAGGTTGTCCACGTCGTGATCGAGCAGCGGGATCTGGGTGATCGCCGTCCCCGGAGCCTGCGCCGCCAGCCGCGCGAGCTCGCGCCGCTCCCCCTGGTGCAAGAGCGCGAAGGTGCCCGCGAGCGGCGCCAGCCGCGCTGCCGCCTCGGCGAGCGCAGCGTCGGAGAGATCGGCGAGCGCCGTCGACGCGCGCAGCGCCTTGGCCAGCGCGCCCGCCTCGGTGATTCCGGGCGCGGGCTGTACGCGGTTGGCGACGAAGGCCGCCAGCGGAACGCCGGCATCGCGCAGCCGGCCGTGGAAATAGAGCGCCTCGTCGACGGCGGCCACCACCGGCACCAGCACCAGCAAGAAAGCGGTGTCCGGACCCCGCAGCAACAGATCCACGGCCTTGGCGCGCTCGAGAAATCCACCCAGCGCCTGCTGAAAGTCGGTCAGGAACGCCGCGACGTCGTCGAGAAACCGACTGCCGACCAGCTTGGCCAGCCGGCGCAGCACCAGCGCCCCGCCGGCCCGCAACCGCCGGAACGACAGCAGCCGGAGGCCACCGCCGCTCCCCGCTTCGGGCGAACGGGCGAACCAGTTGAGCGCCGGGCTGGAAACGGCCGCCGCGATCCGCTGCGGCGCATCGAGGAAGTCGAGCGCGTTGGCCGTCGGCGGCGTGTCGAGCACGATGAGATCGTAGTCCCCGGCGCGCGCCAGCTCATAGAGCGCCAGCGTCGCCGCGTACTCCTGCGACCCGGTGAGCGAGGTGGTGATCTGACGGTAGATCGCGTTGTCGAAGATCCGCCGGCGCATCTCCGGATCGGCCACCTGCTCGTCGACCAGCCGCGCGAACGCCCGCGCGGTGTCGAGCCGAACCGCGAAAAGCCGCCCCGCCCCCTCCTCCGGGATCCCCAGCGCCCGGCAGGCCTCCGCCGGCACCAGGCGCGGCTCGGGGCCGAGCCCGCCGACGCCCAGCGCGTCGGCCAGCCGTGGGGCCGGGTCGATCGTGCAGACCAGCGTCTTGCGTCCGAGGCGCGCGGCGGTCGCCCCCAGCGCCGCCGCGGTGGTCGTCTTCCCGACGCCGCCCGGTCCGACGCACACGACGATTTTTTTTTGCTCGACCAGCGCGCGGATCATGAGGGGGGATTGGGAGGGGGTTGGGAAGTGGAGCGCGCTCAGCCGGCGCGCACCAGCAGCACCGACACGTTGTCCGGGCCGCCGGCGCCGTTCGCCGCATCGACCAGCTGCTGGCAGGCCGTCTCGAGATCGGGCGCCTGGCGCAGGATGGTCGTCATTTTCCCGTCGGCGACCACACCCCACAAGCCGTCGCTGCAGAGCAGGAAGATGTCGCCAGGCTGGACCCTCCCGACGTAGACGGCCGGCTCGAGCTCCTCCTTGCTCCCCAGGCTCCGCGTCACGACGTTGCGATGCGCGAACGTCGCCAGCTCCTCGTCGGTCATCTCCGGCCGGGCCGCGCGCATCTCCTCGGCGACCGAGTGGTCGCGCGTGAGGCGCGTGACGCTCCCGCCGCGAAAGCGGTAGGCGCGGCTGTCGCCGGCGTGGGAGATGGCCAGCTGCTCTTCCCCGATCGCCATCGCGACGGCGGTGGTCCCCATCCGGGCGCGCGCGCGGTCCGCGGCGGCGGCGGTGCGGATCCGGTCATTCGCCACCTTGATGCCGACCCGGAGCAGGTTCGCGGCCAGCGACAGCGAGCGATCGACCGGATAGGGCCAGACCTGATGCGGCTCGGCGTGATACGAGCGGAAGAAGGTCTCGATCGCCTCCACGGCCATCGCGCTGGCCACGGCGCCCGCGTTGTGCCCGCCCATCCCGTCGGCGATCACGAACAGCCGCCCCTCGACGAAGTTGCCAAAGGCGTCTTCGTTGTCCGGTCGCTGCCGCCCCGGATGCGACAGCGCGGCCGCTGCCAGCGGCAGCGTCGGTGGCTCTCCGGTCAGTGGCGGCGCAGACATCGAAACCATCAGGTTCGCAAATAGCCCGCCCCTCGATCAAGTGCTATGTCGACATGGGAACCCTCAAAGGGTTCCCAAACTACGCTCGGGCGACCGCGTCGGTCCAGCGGGCGAGGTGCGCGGCGCGCGCTTCGGCCGGCATGGAGGGGGTAAAGACGCGGATGCGGGCGGTTTCGCCCGCGGTTTCGACCGGCGGCAGCCCGACCCCCAGCGCGGCCAGCTTGGCCGCACCGAGGGCGGTCGATTCGACCATCTCGGGGCGGAAGATCTGCACGCCCAGCAGATCTGCCTGGATCTGCATCAAGAGGTCGTTGGCCGAGGCCCCACCGTCGACGCGCAGATTGTTGATCGAGAGGCCCGCATCGGCCTGCATCGCGGTTACGAGATCCACGTTCTGGAGCGCGATCGCCTCCAGCGCGGCGCGCGCCAGGTGCGCCCGCGTCGTCCCCCGCGTCACGCCGGCGATGAGGCCACGCGCCTCGGCGCGCCAGTGCGGGGCGCCGAGCCCCGTCAGCGCGGGCACGATGGTGACGCCGCCGGAATCGGGCACCGACCGCGCCAGCGGCTCGATCTCCGACGCGCTGGCGATGAGGCCGAGCCCGTCGCGCAGCCACTGGACCAGCGCCCCGGCGACGAAGGCGCTCCCCTCGAGCGCGTAGGCGGTGGTCGAGCCGGCGCCGGAACCGGCGACGTCCAGCGTCCAGGCGACGGTGGTCAGAAGGCCGTGGGTCGAGGGGCGCGGCTCGGGGCCGACGTTCATGAGCAGGAAGGCGCCGGTTCCGAAGGTGCACTTCGCGTCGCCCGGCTCGGTGCAGTCCTGGCCGTAGAGCGCGGCCTGCTGATCGCCCGCCACGCCGGTGATCGGAATGCCGTCGGGGAGCCCCGGCACGCCGCGTGTCTCGCCGAGCCGCCCCGCCGACGGCCGCACCTCGGGCAAGAGCGCGGCCGGCACGCCGAACAGCGCGCAGAGCTCGTCGGAGAACCGCCGCGTGCGCAGATCGCAGAGCAGCGTGCGGGAGGCGTTGGTGACGTCGGTGGCGTGCGTCTTGCCGCCGGTGAGCCGCCAGATGAGGAAGCTGTCGACGGTGCCGAAGGCGATTTCACCCGCCTCGGCCCGCGCGCGCAGGCCGCTGACGGCGTCGAGCAGCCACCTCACCTTGGTCGCCGAAAAATAGGGGTCGAGGACCAGCCCGGTCCGCTCGCGCACCGCCTGCTCGTGCCCCGCCGCCTTGAGCGCGGCGCAAAACGGCGCCGTCCGCCGGTCCTGCCAGACGATGGCATTGGCGACCGGCCGGCCGCCCTGGCGCTCCCAGAGCAGCGTCGTCTCCCGCTGGTTGGTGATCCCCAACGCCGCGATGCGCTTGCGGTCGACCCCCACCAAAGCGTCCTCGAGAGCGCCGAGCACCGAGCCCCAGATCGCCTCGGGATCGTGCTCGACCTCGCCCGGCCGCGGATAGATCTGCGCGAACTCCCGGTAGCCACGGCCACGCACGGTGCGCCCGGCGTCGACGATCAGCACGGTCGTCCCCGTGGTCCCCTGATCGATCGCGATGACCAGGTCTTTGTTCACCGTTGGCAAGGCGGCCGTTACGCTACCACCGACCAGCCAGCGTGCTCGGCCAGAAAGCGCGTCGCCCCGGCCAGCAGCGCCGCCTTCTCCACGTCGAGGGCGAGGAGGTGGAACGAACGGTCCAGCCACAGGCGCTCGATGACGTCGCTGCCGAGGCTGCCGGTCAGCTCGAGCGAGTCCTCCATCGGAACGGTGTGGTCCTTCCGGCCGTGCGCCACCAGCGCGGGCGTTCGGATCGCGGGCAGGTCGGGGCGCACCGCGTCCATCAGGTCGAGCAGCCCCTCGAGCGCCGCGATGGGAAAAGCGCGCAGCCCCGGATTCGTGTAGCGAATGGCGGGATCCGAGACGTCCGATCCATTGAGCTTGGGAACGGCCGCCCGCGGATGCGCCCGGAAGTCGACCGGCAGGCGCGCCACGGTCCGGATCCCGAATACCTCCAGCGGCCGGAGGCGCAGCGGCGTCGACATCAAGACCAGCGCCGAGATCCGCGCCGGGAAGAGCCGCGCCAGGCGCAGGGCCAGCAGGCCCCCCATCGAAAAGCCGCAGATGGCGGTGGGGCTGCCTCCCGTGCGGGCCTCCAGCCGACCGAGCGCCTCTTCAGCCGACCGGAACCAGTCGTTCCAGTGCGTGGACGCCAGGTCGGCGAGCGTCCCCCCGTGGCCCGCCAGCATCGGCGCCTCGACCGAACAGCCGAGCCGCCCGAAGTGCTCGGCCAGCGGGCGCACCTCGAACGGCGTGCCGGTGATGCCGTGCAGACAGAGGACGCCGCGTCTGTCACCGGCGATCGTGAGCGGCGACTTGTCCCCAGATCCGGCCCGGAAACGCTCGAACATGGGGAAACCCTATCAGGGTCCCGGCCACGATCGAGCATCCGTCGATGCTCGGATCGATGTTCGGATCGTGGCTCTTTGCCTGCGCGCGCGCCTGAAAATCAGATGCAGCCGTCGACCGGATTGCCGGGAACGCAGGGGCAGCCCGTGATGGCGGCGCCGGGGAGGCAGATCGAGCAGTCGATATCGCTGTTCTGGCTCATGGGGTTGGCGTTCACGGTATCGACCACCGTGATCTGGGCACCGGCGCAACCCATTGCGCCAGTCGTGACTTTCCAGCACTGGGCTTGGTTGGTGGTCTCGGCGCAGTTCTGGAGCGCGATGTGCTGGGTGACGTTATTGTTGGTCAGGTTCTCGACCACCGAGCAGACGGGCTGCTTCTGCGCGTCCAGCTGGAACAGGCCCGTGATGCAGGGCGGGGTGATGAGCTGGCTGAGCTTGGCGGCGATGGCGTTCATCGACTCCGCGTAGTTCGAATCGCAGATCGAGGCCAGAACGCTGTTCTTGAAGGCGTTCACGAACTGCGCGATGCGGACGCCCGGGTCACCGAAGCTGGTGTCGGTCGCGAACTGGGTGGTGGGGCCCTGGTTGACGTCGGCCCCGCCTTTCTGGCCGCATGAGTGTTGGACCTGCGGCCAGAGCTCCCCTGGCTGGGTGTTGATGCCGCCGTCCTCGGGGATCCATTCGACCGTGTAGGGCGCCGCCGGCGCCGCGATGGCAGCGACCAGGATCTGGTTGTCTGCTGTGGTGCCTTTGAGCGCCTTGATGTCGTTGATGAACGTCGAGACCGGGATCAGGTTGTCTACCCCGCCGCTGTCGTTCGACATGCAGTTCATCAGGTCGAGCGTGGGGAGCCCTTCCGTCATCACGGCGTCCGCCGGGGGCTGCAGCGGCGGCGGCCCGGTCACGCCGGTCGCGGGGTCGGTGCAGGTGTGGCCAAACTGATTGCAGCGGTAGTTCTGGATGGGGCCGAGGGCATTGGCGATGTTCTGCTGGTTCGAGCCGCCGACGTTCAGCGAGTAGAGCGGGGTGTTGCTAGGCGCCGAGCAGTCGTCCTCATTGGTCAGGATGATGATGCCGAGGTAAGCGTCGGGCCGCAGAAAGTTGGTGTTCGTGCTGGGGAGCTGGCCGTCCCCGCCGAGCGCGCGATCGATCGACGCCAGCTGGTTCTCGAACCCGCAACCCTGGTCGCCGAGGAGCGCGATGCACTGGAAGACGTCCCCGATCCCATTCGGGTCGGTGTAGTTCGGCATATTGTCGGCGTCCGAGATGAACGTATGGTTGTTGTCCTGTTGCCCCGCGGGGACCGCGAGCGTGGAGTCCGTGCAGCTGACGGGCGGCACCAACGTCGAGTCCTGCCGCGGGGCGCTCTGAAACTCGCCTTGGTCTCCGAACTTGGAGCACATGATGGCGGTGGTCGAGTCGCCCGGCGCGCCCATGTCCGACGAAACGACAGCGACATGCAGGCTCGGAGCCGTGGCCAGCCCTTGTAGCTTCGCCATGAAGGTCGGAAGCTGATCGTAGATCTTCTTCTGCATGTCGCTCATCGACGACGAGTTGTCGATCATGAACAAGAGGTCGAGCTGGTTGTTGATCTTCTGCGTGAAGTTCGTGGTCAGGTTCGCCGTCGGCACGATCGTCGGCGTCTCCAGCGTGCGGGACGTACAGGCCCAGAGCGCAGGCGCGGCCGCGGCCAAGCCGGCCCAGCGAAGGACCCGCCAACACTTAGATGAAAAACCGGCGCGACCAATCATGGGAATCCTCCTCGAGGAACGGTGGGCGGCAACGCCCGGGGGGCAAAACTGGGCGATTATAGGGATGCGCTCAGGGGACTGCAATGCTG
>Ga0210387_10003323_pt1 | contig 12363 bp, 13 predicted proteins | sample IncBWC7OmetaG_FD_160108 | JGI IMG/M metagenome (GOLD analysis project Ga0210387, IMG submission 160108) | Forest soil microbial communities from Barre Woods Harvard Forest LTER site, Petersham, Massachusetts, United States - Inc-BW-C-7-O ... | reverse complement strand
ATGACAAGAATGCACTGGAGGTTGGTCGGGAATCTTCGGTGCGTTCTGTGATTCTGCTCCATACCCAAAGCATTAACCGTACCCGAAGCGTTAGTCGTACCCGAAGCACCAGCCGTTCCGAAGCACCAGCCGTTCCCGCAGCGTTAGCCATTCCTGACGTGCCAGCCATACCTGAAGCATTAGCCGTACCCAAAGCGTCAACCGTACCCAAAGCGTTAGTCGTACCCAAAGCACCAGCCGTTCCTGAAGTGTTAGCCGTACCTGAAGCGTTAGCCGTTCCCGAAGCGTTAACCGTACCCGAAGCATTAACCGAAGCATTAACCGTACCCGCAGCGCCAGCTGTACCCAAAGCACCAGCTGTTCCCGAAGTGCCAGCTGTTCCCGCAGCCACAGGAGCCCCCCGTGCCTTGCACTGGGCAAATATCGCCTCCATATCATCCATTTCCGTATCACTTGATGCTTGAGGCTTTGAGACTTGTTTGTAAGTGTGCAGGCATGGGAGTTGTCTAGAAATATGTACAATCAGTGAATGTAACCGGTTAAAATAGATCATACCTATTCCAGAAGGAGAGGGTCTCCACCACCCATGGGTCATCAGGCTCACGCTCAAAAAGTTCAACAATAAGATTGTAAAATGTTTGAAGGTTGAAGTCGCCATCCATTGTTAACCATTGCTCAGTGGAACCAAGCATAATGTAGAAATTGTAGACTCACACGTAAAAGAAAATGGCCCTGGAATAACCCTTTGTTGATCTCGTCCAGATCATATTCCATGGTTTCATCATACAAAAAAGTGGGGTAGTTGCCCGCCCTGATCTTGATCTTCCCATCCTGTACTTGTTCCATATAATGACTAGATGACATTCAGATCAACCAAAGATAAAAGGTGGGCAACGTACTCAGGATTGGAGTTGAATTCTTCCAGGTCTCGATATGGGCAAAGAAGTCGAGCGGTGGCGACATGATTAAACCCGCGAATACTCTTTCCCTGTCCTCGCGTGATCGGCGGCTTGATCGAGTCTATAACGGGATCATGGGGTATGTACTCCAGAGCAACAAACTTTATGCTCCCGGAATCTTCATGGCGAGCCTCATTGGACCACTGGTTGAGCTATTTCGAATGTAAGTATAATACACATTGAATATATGATGAGCATATAACTACTTACTAGATTGATAAAGGTGTCGAGCTCATCAGGATTTCCAGAAAACCGTGTAACTGTTGCTTCGAAGTCGGGAACAAGACTTATGAAATGATTGTGCAGTTTTATGTCCTCGTCGGTGTTCCTGATCGAGGTTCAAGTTGTCGGGAAGTATATGAGTAGGTTAAAAAATATACTCGTTGTCCATGTCATCCGAGTCCATATCAGTTTCCAGTCCTGCGTAGATGATTCTCGTCACTCCTAAAATGGGTTGATAGCGAAGGGGATCCATCGTGCAGCCGTGTGATAGGGCCTTTAGATGCCCTTACTTCATCAAAATATCCTATCATCAGCCATTGATATGATATACAACGGAATTTAGATATCATTTACATTTCCTTCTTCGCACTTGCAGGATATCCGCAGACAGAACAGAATCACGGTCAGAGGACATGATGGTAGTGGAGAGCTAGAGGAGGTTCAATGAGGAGGTTCAACTTGAAGTTAAAGTTGTCATGTGATTTTTACATCTATTGTGTCCGGATGTTGGGAGAATTGGAGAAGACTCTTCGGGATACTTTTGACGAGGCCAAGGTCTGTTCTTGGTTCCTGATATATTAGCGCTTGCTTACCTTACCTCCCCAGTGAGTTCAAACACCCTGCCTATTATTCATCGACGAAATCAACGCAATCACTCCGGAACAAGAAAGCGCTCAACGAGAGATGGAGAGACGAATAGTTGCTCAATTTCTCACATGCATGGATGGTAGTTTGATCTTGCCGAGAACTCTCTAACTCTCTAACTTGTTCTGTAGACATGTTGTGGGATGAGATGGATAACAGACCTGTGATCGTCATGGGAGCAACAAATCGCCCAAACTCTTGCCAAACTCACACGACGCGGCTCTTTTGGGAAGAATGCGATCACGTGGATATATAGTTGAAACCACCTGTCTATGTCCTCTCTCCCCCATGGGTCTTCTGACTCTTCTTTGGCCTTGCATCCTTCATGATTAGCTTGCCTTCTGTTTCGTTGATCTTTCTTCCTGCCCACAGAGCCCTGGCAAGTATAGCAATGTGGTCAGATGCTGTCACTTCTGCAGCAGCTTTTCTATTCTTCGGTCTCAACTTCAGAGAAGAAGTGGTATGTTTCAATTCGGCGTTTTGTTGCCCTTGTTGCTGAGTGCCTTTGATTTAGGGTGCTGGAACCAAAATTTGGACTGAGCACTTGTATTGTCCAAGGATCGCAACAGATTTGGGTTGCACATTGTGGTATTGGGGTAATTATAACTCACTTATTAGTCTTATGGTCCCAACTGGAGCTTCCTTTGGAACGTTCCTATCCCTAAATGGAAGATCCTCCTGCTTGTCATCACATTCTTTATTGGATTGTGGGCGGGTCTTCTCGTTGTCCCAATGCATTTTAGCAAGACACACACTCGGTTATTGCCTGTCTTTGCTGTGGGGCTAGGGCCTCCCAGGTGGTGTCAATTATGTGATTAGACTTGAGGATGTGATTTTGTTGTTGAATTTTCATATTCTTAGATGCTATTGGGTACTTCCACCCTCACTTTGTATATTCCATGGGCTGGTAAGGCTGGACCATACTTGGGTGTTTCATTATGGCTCTGACTTGGCGTTCTCAATGCCATACAGGGTGTTGGACTCAGCAGGATTCTGCTCCAGGTAATTCGTTTATTCCTGAGTACATGTGGCAATTACTCAACCTAATAATTAGACACTTTCACAACTGCCCTCGCCTTTTCTCAAATAATTAGCTCCATTTGTGTCATGATGGCTCGAGCAACTGCTCCAAGTGGCATTGGTCCTGGAAGTGTTTTCCCAGATGCTGGCAAGTGGGACTTTTCAGGGTTTGAAAGGTTAGTCTGTCAGCTGTCAAATCTCAGCCTTTTACTAATAGTAGTGTCTTTCTTAGGGATCGCAATGGTGGTTCCCCTCGCCGACAATATTAATGCGATCATGATGTGGTGTCTGTAGCCTTTTCACCAATACATAGATTAGACCAACTTTAGATTCCCTCATGTTGATGTCCAAACATCTCAATCAATGTCTTGTCAGTATTAGTATGATGAGGTGTGACATTGCACAGAGATTGATTGAATGTAGTCATAGTACAAAATAGCATAATTGTGCAGGTGGTGGCTTCTGCTGTGAACCATGAGCATGTACATATTGCTGTCTGAATTTGATCTACTTTGCTGGTGACCCCAGTGCTAAACAGGTTCATTAATCAATACTGCTTATTGAGGTTGGAGTCTGTGTGTAGTGGCTTGTGGACCCCTGTATCACAGAGACATCTAGTGCAGTAGGATTGGGCACAATGAGTGTGTTCTAATTCAGGAGACAAATGAACTTGAGGATCTAATGCTAGAAGAATTGTGTGATGACTTACATGAGTTTCTCCAATGTCAACAGTAGTCCAGGAAGCGGTCATAGCAATTGCAAGAACTTCATTCCTTTGAGACTCAAGCATGCCATCCACCTGAGCTTCCCATGCACTGACTGCAGCATTGGCACTGGCATCATTCTCTTCTTCACTCTTCTGTAATCATATATAATAAGCACACACAAAACCTGAAATGTAAAGATTTATAGTGCCAGATGTACCTGCCAGTGTGCATTGTCAGGGGTTATTCCACTGCCATTACCAAAGAAGAGAGCCAGCTTTGTGTAAGTCGGTGAAAGAGAAGACTCCAGATACTTTAAGACTGGAATGAAGCCAGCCACAGCAGATGCAACAAAAAGAATTGCCAGTGGAAAGTATATTACCTGTTGATTACATTTTCAATTGGATGTTAGAATGCTTCCAAGAGTTAAAATGAAAATTATTCACTTTGAGCGACTTGAAGAAAGGATTAACATCCATACCACAGCTGAATATTCCCTTTCGCTCGGAGACCCAAATTCTAATAGCACACTCATCTGTCTGCTCTGATATGCCACTTGCAATGTAGCTCAATTTATTTGTCTGCATGCATGCCTGATAGTGATAGATAAAAACTGTGGATTATGAAAATTGTTCAAAGAAGCCTTGCACTCACCAATGCCTGAACCATCTGCCCTGAAACATATGAAGGAATAATTTCTTTATCAGGTTCTGCTATGGCATAAAACTGAAATAGTACACACCACTATGATCTAAAATTTGCAAAGCCTTTTTCTCCCCCATATTATAGATACCGACTCGTCCTGTCCCAGAACCCACTACAACGGTATCTTTATCAAGGAAGACAATAGGGACTGGGACATTAAAATCTTGAGTGAGATCCTGGTATGTGGTGGTTACATAGTTTCGGCTTTTCATGTTGTACCAGTCAATGCCATCAGTCAAGTTGGTAAGTGCAAGGATTCTGGATTCCAAAATGGTCTTCTGAGGAGAAATATCTGATTCGCCACTGGAAAAAGTATACATAAAAAATTAGGATCAATTGAGAGATGTGTTATACCAAATATCTGTCCTGGGCTCAATGCGCCACATTATTATTGAGGGATCGTCTGCATGGTAGGCACTGCTCAAATAAACATTAATATTATTTGTTATTTTGTTTGGCGGTCAAGATTTTAATTTGAATACTGACATAATCCCATGTGAGATGTACGTTACCAACAATATCTTCTCCTTTGCAAGAAATTGTAGCGATAATGCAACAACGTCAATGTTTCCTATGGGCAGTGGAGGAGGACGAGGGAGGTAAGTCATTTCCCCCCAAGTTGCTACAGTGGATGGATGATGTCAGATCTCAGAATTTTTACTATAGAATGAAATATTACATATTGAAGCCTGGTGCACCATGACAACTCGATGTCCAAACCCTATAGCCAAGCGATTTCCTGACTCGTTTATAGCCATGCAATGGACAGGTCCATTCATGCTTTGCAGCCATTGAAGATCTTCCTATGTAAGTACAACTAACATTAAGTTTGGCTGGACGGTAAGTTACATAAAGCAATGCAATGAAACTCACAGACACTTTTTTAAGTTGAACTGTGTTTACATCTCCATTTCTGAAACCCACACTAAGCACGGCATTATGGGAGTTGGGAGTCGGATGCCAGACAATTGCACGGGCAGGAGCCACCCCTTGAAGACGCCGAATTGATTTCCATGTCTCGCAGTCAAACACTTGGACTAGACCGTCATCAGCAGCAGAGGCCAGATATCTATCATCCCCAGAAAAAACTAGCGCATTAATTGAATCCCTATGTCCTTCCAGTGAGCAATGGTAATGAAACTCTGAGGAGACCATGGTAAAAGAATTGAAATCGAAATGTTGAGAACACTCCGATGTTGAGAACTCTCTCCCGTGTCATGAGTCTGCCTCGATGCAGCCTCATTGCACAACTGTACGAATTTCAGAATTTATGAACTATACTTCAACTCACTTTATATATCAGTATTCTGGGCGACATTGGACTTGCTCGCAAGTCCCAGATGGAGTGTCATTCATCTTCATGCATTTGCACCATCGACAAGTATATGGCCACCTGTCGTGACAATATCGGCTCAGGCTGAGACCCTTCCTTTACGCTACTCAAGATTTCTCTTGGATTGGATATCCTGCATGAGGTCACGCAGCACTTAGCCATAGTTTCTCTGAACAGGGACAAAGGTGTTGACATCTTCCAACAATGCCTGCTGCACTTCCTTCGCTTGTCTTCCTTATCTCCTCCTCCATGTCCACACGCTTCGTTCCACCATAACCCTCCATGGTGACCGACAGGAGACAGCCAAACCATGGCGCCTTGCTGTCGTTGTTAAAAAGCTTGTCCAGAGTCCTGCAGGGTGCTGGGGCATGGGACAGCACTGGAGACAATAGTTTGGTTGGTTTAGTTGAGATACCCGACTGTACGCGCCTCACGTAAGTAAGCACCTCACGTACACCCCTCACTCTTTCAAACGACCACATGATCACCTGAACTACCAGGACGTTGACGACACCAAGCTGCACGACTCACGCCCCTCGACACCCTTGAGTTGTCTACGCGTCTCAACAATCTTGGGCATTGCGTGATGCGCCAACTCGAGTGGATGGGGCGAGGACAGGTACATACATCCGTATCACTCATTACAATATTATGACCTCGCTGATGTGCGCATTCAGCCAACGACAGACGCGCAGCACTGGCGAGGATGCACAACGGCAGGGATTCACTATGATAACGCGACCACCTGCTACCTCCGCCTCCTGCTAGAGCAGCTTGACCTTACTACACTTCATCGGACTCAGTCGCGAGTCGTGCAAGGCCACCACCCTTTTGTCCATTAATATGCACGCTTACATTTTCCACTCTCCGTCTCACCTGAACTCGAGTCGGGGAGGCGCTCGAATGCACAGGGTTCGTCAACAAAAACATCGAAAGCACCACGGTGGGCCACGCCGCCGAAAACGAGGGCAAGTCTTCCAACGGACGTGATGCCACTGCCCGCATCTTCCGCCCCTCCTCCCTCCCAGTTCGCTCTCCGGGAACGGCCCCTTTTCCCACCGCAAGAGCTGGTGGAGGATCCGCTCCGACATCAATTCGTTCCATGGGAGCGTCCTCCACGGAAACCTCGTGCGTATTTTCATGCTGTTCCACTTCCCATAAACGCCTACGGCATCTGGCTGCGATCAAGCTTGGTCCATGACTTACTTAATCAGCTTACAACTGTGTTCGCAGCTCCTCGAGGGAATAGGTGCCATATCTCGGTCGGATGGCAAGAAGGCTGTAGCTCGCGGCGGGAACTACCAAGACTCAGTTACTGCACCTGTAGACCGTGTCTTCGATGATGGGGCTGCAATGGTGGACGAGGAGAATGAAGATTTCGAGGAGACCATTTCTATGCCACTGAATCCATCAGAGAACATAATATCTGCTGTTGATAAGTTATGTATTCGTGCTTTATCTTTCCATCTCACTGTCCTTCTCACCTCTTTCTAGCTTCGTAAAATTGTTCGTGCGATACGATCCAGCCCACAACGAAAACAGAGCTGGCTCAGAGAAGTCAAGATCTCACTCAACCGAGAAGGACCTGGCGTCCCCTGATGCTAATCCTTGATGTCAGGACCCGCTGGTCTTCAACTCATCAAATGATGCGTGAGTTTTACCATTTGCTTTCCAAATCACAGGCCAGATTCTAGTAGTGATATACCTCGGGTTTTTCAGGTCGTGCACTGGATTATCGCAAGATAATTGATGATTTTGTTGGCTGTAATCATGACATACGCACATTTGAACCTACTGACCAGGACAGGGAGGCTATTGCTCAAGTCACGGGCTGGCTCAAGGCTTTCCAATCAGCAACAACTCAAACGTCTACGACTCAGTGACTAATGCTCTCGTCAACGCATGCCATCTTCCGTGGCCTTCAAGACCATCTTCGTGGGATTTTACGTGATCTTCCAGACTCCATCGACCCATCAATAAAAGAAGGTTTGCTTAGCTCTCACGAGAAGCTGAGTGATTATTAATTACTACAAGTATGATGAGTCTCCTTTCTACACATGGGCTGCTCGTGAGTCCCTTATAATGTCTCTCCAGCTACTTTTGCTGATTCTGATTCAGTTCTTGATCCTCAGATCTCTTACGAAGGAGTAAAAGAAGACTATGTGGACAAAAAAAGAACTCCACACCTATTATCAAACCTATTATACCAACTCTTCCCAAGATCCCAAGCCATGTCAGTCCCAGACAAGTGCAGCAGACACTCGAGGTTCTCCCCAGAAGGTCAACTTCACATCAAGGTATCGTCGAAAGGAGCGGTTTGCTACGGACGAGTTATAGGAGTATTTCAAGCTTCCCCGAGAGGATTTCGAGTTTTGTGACCCTCTCCGTTGGTGGATGAGTAGGTGGGCTCAGTTTCCAAATCTATTTCGGCTCACTCGCGATATCTTCTCAATTACTGGTGAGCTCATTTCTTTCTTTCGAAAACCTTCTTAAGTCATTCCTTTAGGATCTGCTGTTGCTGTCGAGCGCATATTCTCTGGTGGCGGGGACACAGTTTCTCTTCATAGAGCTAGTTTGCATTTGGAGATTATTCAAGGCCTCATTATCGCTTACATCTTACTCGAGTGGCTGTCAATGTACTTCCGTGAAGTTCTCATTCCCGCCACCGGGTTCTCTCATGGGTGTTCGCAGTACTATAGTACACGTGCGATATTGAAATTAAGTAATTGCACTTTCACCTATCCTGGCAGAAGCACCCCTAGTTTATTCAATGTTAGCTGTGCACTTTCGCTATCGAGGTAAGTCAGTGTTATTGAATTCTCTTCATTCAGCCAATACTCACCGGATGCTTTGTCAGTCGAGTTGGCGTCGTAGGTCCTAATGGTGCTTGCAAGTCTACCCTCATCAAGCTCTTGACAGTATGTGCAATTTGGGACTTGTTTCATCTACTAGTTCAGTCATTGATTGAGACCTAATTATAATAGTACGCACGGCATCGACAACTACGGTCCTGGGGCCATTTGCGTACGACCTGCCCCTTTGGGAAGCCGCTTCTTTTGATCTTATCTGGTTCTTTGCACTAAAAATAACCATCCGCAACAGTTCGACAGGCTAAGCTCTTCAGCTGTCATGGACGCGGAACAGTGCACAAACCAGTAGGTACAATGGCCATGGTAGAATTATTGTTGAAAAATCTGTCCTCCTACTACCTACTGTACCAGCGATGGACGAAAATGACTTACCAGAACGTGATTCTGCATCCCCTGGCAGAAAAAAGAGACGGAGAGCCCGAAAACCACCCGCCTACAAAGTCCGCTTTGGGAATGTCTCCCCCGAGGAGGCTGCGCAGGGCCGAAAAATCACATCCGAACGCGTCAAGTCCACACTCTCCTCCCGCCGGCTTGCGTCAGACATACAGACCAAGGAGCTGTGGCTCACCGGAGCGCAGAAAGAGGCTTTGGACGCATTATGTTCGGCTAACGAGATTGTTGATCACGCGTTCTATATCAATCATGAAAATGCGTGTCAATCTCAGTTAAATGCAGCAGCCTTGATGGCGTCTTATGGACTCGACCTAGACTCGCGGGAGGTGCCGGCCAACCGGTGGAGTGTGCGATCAAGCCAGGAGAGAGGCCCAGGGCAAACTAAAAGGGTGCTGTATCAATGGTGCGTTCAGTTAAGTGTTCAGCAAGATGATGACCACAGGAGACTCAATATGCTATCCAAATCCAGTGACTGTGGGTATGACCACAGGGAGGTGGGGACCGCCAAGCGTCAAACGGTGGTAGATTTTACGGGGTGCTTAGCACATGCAGAGATTACCTTCATAGTGGAGACACAGCAAATCCTTCGTCTTCGCGGTTTTTTTGGGCACAACAATGCATGTAAAGATGCTGTTTTGTTACGAATCCCACCACTTCCTTTGCATCCATATGTATACCAAGTCGCGTTGGCCCAACTGGCAGATGGAATTTCCTTGACAGACATTCAGGAGAAGAATAGAGTGTGGGTGAAGTCAGGTGGTGATGGGAACATACCAAAGAATGGACGTGATTGGAAACACCGTTACGTTCTGCAGCGCCACGACACCCGCTCACTATATCGTCAATTCAGCCGACTCAATGGAGTAAAAGTCACCGAGTCACCCCAAAACAACATCCATGAATGGCTTGATCCGAAATCGCCACAGTACGATAAATCACTGGCTGATGCAGTGTTCCATTATTCGGCTCGAGTGGAGAAGGGCGACCACTTCGAGGTGTGTGTTGTGACCAACGAGATGAAGGAAGCCTCTTGGAAATATGGGTACTGTTCACAGATCATCTTGGATGGTACGTTTGGAGTCTGCGACAAGCGTTTGCTGTTATTTATTGTCATGGGAGTTGACGAGAATAAGCGTGGCGTACCACTCGCATTCTTGTTTTTCTCCGCACCATCTGGAAACCAACAGTCTTCAGCTGGCTATGACACGGACATCATCGAGAAGCTCCTGCGAGTGTGGAAGAAGTCATTGGAGGATTTTCATGGCGGAAAACCTTTCTACGCCCTCGTTGCAATCACAGACACCGACCTAAAGGAACGCAAAGCCCTGATACGCGTGACATACAGTAGGCATCAACAACTAAGGCGATGTCCCTTGCACGTGCAAACGCGTCACACAACGCATCAACACAATGCATCAACACAACGCGTCAACACAACACGTCTCGCTTACTGACTTTGTTTACTGACACACTTGGTATAAAGTCAAGTGATCTACTTACCTGGACCCTATGTGCCCCTCGTCCACCGACCTCGGGAGTGTGTAGCTGCTAACGCAGGTACCAGCACAGCACTTATACCACCCAACAGCCCCTCTTCAACATGCATGTGACCTCAAGCCCAAAGTTTTTTTTCTCTCTGTCCACTCGCAATGGCTACTGCCCTCCGTCCGCGTTTCGGGAATTCATTTATAATCCGAAAACGAAAAACAGAAGGAGACAGAGAAACACTGTTGTGCGTTCATTGCTTCACCCAAACACAAGTAAGAACAAAGCTACATTGCGATCTGTCTCTGCATCAGTAAGTTTCGTTTGTGTATTTGAGGATTCTATTGATGGATTATCCGTAGAAACTTGTCTCTCTTCGGCAGAACATACTTGGGCCTCTTCAAAACATCCATCACAATATGTCGCAAGCCAACATCAACGCTTATAACCGACTTCAAGTTGTTCCTGACTTCGTCGTTTGCCATCGGGATAAAAAAACTCCCGAAATCATTGTTGGTGAAGGTTAGAAATGTTTATTGGCACTCCGAATTCTCTCAAATGTTTGAAATTCTATCGCAGTAATGACCATGTACTCACAAAGTGGCTATCAATGTGCTAAGCACGAATGGCTACCAGTGTGGGAACCCCATCCTATATCAACACACAGGTTTTTTGGCCATTCTATGGCAAGCGAGAGTGATCAGCTCCAAAATGGAGCTTCGTTTGGCCATGCCGCTGTCGGTATGTGCAGGGACCCCAGGTACCATGTGCCATATACTATACGGCGAACTACTCGTACCTTCGCAAGCTCTTCCGAGACCTCTTTGATCGAAAAGGGTGCCAGTACGATTATGTGTTCGACTGGAGTGAATCGACTCTCCACGTCGACCGTCAGTTGATGCTCCGCGTCGACCATCAATTGACTCACCGCGCCGACCATCCGTCGACGCTCCACGACCATCGATTGACGTTCCGCATCAACCATCAATGGACGCTCTGCGCCGACCATCAGTCGACTCCCGGCGTCAACCGTCAAGCGACTCTGGGGATCGAAGCGAATCACCTTCCCCCGTTCGCCCTCGGCCCATCTCCCCAGGACAAACGCTCCTACTCACAGAACCGGCATTTCAACTTCTCCACGATGTCACTCTCGTCTCCTCCCAATCCCGAGCACTGAGAAATCATACGAATAGCGACGTCGATGCTGTGCAAGGAGATTGTGAAGCCCACCGTGCATATGGGTCCGACTGAGTCTGCTATGAGAGAGTGGGAGGAGGTGGAGGTGCGTACGCAGAAGCTGGTGAGGCTTGAGAAGATGTGGGGGAAGAGTGGGTCTACGGGTAATGCCAGCTTGAGTAACCTCAATACGGTCGGAGGGTTGACTTCTAGCGGGCTGAGCGCAGGTGCGGAGGAGCGGGAGAGGCGATTGTTCGGTGAAACATTACGGGATGGTTTTGTTCTGTGCCAGTACGTCTCCTTTTCTTTACGTGTTTCAAAAAATAAACATGTCCGCCTCACTCTCCGTGATGACTAACACGTGGTTTCTGCAGGATGATGAATAGACTTCGATCGAGTTCCATCGTGCGGCCGGACATGCGAGAAGATGGATTTGTACGGACGTCCAATATCACGAAATTCCTCGCAGCATGTGCTTCGTATGGTCTGCCACATTAAGACCTTTTTCCGGGAGACGATCTCATCGAAGCAATTAGCGAATCGCTGGCGCGTGTAGCCAAAACATTAATCGCGCTCATCAAATTTGTGGAGGCACCTTACGTCGACTGATCGAGATACGCCGCCGACCTCGACAAGAAGACTAGTCCTCCCTTGCTCCAACAGTCCTGGCGAAGGTAACAGCTCTAGCAGCGGGAAAACGGTGCAGAATGTCAATGGTCGAAACGAACCTGCTCTCAACATTCATATCAACGTGCTGGAGCTTAAAGACGTGCCCAAGATTATGAGCCCTCCTCCTAGGTCACCCCGACGACCGAAACCTGTTGAAAGCCAAGGACCTGGTTTGTTTAGTT
>Ga0210387_10003320_pt1 | contig 12368 bp, 11 predicted proteins | sample IncBWC7OmetaG_FD_160108 | JGI IMG/M metagenome (GOLD analysis project Ga0210387, IMG submission 160108) | Forest soil microbial communities from Barre Woods Harvard Forest LTER site, Petersham, Massachusetts, United States - Inc-BW-C-7-O ... | reverse complement strand
CCGGCTGAAGCTGACGTAAAGGTGGCCATGCATATCGTCGATAGGCGTCTGAATCCGGGCAGCAAGAGCCTGGAAAATCGACAACGGTTCCTGCGTCGCGCCAAGGCGTTGGTGCAGGATGCGGTCAAGAGGATGTCCAAGGACCGCGACGTCAAGGACGTCCTCGAAGGCGGCGAGATCAGCATCCCGCTCGACGGGATGGAGGAGCCGCGCTTCCACCGCCAGGGCGGCATTCGTGATATGGTGCTGCCCGGCAACAAGAAGTTCGTCGAAGGCGATATCCTGCCGCGGTCCGGAGGGGGGGAGGGAAGAGGCAAGGCATCGGGGGCCGGCGAGGGCGACAGCGAGGACGCGTTCAGGTTCGTTCTCAGTCGCGACGAGTTCGTCGATCTCTTTCTCGACGATCTCGAACTGCCCGATCTCGCCAAACGAAGATTGGCCAGCGCCGAGAGCGAGAGCATCACGCGTGCCGGCTATACCAACTCAGGCTCGCCGGCGAACCTGTCGGTCAGCCGGACCGTGCGCCTGGCCATGGCCCGGCGCGTCGCCTTGCGGCGTCCGCGGCCGGAAGTCATCGCCCAGCTCGAAGCCGAGCTCGCCGAATGCGAGGAGGAAGAGCGTCGCATCGAGCTCGCCGCGGAGATCGAAGCGCTGAAGGGGAGGCTTCGCCGGATACCCTTCATCGATCCGATCGACATCCGCTACCGGCGTTTCGAGACCGTTCCGAAGCCGGTCACGCAGGCCGTCATGTTCTGTCTGATGGACGTGTCGGGCTCGATGTCGGAGCACATGAAGGATCTCGCCAAGCGCTTCTACATGCTGCTCTACGTGTTCCTCAATCGGCGCTATCGTCACGTCGAGATCGTGTTCATCCGCCACACCGACCGGGCCGAGGAGGTTGACGAAGACACCTTCTTCCATGGCCCGGCATCGGGCGGCACCCTGGTCTCGAGCGCGCTGAAGGAAATGCACGACATCGTTCGGGCACGTTTTCGCCCCGCCGACTGGAATATCTATGCGGCCCAGGCTTCCGATGGCGACAACTCCCATGCGGACGCAGAGGAAGTCAGCCGCCTGCTGACCGGAATGATCCTGCCGGTCAGCCAGTTCTTTGCCTATCTGGAGGTGGGCGAGGCCAACGGTAGCAATTTCGAGATGCCCGATTCATCGCTGTGGACGCTGTACCAGCGGCTGCACGACAACGGGGCGCCGCTGTCGATGCGCAAGGTCACCAGCCGCTCCGAGATATTCCCGGTCTTTCGCGATCTGTTTCATCGTCGCCAAAGCCATGTAAAGGCCGCGCCATGACTGCGAGTGATCGACGCCTGTTCAACGGATCGGACTGGGACTTCGCGACGATCCAGCACATTCACGATGCCTGCGAGGAGATCGCGCGAGGCGAGCTGGGGCTTAGTACCTATCCCAATCAGATCGAGATCATCACGTCCGAGCAAATGCTGGACGCGTATGCTTCCGGCGGCTTGCCGCTGATGTACAAGCACTGGTCCTACGGCAAGCATTTCGCGCATGAGGAGGCCTCTTACCGCAAGGGTTTGAAGGGCCTCGCCTATGAAATCGTCATCAACTCCTCGCCGTGCATCTCCTACCTGATGGAAGAGAACAGCGCGACGATGCAGACGCTGGTGATCGCGCATGCAGCGTTCGGCCACAATCACTTCTTCAAGAACAACTATCTCTTCAGGCAATGGACGGATGCCGCAGGCATTCTCGATTACCTCGAATTCGCCAAGGGCTATGTCACGCAATGCGAGGAGCGGCACGGCAGGGCTGTGGTCGAGCACACGCTGGACGCCGCGCACGCCCTGATGTCGCATGGGGTCGATCGCTATCCCGGCAAGAAGTCGCTCGACCTTCGCGCGGAAGAGCGGCGGGCGGAAGAGCGCCGATCCTATGAAGAACGCGCCTTCAATGATCTCTGGCGAACGGTCCCAACCGGACCAAACAAGAGCGCGGCGGTCTTGACCGGCGAACGGCGCCGGGCCTTGCTCATGCTGCCGCAGGAAAACCTGCTGTATTTCCTCGAGAAGACCGCGCCGCGGCTGCAGCCCTGGCAGCGCGAGCTGCTGCGCATCGTGCGCAACCTCGCGCAATATTTCTATCCGCAGCGGCAGACCAAGGTCATGAACGAGGGCACCGCGACCTACGTGCACTACCGCATCATGTCGCGGCTGCACGAGCAGGGGCAGATTTCCGACGGCAACTTCCTCGAGTTCCTGCAATCGCACACCAACGTGGTGTTCCAGCCCGATTTCGAGAGTCCCTATTTCTCGGGCTTCAATCCCTACGCGCTGGGTTTTGCGGTGATGCAGGATATCGAGCGCATCGTCACCAACCCGGATGACGAGGATAAGGAATGGTTTCCCGACATCGCCGGAAAAGGCGACGCCATCGGAGTGTTGCGCGATGTCTGGGCCAATTATCGCGACGAGAGTTTCCTCAGCCAGTTTGTCAGCCCCCGGCTGATCAGGCAGATGCGGCTGTTCCATATCCACGACGATCCCAAGGAGACCGTCGGCGTCAGGGTGGATGCCATTCACGACGAACGCGGCTATCGCCGTATCAGGCGCGAGCTGTCGCGGCAGTTCGACGTCGGCTTCCTTGACGCGAATATCGAGGTCGTGGACGTCGATCTCGCCGGCGACCGCCGCCTGATGCTGCAGCATAAAGTCGTGGGCGGAGCCCAGCTCCACGAAGCCGACACGAGACTTGTCATTCAACATCTCGCCGATCTCTGGAGCTATGACGTTTCGCTTGCCGAAGTCGATGCGTCGAATGCACTCCTGAAGGAGTATCTGGTCAAGCCGCGGTCGATCGCGGCCGTCGCGTAGCCGACGGCGGCTTCAGGGCAAGAGCCGCTTCGAAAGTTCCTCGAACAGCATCCGGTTTCCGGCGGCGGAAAAATGATCGTCGCCGAGGATGTAGAGGTGCTCATACCAGTCCTTGTCGCGGTCGGCGGCGGCGAAGAACACCGGAAACAGATCGATGAAGGCCTGGCAGCGGCCCGGGCAGAAGTCCCGCCATAACCGCTCCTGACGGCTGTTGCGGTCGTCCTGCGCGATTTGCTGCGCCCAGGGATAGACCACGATGGTCAAGGGAATGCCGCGGCTTGCTAGCAGGTCCGACAGCCTGCCCATATTCTCCAGCGACCGCGCAATCCCGCCGTCGACCCCGAGCGGCTTGTACTTCGCCGGATCGGGATTCCTGGTGGTCCAGCCGATGCGATTGTGGTCGCTGTCGATCGCGGCGCGCTTGTTGCCGAGCTGGGTCAGGATCCATCGCTTGATGGTGACGCGGACGCGGTTGGTGACGACGAAATGGTCGATGAAGAAGTCGCGCTTGACCGCGGGCTCCGGCACGGCGCCCGGCGGCGTCGTGCAGTACTGGTGATATTTCGCATCGTCGTCGATGCAGAAATAGGAGGTGGCTTCATCCTCGACGTCGGAGCTGTCGGAGAGCAGCACGACCTCGTCGAACTTCAGCCCGCGATCCAGAAGATATTTGATCTTCTGGTAATAGATGCTCGGCGAATAGGAGGCGACACCGGCGTCGAGAAACTCGACCTTGTCGGCGCGCGATTGTCCGGCGGCATTGAGCAGCCCGGCGAAGGTGCGCTCATAGGGCAGGCCAATTCCTTCCGCAAAGGAATCGCCGATCAGGAGAATGCGGCGGGTGCCCGGTTTGAGCGGCACGTCGCGGGTCGAGGCATCCTTGAAGCCGAGGCTGTCGGTGATCAGCCGGTAGCGGGCCTCGCCCCAGACGTCATAGCCGTCGAAATTGGGCGCAAGGGTGTGGTCATAGACGGGGTCGTAGATGCGGGCGACGCGCGCCTGCTCCTGTCCCCGGGTCAGGCTCGAATAGGCGAAATCAAAGCCCAGGAACAGCGCCAGGCAATACACGACCATCAGCGCATTGAGCAGGACCCGCCGCGGCGCAAGGGCGGCCTTCCAGAAGCTGACTTTTGGCTTTGGATCCGGCCAGTCCGGCATCATTTCCTGCATGAATCGACGCTCTTGTGCATGACGGTCGGGTGCGAAAAAGGTCAAAAAAAGCGGGACCTTGCCGCTCTCACCTGATAAAGCACGCCCTGCCTTTGAAGGGGTCTTGTCGACACTTGTGATGGACCAGTCAACCCACGAGAATTTTAGCCGGGACGAGGCCACTTCGCCCGGTTCGGACCGGACGTTTGGCCTCGTCATGGCGGCGGCGCTCGCGCTGGTCGGCGCCGTCAATTTCCACCATTCCGGGCGATTATGGCCGTGGGAGCTGGTTTTGGCCGTGCTGTTGCTCACGGCCGCCTTGCTGAAGGCGTCGCTCCTCAATCCGCTCAACCGCTTGTGGATGAAGTTTGGCCTCGTGCTGCACTGGATCGTCAATCCGATCGTGATGGGCCTGTTGTTCTACGGCACGATCTGGCCGACCGGGATCGTGATGCGGATGCGGGGCAGGGACCTGCTCCGCCTGAAGCGCGAGCCGTCGTCCGACACCTACTGGATTGCCCGCGCGCCCGGGCCGCAGCCGGAAACCATGAGAGACCAGTTCTGATGATGGATTTTGTCGCCGAGCTCTGGCGCTTCATGCGCGTGCGCAAGAAATTCTGGCTGCTGCCAATCCTGGTCATGATGGTGGTGTTCGGCGGTCTCGTCGTGCTGACCAAGGGCACGGTGTTCGCGCCGTTCATCTACACGCTGTTCTAGCTTTTGCATCATGCGCATCCTCGGTATCTCGGCTTTCTATCACGACAGCGCGGCCGCGCTGGTCGAGGACGGCCGCATCGTTGCGGCCGCGCAGGAAGAGCGCTTCACACGCAAGAAGCATGACGCTTCGTTTCCGCGCAACGCCGTCAATTATTGCCTGGAAGCGGCGGGAGCGAAGCTCGCCGATCTCGATCACATCGCCTTCTATGACAAGCCGTTTTTGAAATTCGAGCGGCTGCTCGAGACCTATATCGCGCTCGCGCCGCAAGGCTTCCGCTCGTTCCAGATGGCGATGCCGCTCTGGCTCAAGGAAAAGCTGTTTCAGAAGTCCCTGTTACGGAAGAAGCTGAAAGAGTTTGATGAGGAGATCGCCGGCGACAGGCTGCTGTTCACCGAGCATCATCTGAGCCACGCGGCCTCGGCGTTCTTTCCTTCGCCGTTCGAAAAAGCCGTGGTGCTGACCATGGACGGCGTCGGCGAATGGGCGACGACGTCGGCGGCGATGGGCGCGGGCAACGCCCTCGAAATCTTCCAGGAGATTCACTTTCCCCATTCGCTGGGGCTGCTCTATTCGGCGGCGACCTACTACACCGGCTTCAAGGTCAACTCCGGCGAATACAAGGTGATGGGGCTTGCGCCCTATGGCGAGCCGAAATACGCGCAATTGATCCTGGACAATCTGATCGATCTCAAGCCGGACGGCTCGTTCCGGCTTGACATGTCCTATTTCGATTATTGTACCGGACTCACCATGACCAATGAGCGCTTTGCAAAGCTGTTCGGCGAGCCGGTGCGCACGCCGGACAAATTGCTGACGCCGTTCCACATGGATGTCGCGGCCTCGATCCAGGCGGTGCTGGAGGAGGCAGTGTTGCGACTGACGCGCAGTCTTGCGGCCAGGACCGGCGCACGCAATCTGTGTCTTGCCGGCGGCGTGGCGCTGAATTGCGTCGCCAACGGCAAGGTGCTGCGCGACGGCAAGTTCGATTCGATCTGGATCCAGCCGGCGGCCGGCGATGCCGGCGGCGCGGTGGGAGCGGCGTTGGCCGCCTATCATCAGTTCAAGGGCCAGCCACGCACCGTCGGCAACAGCGACGGGATGTCCGGCGCCTATCTCGGACCTGAGTTCGCACAAGCCGATATCGAGCGGCGGCTTGCGGCGGCGGGCGCGCGATTCACCGTGCTCGATGAAGCCGCCATGATCGAGACCACGGCGCAGGCGCTCGCCGATCAGCAGGCGATCGGCTGGTTCCAGGGTCGAATGGAGTTCGGCCCGCGCTCGCTCGGTGGGCGCTCGATCCTCGGCGATGCCCGTTCACCGGCCATGCAGAAGAACCTCAATCTGAAGGTCAAATACCGCGAGAGCTTTCGCCCCTTTGCGCCGGCGGTATTGCGCGAGGACGTCGCCGATTGGTTCGAGCTCGATTCCGACAGCCCCTATATGCTTGTTGTGGCCGATGTCCGTTCCGACAAACGCCGCGCCATGACGGCGGCCGAGCAGGCGTTGTTCGGCATCGACAAGCTCAACATCTCACGCTCGGAAATTCCGGCCGTGACCCACATCGATTATTCCGCACGCATCCAGACGGTGAGTGCTGCGACCAATCCACTGTTCCATCAGCTGTTATCTCAGTTCAAACAGCTCACCGGCTGCCCGGTTTTGGTCAACACCAGCTTCAATGTGCGCGGCGAGCCGATCGTGTGCACGCCGGAGGACGCCTTCCGCTGCTTCATGGGCAACGAGCTGGACCTGCTCGTGGTCGGCAATTGCGTGCTGAAGAAGACCGAGCAGGACCCCGCGCTGAAGCAGGATTACAGTTCCGCCTTTGAACTGGATTAGGGGGTCGGTCTACTAATCGCTGATTGCCGTGGATGCGCAACGGAGAAAGTAGCCCATGAAGACAATCTCTTTTGCATTATCGATTGGCCTATTGCTGGCCTATGCGGCGCCGGCATTGTCGGCGCAGCCGGCAGGGCCCGCGGCCGAATATAAGATCAAACAGGAATACACCTCGAAATCCCCCGATGGCGCCACCACGATCGAGCAGTATGTCAGGACCGACAAGGGCGACGACTGGATCTGGCAATTCTGGGCACACCGCTCCGACAGCATGACGCTGCTCGGGCCGCAGCAGGACGATTATCCGGCGGACTTCCACTTTACCCCTGATTCGCGCTGGCTGATGCGCGAGCAGAAGACCGGCTCAGGCGAGAGCAGCCTCTACCTGTACAAGCTCGGCCCAAAAGGATTCGTTGCGGCGACGCCGAAGCCGATTGGCGATCTGGCGTGGGCGTTTTTCTATAAGCAGCCGGCTTCGCGGAACGTGATGAAGCCGGACTTTCATATCGGCGCCGGCGTTCTAAAGGGTCTCGAAGATAACTATAGCAAGCTCGGCGTGAACTGGCCGGGGAACCGCTATCTGGTGATCTGGTTGTGGGGTGAGGTCGAGCCGAACGGCAAGCATCACCAATTGACCACCGTGCGCGACTGGCGTTGCCGCTACGACCTGCAGGAAGGCAAGTTCGACGTGCCGGAGATATTCGCTGAGGATAACGCCAAGGCGCTCGTGCCGAAGTCGCCTGGCGACGATTAGTGATCCGGCGTCAGATCTTGCGCTTCTTCAAGCTTGCGACATGGACAGCGCGCTTGCCGGCGGCCGGACGTGCCGCCTGGTGCCTAGCGGCTGCAGACGGCGCGGCATGCGCCACGCGGGTTGCTCGCTGATGAAGCGCCACGCGGCCGTGTCCACGGCGCGAGTGCGGCACCGCGGCTGCCGTCATCGAGGGTGGCAGTTCACCCTCGGCATAATGATGCATCGTCACCGGGAAGGGCTGGAGCTCCGCGCGGGTCTTCTCCGGAATATCGAACACGTCGGCCGCGGGTACGGGCAGCGCAGCGTCGGTGCTGGCTACCTGCAGGGCCGCAAGCTGTGGCCAGGTCGTTTGCGGACGGGCGCGGTTTTTGGGATCGAGTGCGACGGCGAGGCTTGCCTCCGACAGATCGAACTCGGAGATGGCCGGGGCCGGCAACATGTCGGCGTCGGCATAGATGAAGTTTGGCAGCTTGGGCCAGCGCGCGATCGGCTTGTCCTCCGATGGCGGATGCATTTGCCATTGCTCCGGCTCGGTCGGGGTTGCCGGCATCTCCGGTGTTGCCGCCACCACATGAACGATGTGATAGCCCTCTGCCTTCATGTCATGCAGGATCTTCGGCAGGGCCCCGACGGTGCGGGGCTGGATATCGTGCAATAGCAGGATGCCCTTGCCCATGGCGTTAAGCCGCGACATCGCGAGGTCGTGGACCTTTGCCGGGGAAATGCGATGCCAGTCGTCGGCGAGGAAGTCCGTGCTCCAGACCTGAATGCCCTGCGATTCCAGGTAGGCCTCGACCGGCGGCGCGCGAAGCAGGCCCGGAATGCGGAAGAACGGCGAGATTGCGTTCGGATCGGTCATCGCCGCCTTGATCCAGGTTATGCCGTCGTCGACTTCCTGCTTGGACTGCGCTTCCGACATTTTGTGGAAGGTGAGGGGATGAAGCATGCTGTGCGAGCCGACGGTGTGACCGGCCTCGACCAGCTTGCGGATGCCTTCCGGATTGGCCTTCGCCTGTTCGCCGATCTCGAAGAACGTCGCCTTGGCGCAATTATCGGCGAGGATCTGCAGCACCTGATTGCTGTTCTTCGGAATCGGGCCGTCATCGAAGGTCAGCACGACCTCATGATCCCTGAGCGGCAAGGTTTCCGGATATTGCATCGAGCCGATCCGGGGATGCGCGCGGGGATCGACGACAAGCGTGCGCGAAGTTCCAATGGCGTCGGGATGGCCGGGGCAATTCGTGGCGGTGTCGGCCGGTTCGGCCATGGCGGCGGAACCGGCGAAGAGCGCGAGATAGAGGACCGTCAAATAACCGGTCCGGACGCCAGACAAACGATTACCGACCATGACGCACCGTCTGCATTCCAGTAACGGACCAAGACGATTACGGACGCATCCTGAACGCCGGATTAATCGCTCGATCCCTGTCTATGTTCTGATCAGGGTACCCCGTCAAAGTCAACGGCTGGTCCTGTCGGCACCACGTGAACCACATGATAATGATTGTCACGCAGATATCGCAAAAATGCCGGCAACATGGCTGCCGTTTTGGCTTGGGGGTCGTGCAACACGATGATCCCCTTGCGCGCGGCCTTCAGACGCTCAATCAAGAGCTGGAGTTCATGTTTCGGCGTCTGAGGATCCCAGTCGTTAGCCCACAAATCGGCCCCAAACGCCACAATTCCACGCGATTGTAATAGGTCCAGCGTCTCTGGCGTCATCAAAAATCCGGGATAGCGGAAGAACGGTGTCGTCGGGGTCGTGGTCGCCACGCCGCGCAGGGCCCATTCGACCGCCGCGATGCCGTCGTCGATTTCGGCGAAGGCGTCGATTCGTGGCATCGCCTGGAGATCAGAATGCGACCAGGTGTGGGTGCCGATGCTGTGGCCCTCGGCGGCGATCCGCCGCACCATGGTGGGGTGCTCCAGGGCAGGCTGGCCGATCAGGAAGAACGTCGCGCGCACGCATTGCTTCCTGAGCGTCGCCAGCACTTTTGGCGTGGTGGGCGGCGAAGGGCCATCATCGAAGGTCAGCACCACCTCGTGATCCCTGAGCGGCAAGGTTTGCGGAAAGCTCTTCAAACCGATCCGCGGAAATGAGACCGCGTCGACCTCGAGAGTGCGCGAGGTGCCGAGCGTGCCCTTACGCGGACAGGGAGCGGCAGGCACCGTCGCGCCGGTGAACAGCGAGATCAAGAGTGCCGCGCCCGCAAGCCGGAGGAGGCCGCGGAGCATTTGCTGGCCGTTCATATTTGGCATTGCCTTCGATGTTGCCTATTGGGTATTGGCTCGGCAATAGCCCAAACGAGTTACAACCTTCTGTCAAAGCGGCGAGGTGACCATGGCCGAACCTTTGGACCTTGCCCCTCCGGCCGATGCCCCGGTGCTCCAACGCCTTCCGATGCGCGACGAATCCGGCGCCATTCGTCCCGAATTCGTCCAAGAGATCACGCGCTGCATCAAGGACGAGCAGGCGCCGTTCCTGCGCGAGGTCGTGGCGGAATTGCACGAGGCCGATCTCGGCGACCTGATCGCGGCCCTTGGCGCGGAGGACCGCGTCAGGCTGGTGGAGCTGACCGGCGCCGATTTCGACTTTTCCGCGCTCAACGAGGTCGACGACACCGTCCGCGAGGAAATCCTCGAAGAGCTGGAGCCGGAGACCGTCGCCGAGGGCGTTCGTGAGCTCGAATCCGACGACGCCGTCGAATTGCTGGAAGGGCTCGACGAGAAGGACCAGGAGGAAATCCTCGAAAAACTGCCGCCGCAGGAACGCGACGTCCTCGAACGCAGCCTGGAATATCCGGAAGGCTCCGCCGGCCGGCGGATGCAGACCGAGTTTATCACCGTGCCGAAGGATTGGACGGTGGGGCAGGCGATCGACTACATGCGCGATACGCCGGATCTGCCTCACCGCTTCTATGAAATCTATGTCGTCGACGGCGCCAAGCGCTGGCAGGGCGCGATCCCGCTCGACGTGCTGTTGCGCTCGCGCCGGCCGGTGCCACTCACCGATCTGATCGAGGAGGACCGCCGCCGCGTCTCGGTCGAGGACGCGCAGGAAGAGGTGGCGCGGCTGTTCGGCAAGTATAATCTGGTTGCCGCGCCCGTGGTCGATGCCGAGGATCGCCTGGTCGGCGTCATCACCATCGACGACGTGGTCGACGTCATCGAGGAAGAGGCGGACGAGGAGATCAAGGCGCTCGGCGGCGTCACCAGCGACGAAGAGCTGTCCGACAATTTCTGGACCATCGCCAAGGGCCGCTTCAACTGGCTGCTCATCAATCTCGCCACCGCATTCCTTGCGTCCTCCGTACTTGGCCTGTTCGAAGGACAGCTCGAGAAGATGGTCGCGCTCGCCGTGCTGGCGCCGATCGTGGCGAGCCAGGGCGGCAATGCCGCGACCCAAACCATGACGGTCGCGGTGCGGGCGCTCGCGACCCGCGAGCTCGGCTCGAACAACGCGTTCCGTATCACCATGCGCGAACTCCTGGTCGGCCTCGTCAACGGCGTCGGCTTTGCGGTCATCACCGGCATCGTCGCGGTGATCTGGTTCAAGATCCCCGGGCTCGGCTTCGTGATCGGGCTTGCGATGGTCTGCAATCTCATCGCCGGCGCGCTCGGCGGCATCCTGATCCCGATCGTGCTGGAGAAGATGCGCGCAGACCCTGCGGTCGCCTCGGGAACTTTCGTCACCACGGTCACCGACGTGGTCGGCTTCTTCTCCTTCCTCGGCATTGCCACGCTGTGGTTCGGGCTGAAATAGCCAGTTATTGCAGGGGCTTTTATCGTTAATCGGGCCTTAACGCGCATCACGCATGATGCTCGCGCGGTTAGGGGTAGCCACGATGCAGCGCTTGCGGTTGAAGGCGGACGGACGAATTGTCGAATTGCGGGACGGGCAGGAGTTCCCGCTGACTCCCGCTGCGCCGGAAGTTGGAACCCTCGAAGTGCGCGACCTACGCCGCCGCGCCCAGCTCACCCAGCAGGAGTTCGCGGCAAGGCTCGGCGTTCCCGTCGAGACCATCCGCAACTGGGAGCAGGGCAAGCGGGCCCCGCGGGGACCGGCGCGGGCCTTGCTCGCCGTGATCGCTCACGCGCCCGATACGGTGTTCGCGGCTCTCGCCAAATCCTGACAAAAGCCAAATCCTTAAAAAGCGAAGATCAGGCCTGATCGGAAACGCCGTTGGCAGTGCGGGTCCGGCGGGACATAATGCGTCAAATCGATAGCAAGGCGCGCTCATGCAATTTGTGGAAGCTAACGGCGCCAAGATTCCGGCCATCGGGCTCGGCACCTGGGAACTGCGCGGGCGCACCTGCACGCGCATCGTCGAGCAGGCGCTAAGGCTCGGCTATCGCCACATCGACACCGCCCAGGTCTATGAGAACGAGCGCGAGGTCGGCGACGGCCTGCGCGCCTCCGGCGTGCGGCGCGACGATGTGTTCGTGACGACGAAAGTCTGGACCACGCATTTTGCGCCGCACGACCTCGAACGTTCGGCGAAGGAGAGCCTCGTCCAGCTCCGCATGCCGGAGGTCGACCTGTTGCTGCTGCACTGGCCCAATCCGCATGTGCCGCTGGCCGAGACCTTGGGCGCGCTGGCGCATGCCAAGCGGTTGGGACTGGCGCGCCATATCGGCGTCTCGAATTTCACCGTGGCGCTGATCGAGGAGGCGGTGAAGGCCTGCCCGGAACCGCTGGTCTGCGATCAGGTCGAATACCATCCCTATCTCGACCAGGCGAAGGTGAGGGAAGCTTGCGCGGCGAATGGCCTCGCGCTTGTTGCCTACAGCCCCGTCGCCAGGGGCAAGATCAAGAACGATCCGACCTTGACGCAGATCGGCCGCGACCACCGCAAGAGCCCGGCGCAGATCTGCCTGCGCTGGCTGGTGCAGCAGAACGTGACGGCGATTCCGCGTACCTCGCGGATCGAACGGCTGTCGGAGAATATCGATATCTTCGATTTCGAGCTTTCCGCCGACGACATGGAGAAGATTTTCGCCCTCGCCAATGCCAAGGGAAGGCTCACGGATTTTGGATTCGCGCCGAAATGGGATTGAG
>Ga0210387_10003319_pt1 | contig 12369 bp, 9 predicted proteins | sample IncBWC7OmetaG_FD_160108 | JGI IMG/M metagenome (GOLD analysis project Ga0210387, IMG submission 160108) | Forest soil microbial communities from Barre Woods Harvard Forest LTER site, Petersham, Massachusetts, United States - Inc-BW-C-7-O ... | reverse complement strand
GGTGGCGCGCGGGTCGACCGCGGAGCTGGGGCTCGAGTGGCGGGCCTACCTGCCGATCGAAAACGGGTCGTCCTTCGGGATGATGTTCGGGCTGCCGATCATGCTGCGCGCGGGGTCGCTGCGGCTCGACACCGGCCTTTACGTTCCGATCATCTTCACCAGTCCCAGCACCACGACCGTGGTCAGCGTGCCCCTCAATCTCTGGATTCAGGCGACGCGGACGCTCTGGCTGGGACCATTGTTCGGGCTGCAGGTCTACAGCAACGGCGGCGGCGATCGATATCCGCTCGGCTTCGGGCTCGGCACCTCGCTCACGCACCTCGTCGACCTGCGGACCTGGATCCTGTTCCCCGACATCAGCCGCAACGAAGCGGCACGCACCTTCGGCGCCGGCGTCGCCCTGCAGCTCCGTTTCGGGTAGTTAGGAGACGGGGACCAGAAAGAGGGCCGCCAGCGGCGGCAGCGTGAGGCGGAGCGAGGCGGGCCGCGCGTGGCGGGCGATGTCGTCGGCGGTGACGGTGCCGAGGTTCCCCAGGCCACTGCCGCCGAACGCCGCCGCGTCGGTGTTCAGGATCTCCCGCCAGACGCCGCCGCGCGGGACGCCGACCCGGTAGTCGTGGCGCGGGACGGGCGTGCAGTTGAGCACGACCAGGACGACCTCCTCGCCGGTGTCCCCCTTGCGCAGGAAGGTGTAGACGCTGTTGTCGTCGTCGTTGGCGTCGACCCACTCGAACCCCGTCAGGCCGGTGTCGTGGATGTGGAGCGCGCGCACCTCCTTGTAGAGCCGATTGAGCTCCATGATGAGCGACATCAACTGGACGTGGAGCTCCGAGTCGCCGAGCAGGTGCCAGTCGACGCTGCGATCGTGGGCCCACTCGTCGAACTGACCGATCTCGCCGCCTTGAAAGAGGAGCTTCTTCCCCGGCTGCGCCCACATGGAGGCATAGAGCAGGCGCAGGTTGGCGAACCGCTGCCAGAGGTCCCCGTGCATCTTCTGCAACAGTGAGCGCTTGCCGTGGACCACCTCGTCGTGGGACAGCGGCAGGACGTAGTTCTCGCTCCAGAAGTACATGCTGCGAAAGGTGAGCTGGTGGTGGTGGTAGCGGCGGCCGATCGGATCGGTCGCGAAGTAGGCGAGCGCGTCGTGCATCCAGCCCATGTCCCACTTGAGCCCGAACCCCAGCCCGCCGGTGTAGGTCGGGCGCGAGACGCCCGGCCACGACGTCGACTCCTCGGCGATGGTCTGCGTGTCGGGGTGCTCCCGGTAGACGGAGGTGTTGAACGTGCGCAGCAGATCGATCGCCTCCAGGTTCTCGTTGCCGCCGTACTGGTTGGCGACCCACTGGCCGGCTTTCCGTCCGTAGTCCCGGTAGAGCATCGAGGCCACCGCGTCGACCCGCAGCCCGTCGATGTGGTAGTGGTCGAGCCAGAAGTTGGCGTTCGAGATGAGGAAGCTGCGCACCTCGTTGCGGCCGTAGTTGAAGATCGCGCTCCCCCACTCGGCGTGAATCCCTTCGCGCGGGTCGGCGTGCTCGTAGAGGTGCGTGCCGTCGAAGTAGATGAGGCCGTGCTCGTCGGTGGGGAAGTGCGCCGGCGTCCAGTCGAGAATGACGCCGATCCCCTCCTGGTGGAGGTGGTCGATCAGGAACATGAAATCTTGCGGCACTCCAAAGCGGGCGGTCGGCGCGAAGAAGCCGGTCACCTGATAGCCCCACGATGGATAGAACGGGTGCTCGGCGATCGGCAGGAGCTCGACGTGCGTGAAGCCGCAGCGCCGCACGTGCGCCGCCAGCTTGGGCGCGATCTCGCGATAGCTGAGCCAGCGGTTCTCCTCCTCCGGGACCCGCATCCAGGATCCGAGGTGGACCTCGTAGATCGCCTGCGGCGCCTCGAGCGCGTTCTTGGCCCGCCGCACCTTCATCCAGTCGGCATCGGCCCAGGCATAGTCGAGGTCCCAGACGATCGACGCCGTGGCCGGGGGGAGCTCGCTGCGAATGGCGTAGGGGTCGGCCTTGTCGACGCGGTATCCGCCCTGCCGGGCGTCGATGCGATACTTGTAGTGCGTCCCTTTGCCGATGTCCGGGATGAACCCTTCCCAGATCCCCGAGCCGGCGTGCATCGCCAGCGGTACCGGCGCCGTCCCCCACCCCTCGAAGTCGCCGATCACCGCCACCCGGGCGGCGTTGGGCGCCCAGACGGCGAAAGCCACACCCGGGCGGCCGCCCCGCGTGGTCGGGTGGGCGCCGAGGTGCTCGTAGACCCGCGCATGAGTCCCTTCGGCGAAGAGGTGCAGATCGACGTCGCCGAGATCGCCCATGGTGACAGATGGTAACCGCGAACCGGGTCCCCGTCTCCGGGACGCGGGTCTTTGACTCGGACCGCGCGCTGGCTTTACTGTTTATCCCGATGGATCGCTCGATGAAACGGGGGGGAGCGGTGCTGGGTGCCGTTCTCGTGATGGTTCTGGCCTTGACAGGTACGGCCCGTGCCGACCACGCAGGGGAGATGCAGGCGCGCCAGTCGTTCGCCGCCGGCCGGTATGACGAGGCGCTCGAGCTGTTCGCCAAGCTCTACGCCGAGACGTTGAACCCGATCTACCTGCGCAACATTGGCCGCTGCCACCAGAAGCTCAAGCAACCCGACAAGGCGATCGACGCCTTCCACGACTACCTGGCCAAGGGCGGCAAGAAGATCTCCAGCGACGAGAAGGCCGAGATCAACGGCTACATCAAGGAAATGGAGGCGCTGCGCGACGAGCAGGCGAGCAAACAGCAGACGCCGCCGCCGGTGGCGCCCGTGCCGCCGGCGTCGGGTGCGCCGGTCCAGCCGATCGCGCCCTCGCAGCCCGAGGGGCCACCGCCTGGTTACGCTGCCCAGCCGGCCGGCGCCTATCCCGCCCCGCCCGGGGCCTATCCGCCGGGCGCCGATCAGCAGCCGAGCGGCGCGCTGGTCGCGCAGCCGGCCCCCCAGCAGGAATCTTCCGGGCCGGTCTACACCAAGTGGTGGTTCTGGACGATCATCGGCGCCGTGGTGGTCGGCGGGGTGGTCACGGCCGTGGCCCTCAGCAGCGGGACGAGCAAGCCCTCCTGCCCTGCCACGGCGATCACCTGCCTATGAATCGCCCAGGTCAGTGGTTCCGCGGGGCGTCCTCGGGCATCGCGGTCGCGACGGCGCTCCTGGCGTTCACCTCGCTGGGCGGCTGCCAGACCAAGGACTCGCTCATCGTCGTGACGGCCAGCGCAGCGGACGATGACACGACCGGCCTTCGGACGTTGGTGGTGACCTGCGGGAGTACCACCCAGGCCTTCCACATCGCTGCCGGCATCTCGACCACGGAGGTCACGGTGGGGATGTACGTCCCTTCCAGCACCACCGGGACCCAGACCGTCACGGCGAAGGCGGTGGGGACCGCGTGTGGTGCCGGCTACTCGGGCAGCAGCCAGGTCGTCATCGGGTCGGCCGGGGCGACTGTGAACACCACGATCACCATGCTCGCCGCGAACACCTGTCCAACGAGCGGCGGCACGGGCGGAACGAGCGGCACCGGCGGTACCGGTGGCACCTCCAACTGTGTCGCCGCCGCCCAGCCGCCGGTGGGGACGCCGCCCCAGTTTGGTTGTTGCACCGAGTACGATCAGGACAGCCCCGAAACCTGCAGCTCGTCCTCGTACTCGGCCGAGATCGACTCCGTCGCCTTTTCTCCCGACGGCAAGACGTTCGTCTCGGCGGAGGGGAACACCGGCAATAACGTCAAGGTCTGGGCGTTCGACGGCCACACGTTGACGCCGGTGAAGGTGCTCCCGAGCGACGGCTGGTGGAGCCTGGCCTTCTCCGCGGATGGCTCGCTCCTGGCCGTGGCGGTGACCGGAGGCGTGGACCTCTGGAACACCAGCACCTGGACCCTCAAGACGACGCTGGTCGGCAGCAGCAATTTCTTCAAGGGCGTCGCCTTCACCCCCGACCAGACGCACATCATCGCGCTCGACGAAGACAGCGGCGGCACCTTCGGCACGCTCTACCTCTTCGATCTCAGCGCCGCGACAGCCGAGATCCCGATCAGAACCGTCACGCTGGGCGATGATCCCGAGGATCTGGCGGTCGCCCCCAAGGCGGTGGGCGGGCAGGTGGGCGTCGCGGTCAGCTACAGCGACGGTTTCGCCGACGTCTTTTCCTACGCCAGCGGCGGCACGTTCTCGACGCCGATCAACGTGGTGGTCGATAGCAGCCTCTTCGCTGCCTGGCTCCCGGCGTTCTCCCCCGACGGGACCCTGCTGGCGATCGGCGACGACGATGGCTTCATCCACTTCTGGAATTTCCCCCTCTCCGGGGCGACCGAGAGCGGCACCGAGATCGCCTTCGGCACCGCCGGCAACGACGATGCCGTCTACGCGGTCGACTTTTCGCCGAACGGCAGCTACCTGGCGGCGGGGGGCGGCAACTCCGGCGACTCCAATGCGTCCGTCTTCAATGTCGCTTCCCGCTCTTTCCGCGCGGGCGCGACCTCGAGCTACGACGTGACCGCTGTCGCATTTTCGCCCGCCGGAAATGCGGTCGGCGGCGGCGAGATCGACTGCGGGCGCGTCTTCATGTGCACCAACTGACGCCCACGTCCCCGACGCCGGTCAGGGTGCGGCGTAGGTGGCAGCCCGCAAAAATGCCAGTTTGATCCTTTCTCCCCTGCGCCGGCCGGGAAGATCTATATTTCCACGACGCGATGAGCAGGACAAAGCGCGGGATTTGCGCACCGTCCTTCGTGGTCGGCGCGCTCTGTTTGGCCAGCGGCGTGGCGAGCGCGCGCCCCTGGCCGGCCCGCGCGCCGGGCGTCGAGCCGAAGCCCGCCCATCAGCTGCGCGACCCGGCGACCTGGCCCGCCGAGCCCGAGGTACCGGCGCCGATCGACGCCGCGCGCTTCCAGGCCGCCTATGCGCACCTGTGCCGGGTGGCGCCCGATTCGCCGAAGGCGGCGCTGGCGGCCCAGATCCTCACGGCCGCCGCCGCCTCGCAGGTCGATCCCTTCACGCTGGCCGCGCTCGGCTACTACGGCAGCAAGTGCGATCCAGGTTTTCACAAGGACGGTCTCTACGGACTCCTGGCCATCGAGCCGGCGATGTACCGGGTGCCGGGCGCGCCCGAGCCGCCGGTCGATCGCGGTGACCTGACCTCCCGCCGCCTGCTCGATCCGACGGACAACCTGACGGTCGGAGCGACGCTGCTCGCGATGTGGAACGCCCAGCACAAGGAGCTCGACGAGGCCTTCGGCGGTGCTGCCCATCGGGGTGGCGTCTCGCATTTCATCTGGGGTGACGAGGTGAAGTCGAGCGGTCACGAGGATCTGGTCCTGACCGCGCGGCGCCGGATGGTCTGCAGCTACCTGGAGACGCCGAACGCGACGCGCGAAGCGCCGATCGGGCTCACCGTCGTCTCGCCGCTGGAGGGGACGCCGCGGGTGGCGACCAGCGGTCCCGGCGACGAGCGCGACGGCGGCGCGCGCCGCCACCGCGGCCTCGACATCACCGCGACGATCGGGGAGCCGGTGCGCTCCATCGCCGACGGAACGGTGATCTTCGCCGGGGCGAACGTACCGGGGCACGCCCGCAAGGGACCGATCCCCCCCGACAAGATCGCGCGCTACGCCACGCGCACCCTCGGCGTGGGTGGAATCTACCTCTGCATCGAACACCGGCCCGAGCCGAGGCGGATCGTCTCCTGCTACATGCACCTGTCGTCGTACATCGTGGCCGACAGGCAGGAAGTGACGGCGGGCGAGACGATCGGGTTCGTCGGTCGGACCGGCGTCAAGGTCTCGCCGCCCCACTTGCACTTCGAGGTGCGGGTCGACGACCGTGTCACCAACCCGTTGCGCACGCTGGGCGACTTCGTGATTCCGCCGCAGGCCACGATGACCCACCAGTACGTCCTCAAGGCAAGACGCGCCAAGCGCCGCCACCTCCACGTCTGAGCCGGTCGCGGGTTGCTCGGAACCCTGTTAGGTTTTGAGCGATGATCCGCAAGAACGACGCGCTCGACTACCACCGCAACGGCCGGCCCGGAAAGCTGGAGGTGGTTCCCACCAAGCCGCTGGTGACCCAGCGCGATCTGTCGCTCGCTTACTCGCCGGGTGTCGCCGAGCCTTGCCTGGAGATCGCCGCCAATCCCGAGGCGGTCTGGGAGTACACCGCGCGCGGCAACCTGGTCGCGGTCGTCACCAACGGCACGGCGGTTCTCGGCCTCGGCAACATCGGGCCGCTGGCCAGCAAACCGGTGATGGAGGGGAAGGCCTGCCTCTTCAAGAAGTTCGCCGACATCGACGTCTACGATCTGGAGGTCGACGCGCGCGACTCGGCGCGCTTCATCGACATCGTCGCCGCGCTGGAGCCGACCTTCGGCGGCATCAACCTCGAGGACCTGAAGGCGCCGGAGTGCTTCGACATCGAGGCCGGCCTGCGCGCGCGGATGGCGATCCCGGTCTTCCACGACGATCAGCACGGCACGGCGATCATCTCGGGCGCCGCCCTTCTCAACGGCGCCGAGATCACCGGAAGGAAGCTGGCCGACCTCAAGGTCGTCATCTCCGGGGCGGGCGCTTCGGCGATCGCCTGCGCCAACTTCTATGTCTCGCTCGGCGTCTCCCTCGAGAACATCACCATGATCGATTCGGTGGGGGTGATCTACGCCGGGCGCGAGCAGGGGATGAATCAATGGAAGGCGCGCTTCGCACGCCAGGACGACGGCGCCCGGACGCGCGCCGATGCCCTGCGCGGGGCCGATCTGTTCCTCGGGCTCTCGAAGGCGGGGCTCTGCACGGCCGAGATGCTGAAGACGATGGCGCCGCAGCCGCTGGTCTTCGCGCTGGCCAACCCGGACCCCGAGATCGGCTACGCCGAGGCGAAGGCGGCGCGGCCGGACGCCATCGTCGCCACGGGACGCAGCGATTTTCCGAACCAGGTCAACAACGTCCTCGGCTTCCCCTACGTCTTCCGCGGGGCGCTCGACGTGCGCGCCAAGGAGATCAACGAGGCGATGAAGATCGCGGCCGCGCACGCGCTGGCCGCGCTGGCCCATGAGCCGGTGCCCGACTCGGTCGCCGAAGCCTACGACGTCAGCGCCTTCAAGTTCGGCCCCGACTACATCATTCCCAAGCCGTTCGACACGCGCGTGCTCTGGTGGTGCGCGCCGGCGGTGGCCGAGGCGGCGATGAAGTCGGGCGCTGCGCGGCTGACGCTGGATCTCGACGAGTACCGCGAGCGGCTGCAGCGCCGCATCGGCGGCACGCAGCACACGATCATGCGCCAGATCGTGCAGCGGGCGAAGAGCGCCCCCAAGCGGATCGTCTTCCCTGACGGCGACAACATCAAGGTGCTGCGCGCCTGTCAGATCGCGCTCGACGAGAGGATCGCCCGTCCCATCTTGCTCGGCAGCGAACGGAAGATCCGCCAGCGCGCCGCGGAGCTCGATCTGGATCTCGAGGGGGTGGAGATCGTCAATCCCCAGGATTCTCCCCGGCACGCCGCCTACGCCACCGAGTACCTGGCCCTGCGTTGCCGCAAAGGGGTGACCGCCTCTAACGCCACCCGGCTCGTCAACCGGCGGATCCACTTCGGCATGATGATGGTGCGCACCGGCGACGCCGACGGCCTGGTGGCCGGCCTGACCTCGCCCTATCCCGACACCATCCGCCCGGCGCTGCAGATCCTGGGCATTCGCCCCGACGTGCGGCGCGCCACCGGCATGTACATGATGCTGCTCAAGAACGGCGTGAAGTTCTTCGCCGACGCCACCGTCAACATCGATCCCGACGCCGAGACGCTGGCCGACACGGCGATCCAGGTCGCCGACGCGGCGCGCGCCTTCGAGGTCACGCCCCGCATCGCGATGATCTCGTTCTCCAACTTCGGCTCTGCGCCGCATCCGGAGTCGAAGAAGATGGCCGAGGCGGTCGACATTGTCCGGCGCCTCCGCCCCGATCTGGAGATTGACGGGGAGGTGCAAGCGGACATCGCCGTGGAGCCCGAAAAGATGCGCGAGCTCTTCCCGTTCTCCCGCCTCACAGACGAGGCCAACGTGTTGATCTTTCCCACGCTGTCGGCGGGAAACGCGGCCTACAAGGTCCTCGCTGCTCTGGGCGGCGCCACCGCGATCGGGCCGATTCTCCTCGGCGTCAACAAGCCGGTCACCGTGCTGCCGCGCGACGCGAACGTCGACACCATCGTCAGCATGACCGCGTACACCGTCGCGCGCAGTCAGTCGTAGCGATCAGTCTTCGTGGTCAGTCTTCGTGGTCGGTCCCGTGGGTCAGGGGGCGACGAACGTCGCCTGGGCCTCGGCACACAACATCTGAATGTCGGAGGACATGGGGCCGCCGCTGGCGTCCCCGCCTTCCGCGTAGTACCAGACCGTCTCCGAGACACCACTGCCGGCGATCCGGCAGCCGCCGAGCGCACCCAGGCGTGAGCACGGTCCGTCCACCGCGCTGACGGCGATCCCCGCGTCGCCCGTCGAGCTTGCGGGCTCGCAGCCCTGGGAAAACGCGCTCGCCGGCGCTTCGATGCAGATCTTGATCAATCCCAGCGATCCTTCGTCCTGCGACACCGTACAGGAGGCCGTGCCGCTGCTCCCCCCGCCGCATCCCGCGGCCGAGGCAGCCAGCGCCGTCAGGAGAGACGCGACGATCAGCCCCGAGCGCCCCGATCCCCCCATCGCTGTGCTTTAGTGCAACAGCTTGTCGGTGTCGACTGGCTCGCCGCCGGCGCGCTTTCGGGTGCTGGAGCTCGCAAAGTTGATCGTCGACCCGTCGAGGGCGAAGAAGAGCTTGTGGGTCGAGGCGGCCGGCACGTCTGGCAGCGTCACCTCGAAGGGCTCGGCGACCGCCGGCGGCAGGTGGGGCAGGGTGAAGGTCGCCTGGTGCTCGCCAGCGCGGACCGAGATCTGTGCCGATTCATGGATCACCGAGGTGGGGTTGATGACCTTTCCGGCGATCTTCATCCCTTTGCCGGAGGAGGCCGTCGACAGATCGATCACGTAGAGTCCGCCGGTGATCGGCTGCCAGCCGGTCACGCCGAGGTCGACCTCCTGGAAGACCGTGGCCGAGAGTCGGCGGTCGGCGTCGCGGACAGCCTCTTTGAACTGGTCGAACCGCGGCCCGAACCCGGTGATCTGCTGCTCTATGGCGGCCCGTGCGGCCTGCTCCTGACGCAGCAAAGTGTAAAGATATCCACAGGCTCCGAGACTGCCCAGAACCAGCAGGAACACGAACGCTCCCCAAAGCTTACGCGCCATGATGTCGTGTTATTCTACACGTGATGTTGCGTCGGGCCCGTGGGACATGGGCGGTCCTGGCATTCGGTTCGACCGTCACGGTGGGTCTGGTCTTCGGGACGGTGTGCTCGGTTGATCGTGCTGGGTTGTCGAACGGCGATGCGTCGGTCTCCTCCGGGGGATCGGGCGGCGGCATCTCATCCACAGGCCTCGGCGGTCTGGGATCTGGTGGCGGGAGCGGCCGCGGCGGCAACGGGTCTGGCCGCGGCGGCAATGTCGGCTCGGGTGGTGTCGGCAGCGAATCCGGCATCGACAGCGGGGCGGGAGAGGGTGGTGGAGCGGGCGGGGCGGCGGCCGGCGGCACCGGCGGCGTCTCGAGCGGCGCCGGTGGTTCGGGCGCGACCGCTGGAATGAGCGGAGCGGGTGGCATCACCGGAGCGGGCGGCCAGGCAGCGACCGGCGACGGCGGCCCGACGGGCGCGGGCGGCGTGACGGGCGACGGTGGCCTGACAGGCACCGGCGGCGCGATCGGCACCGGTGGCGCCAGCGGCATGGGCGGCGACCTCGGCGGCACCGGCGGCGACCTCGGCACGGGCGGCGCGATCGGCACCGGCGGCGTCACTGGGACTGGCGGAGCTGTCGGTACGGGCGGGAGTCACCCGCCCAGTTGCTCGCCGTTTCCAACGGGCTCCTCGTTCACGACGCCGACCGACGGGCTCTTGCACTGCTACTGGATCCACAGCGACACAACGGATTGGGACAGCTCCGAGAGCCGCTGCGTCAGCGAAGGGGGGACGCTGGCGACGATTCTGTCGTCGCAGGAGAACATGTTCGTCTTCCAGCTTCTCCTGCAGGCGGGCCTCTTCAAGGGGGATGGCGTTTCTCTCGGAGCCACCGACGGAAAAGCGAACGACGACAAGAGCGGCGCCGGACAGTACGCTTGGGTGACGGGCGAGCCGTGGGGGAGCTACATCAATTGGCACATGGGGCAGCCCGACGGGTCATGCATGTGCCAGGGCGCCAACAGCTGCGTCTGCGATCACCGGATGGTGATGATCAACGATGGGACCTGGTACGATCGGGCGGCGAGCACGGCCCGTCCGTATGTCTGCGAAGCCGTCGCACGCTGAGCGATCTGAAGCTCGTCTGGGCACCGCTCGTCCGGGCGCTCGCCGTCGGCCTCCTCGCCGCCGGCGGGGGATGCGCCAAACCACTCACCTTCGACCCCGCCGCAGTGGCGTCGCACCGGATGCTGGCCGGCGCGCCGCCGGGGTTTCTGCTCGGTGCCGCGACGTCCGCCTATCAGGTTGAAGGGGGCAACCAGAACGACTGGACCGCCTGGGAGAAGGGGCGCTATCCCGACGGGACGCCGCACGTCGCTGACGGGACCGACGCCAGCCGCGCCGCCGACTCGTGGAACCTCTGGCGCGCGGATCTGGCGGCGCTGCAGCTGCTCGGCGCCAACGTCTACCGGATGGGAATCGAGTGGAGCCGGCTGGAGCCGGCCGAGGGAGTCTGGGACGAGGCCGCGGCCGCGCGCTACCGGGAGATGTTCGCGGCGCTGCGTGCCGCCCACATCGCACCAATGGTGACGCTCTACCACTTCACGCTGCCGACCTGGGTGGCGGCGCGGGGCGGCTGGGAGTGGACCGGCGCCCCGGCGGCGCTGGCGGCGTTCGCCGGCCGGGCGGGGGCGGCTTTCGGCGATCTGGTCGACTGGTGGTGCACGATCAACGAGCCGAATGTGCTGGTGGCCAAGAGCTATCTGGCGGCGCAATGGCCGCCCGGCGTGCGCGATCCGCGGCGCGCGGCCCTGGTGCTGGCGGCGCTCATGCGCGCGCACGGCCTCATGGCGGGCGCGTTGCGACAGAGCGACCGGATCGACGCCGACGGCGACGGACATGCGACGCGGATCGGGATCGCCCAGAACCTCCGCATCTTCGACCCCTATTCGGCCAATCCGATCGATGCGCTCGTCGCCGGGGGGGCCGACGGCTTCTACGACGAGTCGTTCCTCGACGCCGTCACGCTCGGCCGGGTGCGCGTGGTCTTGCCCCGCGTGATCGACATCGACGAGGCGTTCCCGCCTTTGCTCGGCAGCCTCGACTTCTTGGGCATCAATTACTACACGCGCGATCTGGTGGTCGGGGCGCTGTCGGGACCGAACGTCTACACGCCGGCCGCCGTGCCGGATCATCCCCGCAACGATCTCGGCTGGGAGGTCTATCCCGAAGGGCTCTACCGCCTCTTGCGGCGCTATTCTCGGCGCGGCTGGCCGCTGGTGGTGACCGAGAACGGGGTGGCGGACGGACGCGACGTCCTTCGCAGCGACTTCCTGCGGGCGCACCTCTACGCCGTCGACCGCGCGCGCGCCGAGGGGGTCGACGTCGCCGGCTACATCTACTGGTCGCTCATCGACAACTTCGAGTGGTCGCACGGCGCGCGCGGCCACTTCGGGCTCTTCTCGATCGATTTCGATGACCCCTCGCTGACCCGCCGGCCGACGTCGGCGGTCGCCACTTTTCAAGAGGCGGCGCGGAATCTCGGGACGTTGCCCTAGCGCCCGCGCAGCACACCGCGAATCCCCTCCGGGAGCCTCCCGAGGACACACTCAGAAGCACGCTGCGATGCCCTCTGGGAAGCCTCTGCAGGCGCCCGAGGCCTGCTTGACGGGGGCTTTTCGCTATGGTTGTGTGCTCAGCGTCCCGGTGTCCATCCATGGGTCCCCGCGTATCGATTGCCTCATTGCATGGGAGTCAGGGCTGTCCGATGAAGTTCGTGAGCGCGGGCGGCTCCGGCCCACCGCCCGCGGCTTGCAGAAGCGGTGCGTGCGATGACTTCGCCGGCGGCCCGTTCGGCCCCGATGGGACCAGTGGCTCCGTTCCTGCGGGCGCGGCGCAGATCTTTGCCCACCGATCGCCCAGCTGTTCATGACGGCGATCGTCAAGACCGAGCTGGGGCTCCGCACCTATCCACCCGTTTATCTCTGGAACCAACCTCGGAATGTCAGTAATTTCACGCCCGCCTGGGACGTGTTCAAGATTGGCAGCGTTGGATAGGCGCGCGTTCGACAGCGCGATCTGGCAGCACCGCAGCACCCGGAGGGTATTGAGT
>Ga0210387_10003315_pt1 | contig 12371 bp, 9 predicted proteins | sample IncBWC7OmetaG_FD_160108 | JGI IMG/M metagenome (GOLD analysis project Ga0210387, IMG submission 160108) | Forest soil microbial communities from Barre Woods Harvard Forest LTER site, Petersham, Massachusetts, United States - Inc-BW-C-7-O ... | reverse complement strand
TGTGGATCATCACCGGCTTGTAGACGTTGAGCTGAAAGTTTCCCTGTGATCCCGCGAAACCGATAGCAACGTCATTTCCGAAGACTTGCACGACGACCATCGTCATCGCTTCCGATTGTGTGGGGTTTACTTTCCCGGGCATGATCGAGGAGCCCGGCTCATTTTCGGGCAGCGTGATCTCGCCAAAGCCCGCGCGCGGACCCGACGCGAGCCACCGCACGTCATTCGCTATTTTCATGAGCGACGCGCCGAGCGTTTTCAGAGCACCACTCGCGAAAACGATCTCATCGTGAGCCGATAGTGCCGCAAATTTGTTGGGATGAGATTTGAAAGGCAGGCCGGTTAATTCCGCGATTTTCTTCGCTGCGCGCTCGGCGAATTCGGGATGCGCGTTCAGTCCAGTTCCTACAGCAGTGCCTCCAATCGCGAGATCGTAAAGGCCGGGCAGTACCTCGCGGATGCGCGTGATATCGCGATCAAGAAGGCTGACCCAACCAGACATTTCCTGGCCGACCGTGAGCGGCGTCGCGTCCATGAGATGTGTCCGGCCGATCTTCACGATATGTTGAAACTTCCGGGCTTTCGAATCGACCGCATCACGTAGCCGCTCGACCGACGGAATTAGAATCTCTTTCACGCACGAAGCCGCGGCAATGTGCATCGCCGCCGGGAACGTATCGTTTGACGATTGTGACAAGTTCACATCGTCGTTAGGGTGAATGGGCCTCTTCGAACCCATCACGCCACCGGCTAGCTCGATCGCGCGATTCGAAATCACCTCGTTGGCATTCATGTTGGTTTGGGTTCCGCTGCCGGTTTGCCAGACACGCAGCGGAAAGTGCTCGTCTAGCTTTCCCGCAATCACTTCATCTGCGGCTTGAACGATCAGGCGGGTTTTCTCTGCTGAGAGCTTCCCGAGGTCTTGATTCACAAGTGCAGCCGCTTTTTTCAGAATGCCGAAGGCGCGAATCAGCTCAGGCGGCATTGTGTCGCGCCCGATGTCGAAATGAATCAGCGAGCGCGCCGTCTGCGCACCGTAGTAACGGTCGTCGGGAACTTCGATTTTCCCCATACTGTCAGATTCAATTCTGGTCTGCGCTTTGGGCGCAACCGACGCTTTAGCGTCCACATTCACCCCTTCACCGAAAGTACATGCGCGCGAGAACCTGCCACGCAAGTAAAGGATACAGCGGAAATGGCCTCTGCGCAGCTTCGTTTCAGTCTTCGAGAGACAACTTGAGTACCGCATCCGCCACACCAGCCAACAATCGCGCGAACAGCTGTACGCGAGTTGCACTTTTGGACAGGCGCGATTTCAGAAACCTTCGAGTACGATGCCCGAAGACGGGTCTGGAATCAGACTAACATTGATGTTGTAGACGACTGCGTAATTGGCGTTTGGTTTCAGCTGGTCAGACGCCGACAGTCGCCCGAGTGGCGATTTTGGGGCATTCTCGACGAGCGTTCAGGACAAGGGGCAAAATAATCATATGGCGTGGAGATTCCGGCTAAGTTCACGACGAGAGGAGCAAAAGGGCGGCGGCGTCCAGCTCGCCGATGCAGCGCCGGAAGAGACTTCGTTGCAAGAAACGATCAGCAACGAATCTTCCGCTACTGGCGATTCCCCTGAGTTGGCTTCAGCCGATGTCGCCGGGGTCGCTACCTCCACGGTAGTCGTGGAAACACTCAGCGAACCCACTCGGGCGGATGACAACGCCGTCGAACAGCCTGTCGCGGAAGCGCCCGTGGTGGCTACAGAGCCCGCGATGCTCTCAGAAACCCCGAGTTCCGAAAATCAGTCCGGGAATGTGATCACGCCGGAGTCGTCACCGCTCGCATCCCACATTCCGGCAATCGCGAGTGACTGGGCATTTGAAGAGAAGCTCGCAATTCACAAGGAGTGGGTGGAATCGCAGGGCACCTCGGGGCAAAAAATCGATCTAGTAGGTGCAAAGCTCGAAGGGGCGGAACTGGTAGGCGTCAACTTGCGCTTCGCGGATCTACAAGAAGCAGACTTGAAAGCCGCCGACCTTCTGTTAGCTGATCTACGCGACACTTGCCTCGCAAGAACGAACCTTGAAGAAACCTGCCTTGTGGGAGCAAATCTCGAAGGCGCCAATATGGAAGGTGCGGCACTCGCTACAGCAATGGGACTTGTTCCGCGCCAGCTCGCCGGAGCGAATCTGCGCGACGCCACGCTGCCCGCGCAAATTCTGGAATTTCCGGCTCTGGCGGATTTCGCGCGGGCCTCAAAAACTGCAGTCGGCTTTTTCAGCGGGACGATGGCAGTGAGTCTTCTTTCCTGGCTGATGATCTGGAAAACCAAAGACGTGCAATTGATTTCGGACTCATCGATCTTTCCGTTTCTCCATTCCACCGCGGCTTCCGCCGCGTTTCCGACGGCAGAGATTTATTTGATAGCGCCAGCACTTTTACTGGCAGTCTATTTGACGTTTCAATATCATCTGCAGCGGCTATGGGATTCCGTGCTCGAGCTGCCGGCTATCTTCCCGGACGGGCACTCTCTCGATGAACACCGGCCGTGGATCGTTACCGGCCTACTCCGCGTTCACTTTCGATGGATGAATCAGGACGCGCCTTCGACGCGGTTCATCGAAAAAACGATCTCGATCTTGCTCGCATACTGGCTGGTTCCGCTGACACTTTTGTGCTATTGGGGCCGCTATCTCACTCAACAAGACATGCACGGGACCCTTCTTCACGTACTTCTTTTTGCTACTGCGACCGGAGTAGCGATCTATTCAACGACTCGTGTGGGACGTCCAGAAGAATCTTTTAGCGCGAGGAAGAAACTGTCCGCTGGACTTGTTCGAAAGCTCAAGACTTTAAGTTTTTCGCATCTTATAACTGGACTCGTCGTAACTCTATTCTTGCTCTCACTCGGCACAATCAAAGGCGTGCCTCACGATGAGACTCGCGCTCCGCAATTCTCCGCAGCAGACGTCCGGCGCTGGGCACCGAGCGTCTTTTGGACGATTGGATACGAACCATACGCCGATCTCACCGAGGCAGTAATATCGAAGAAGCCAGCCGGTTGGACGGGTGCGGATGACCAGCTTGGCTCGGTGAGTGGGGCGCACCTCAACAAGACAAATTTTCGATACGCGCAGGCATATGGTGTGTTTCTCGCGAACGCGCATCTATTTCGAGCAGATTTCAAGGGCGCTTTTCTATCCGAGGCTGATTTGCGGGGCGCCGATTTAGGTCAGTCCACGCTGAGTCTTGCGATCCTGGATCGCGCGCAGATGGCTCATACAAACCTGGATCGCGCCAATCTGGACGGCGCGAATATGACTCGAGCCGATCTTCGCGGCGCCAACCTTTCTTATTCGTCGCTCGCCGATGCGACGCTCGTTGATGTGAGGCTCGATGGCGCAAGCCTCTACTCTGCGCGGCTGAGCGGAGCGAAATTGATTCGTGCCAATCTCGATAAAGCCGACTTCCGCGAAGCGCATATGGAAGGGGCAAATCTCGAACACGCCGATTTGCAACAAGCCTATATGTGGTCAGCCAAACTCTCGTCCGCGCAACTCGATAATGCGCAGCTGGGAACGGCGATTTTTATCGACGCAGACTTGCGAAATGCAGACCTGCACGGAGCGCATTTTCAAGGAACGGTGTTGAACGGCGCTAATTTGCAGGGCGCGAATCTGGATTATGCCGACATGCGCGGGGCGCTTGGATTGAGTGCCGCTCAGGTCTGCTCGGCGAGTTCGCGAAATGGGTTGCTGCTCGACGACGCGATGCAAGTTCAGGTGGACGCGCAATGCGGCGGCACTGGGGCTCACTCGGGGGCGGGTCCTGCCAGCCCTACGAACGCGCTGCCATCGGCCGCGAGCGAATCACATCCGCAGTAAGCTTAAGGAATCCACTTTCTACTTCGCCGGCTTTTCGGAAGACGGTTTCTGTACGGGCTTCTCGAACCTAGCGTCCTTAACAGGAATGTTCGCTTCCATTTTCTGCCAGGTGTAAGTCGTTGTTCCGTCCATGCGCGAGACGCGAACTTTGAATGGGATCTTGAGCCCGTTGACGTCACGATAATCATCGTAATCGGTTTCGAGGGGAAGCGAGCCGAGCGGACTATCGATTTGATGGGTGATTCGCAGCAGAAGATCCGTATGGGTGTCGAAATAAAGCTGGTCTGTTCCGCCGGTCGGCCACCAGGCCATCACAATGTGTGCGTCGTGTCCGTCAAGGTTCTCAACTCCCCGAACCTGAAAGCGCGAATAGTCCTGTTGAAATTGCGCGCCAGGATAAAACTCGGCCCATTGTCTGCTGCGTGCCAACTCGTCTCCGGATTCGTCGGTAACTTCACCGTTCGCGCGGCGTCCCCAACCGACCCTACCGTCCACACCCTCTAGCACGTCACCGTTTGGCGCGTGCAGCACCGCATAGGCTTTGTTCGGAGCTTTGCGGTATGTCTCAATTGTGGCGTGGAGGGCACGTGGACCTTCCACCGTTCCGTTTTCTGCACGCGTCGTGTTTTTCGCCACGGACTCTGCTCCGCCGATTGCTTGCAGGTACTTTGCGAAGATCTCGTCCGCGGACGGCAATGAAGCGGACTGTGCCTCAGCTGAGTTCGAAGGAGTTTCCGGTTTCGCGTTCTGAGTCGCAGCGGTGGCCAAGGCGGGAGACGTGGCGCCGGCGGCAATCTCGGGCAACTTGGGGATGCTAACGGGCTTCGACGAGCCTCGATGGCACGTATAGCAGGTGACTTCTCGCTGGCCGTTAAAACTAGCGGAGTTGATCGCGAGCATCATTGTCATCATTTTGCGAGCGGTTTGCTTTGGAGCTTTATCATCGCTGTCAAAATGTTCGGCATCGTGGCAGTAGTCGCAGCGCACGCCCAACGCGACGGTCATGTAACGCATTGAGGGGAGCAACTGGTCGGCGGGTATGTCCTTCAGGATTTTTACGTTCTTGAAAGCTTCCGCAGCGGTTCTCGGTTTTGCAGAATCGGTGCTTTGCCCAGCCGGCTGTTCACGAAAGGAAGCATGGGCAATGATCGTCGCCGGAATCCACACGAGTGTGGCCGGAAGGGTCAGTGCGTAAATCCATTTCCGGAGCACACAACTGGACGGCATTTTCTCCATCATAGACAGGCAGCTTCCTTTCGAACGAGGTGTGGCAGCCTCTGCTTCGATTATTGCTCTCCGATGCGAATTGTGAACATACGTGATTTCCCGCGAGAATTGAAGTAGCAACCGGACAAATATTTAGCAGCATCCGTTTAAGGCTGCTAGGCCATCCGCTCGCGCTCAGGTAAAATTGTGACCTTTGTGACTCGATGAATACAGCGACCGCGTCAACCATTAGGCGATCAGCTTCTTCCCCTCGAGAATTTCTTTCGAAAGTCGCCATGTTCTCTATCGTGGTGGGCACATGGATGCTCGTGTATGTGTCCAGCCTATTTCACCCTGCTCTGCTTGATGACGCGGACACCGTCCACGCGGAAGTATCGCGGGAAATGCTGCTGGATCACGACTGGGTGACGATGTATATCGACGGCGTGCGATATCTTCAGAAGTCGCCGCTGATGTATTGGATGGTGACGATCAGCTACAAGCTATTCGGGATTTCTGAATGGCAGACGCGGCTTCCGCTGGCGCTGTGCGTTCTGGCGCTTGCGTGGGTCGTCTACATCTTTGGCAGGAGATTTTTCGGCAAAGAAGCTGGATTCTTCGCGGCACTCATCACAATTACGTCGCCTGGAATTTATGTTTTTACACGCTTCCTGATACCGGAAGTGATGGTGGCGATGTTTCTGATCCTTGGACTTTATTTTTTCCTGATCGCTTATGAACAGGAAGAGCCTTCGCGCTGGCTTTGTTGGGGCTTGGCTGTAACGATGGCGTTGAACGTTCTGACAAAAAGCCTTATCGGGATGGTGTTTCCGATTGCGATTATTCTCGTGTTTCTTTTTCTCACGGGTGAGCTGAAGAAAATTTGGAAGTTTCGGCCGGCCTCCAGCTTCGTAGTTTTCTTAGCGGTTGCGGCGCCGTGGCATATTCTCGCAGCGATTCGAAATCCGGCTGAGCCGACCGGGCCGCAGAAAGGTTTTCTGTGGTCATACTTCGTGAACGAGCAGTTTCTGCGCTATTTGAATAAGCGGATCCCGCACGACTACGACAAAGTGCCGTTGTTGCTGTTCTATGCGCTCGTCCTGCTGTGGATACTTCCGTGGTGCGTGTTTCTATTCCCAGCTTTGAAAGAGATACCAGCGAGCGTGCGCGCGTGGCGCGATCGGCTGGACGAACGCGGGCATACGAATTTGCTGCTTGGAGTTTGCATCGTAGTGATCGTCGGCTTTTTCACATTTTCCAGCCGGCAGGAATATTACTCTCTGCCGGCGGTTCCGGCGCTTGCACTGCTTACTGGAGGATGGCTACAGAAAGAGGCTGATTCACCGGTTGGGAGCCGCGAACGTCGCGCGGGACGAATCGCGTCGGGCGTACTTCTCACAGTCGGCTTCGTCGTGTTTCTCGCGTGTATGAGTATTTTCGCTCAAACGCATCCGTTTCCGCCGGGAACCGACATAGGCGACGTCCTCGTGGCGCATCCGGGGAATTACAAGCTTTCGCTCGGCCACATGCAGGATCTGACGATCGAGTCGTTTGGACTTTTTCGCGCGCCGCTCTGGGAATTTGGTGCGGCGATGCTACTTGGAACGGGCCTGAATTGGTTCTTTCGACGGCGCGGGTCACCGCTAAGAGGCAATCTATCGCTCACCGCCATGATGATCGTCGTGCTTCTCTGCGTGTACCAGGGCTATGTGATTTTTTCACCGGAGATATCGTCAAAGAATTTGGCGCTCGCGATACAGAAGGAATATCAGCCCGGCCAGACTATCGTTATCTATCGGAATTATGAAGGCGGCTCAACATTGAATTTTTATACGGGGCTCCCTGTTCACGTGCTGGACGGACTGCGGGCTGATTTGTGGTTTGGCTCGTTCTTTCGCGACGCGCCCCATGTATTTGAGGATTACGATTCGTTTCCAAAGCTGTGGAATGGGCCCAATCGAGTATATTTTTTCGCGCAAGAGGACTCGGTCGAAAAAGCCCTGGCCGGAATCGATCCCAAGACCGTGCATGTGTTCGCGAGAAGCGGCGGTAAAGTGATTCTCTCAAATCAGGGGACAGAAACGGGGCACAGTTCTCCAGCGGCCTTAACCCAATAGTGAAAAGCGTCAGAGCTATGCGCATCCTCTAACCGAGCCGTGTACGCACAACTTCGCTTCTGGAATACAATCTTGTCGCAGCCTCAATGCACAATCTGAGAGGTTTTAATGACGCATCCGTGGCATGACTTAAGTCCCGGCGCGAAAGTTCCTTATGAATTTGAAGCCGTTATCGAGATTCCGTTACATTCGAATGTTAAATACGAGTTAGACAAAATCAGTGGAATGATTCGCATGGATCGCGTTCTCTACTCTGCAGTCTTCTATCCCGCGAACTATGGATTCATACCTCAAACGCTTGCGGAGGATCACGACCCTCTCGACGTGCTCGTGTTGTGCCAGGAGTCGGTGGTTCCACTCACGATGATGCATGCGAGAGCGATTGGGGTGATGACGATGATCGATTCGGGCGATCCGGACCACAAAATCATCGCGATCGCGACGAGCGATCCCGAATATAGCGAATATCACGAGGTGAGCGAGCTGCCGCCGCACCAAATGGCAATGATTCGCCGCTTCTTTCAGGACTACAAGCAGCTGGAAGGCAAAGAAGTGGACGTGGACGATATCCTGCCGGCGGCGAAGGCGTACCCGATCATTAAAAACGCCCTCGCCGCGTACAAGAAAAAATTCCCGCGCGGTCGCGTAGAAAAGACAAAATCGTGAACGCGTCTACTCGGTGTACATCAAAAGCATGACTCCGAGCGCAATCATAAACAGCGGCCAAACCTTGCTAAAAAATCCGCACCATTTCGAGTTTGTCTCCGCCAAACCCTTCGCTATCGCGGCTCCCGCTCCGGCCTCGGCAAACCGCAGATGTTGACCTTGGACGCGATGCATCGTTTGCATTGCATCGGGTCCGTGCATTCCACCGTGATGATGGAAAAGAAGCAGGACGGCGCCCCCCATCGCGGCGATAGGAAACACCCATGCGCTCCACTTCGCTTTCAGTCGTCCGCTCGCCCTGAGCATCTCGACAACTCCGAGGACGAGGAGGATTAGCGCAAACGTCTTGTGCTGCGCATCTTCCGGGTCGTGCGTTATTGCGTAGTAAAAGCTCATGTATCCAAACGGCCAGATTTCTGTATCGCTGAAGATTAAAAGGAAGAATCCAGCAATCAGAAAACACATCGGCCAAGCGTAACGAGCGGCCGGCCACCTCTTCGCTAGAGGTGCCTGCACCAGGAAAAACAGAGCCGCGAGAATCACCAGAGCACCTGCGAGATGATGGTTGAACTCGCTTTCGCGCTTGTCCCTTGCGTGCTTCGCGATTTGCTCAGGTGTTTCAGGCGCCGCGCTGTGTTGCATGCCGGGCATATCGGGCATGTCGCCCATGCCTGACATATCGTGCATCTCTTCAGGTGGACGAACATTGGGGTGCTGCGTCCATGCTGGGGCGAGTAGGAACACAGCACAAATAACTACAAGCAGCAATCCGCCGCCAAACCAGAAGATTCGTTCACCACGACTTAAGGGCAAAGTTTTCGATCCTCCACTTGTTTTTCAGTTTGCGGTGCCAGGCACTCTAAAATTCCATCGGCAGTCCCACATAATTTTCCGCCAACGATTGTGAAGCAGCTCGCGAGCTCGTCACATAATCCAATTCTGCAAGTTGCCGCCGTTGCTCAAAACCATCGTCGGCGCTGAATAAATGCAACATCGTAGTCATCCACGACGAGAAGCGCTGCACTTTCCAGACTCGCCGCAGGCAGGTGTCCGAGTACTGACTGAGCCGTTCGCGGCGTCCGGACTTGTAAAAATCGTCAAGAGCGTGCGCAAGGACGCGCACATCGGCTAAAGCAAGATTCAATCCTTTCGCGCCGGTCGGCGGGACGATATGCGCCGCGTCACCCGCCAGAAACAACTTGCCGCACTGCATGGGCTCGACGACGAAGCTGCGCATCCCGGTAACACCTTTTTGGGTGATCGGTCCCTCGATGAGTTGCCAACCGTCATCGGTCGCGAGCCGCCGGTGAAGCTCCTGCCAAACTTTATCGTCGGGCCATTTATTGATGTCCTCGTCCGGAGAACATTGTAGATACAATCGGCTAACCTGCGGCGATCTCATGCTGAGAAGCGCAAACCCGCGTTCGTGGTAAGTGTAAATCAATTCATCACACGACGGCGGGGCGTCGGCAAGTATTCCGAGCCACCCAAATGGATAGGTTCTGTCGAAAAGCGTGAGTGTTCCCTTCGGTATGCTTGGCCGACAGATGCCGTGGAACCCGTCGCACCCTGCGATGAAATCACAGTTTAGCTCGTAAGATTCGTCACTGATTCGAAAATGGATGCTGGGTTTAACAGACGAATCCGCACTCTCAAAATCGTGCACGCTCACATCTTCCACTTCGTAATAAATCTGACCGCCGGCGTCACGGCGCGCTTTGTTCAGGTCTTTAATCACTTCATGCTGCGCGTAAATCGTGATTCCTTGTCCGCCGGTTAGATCTGCAAAATCGATTCTGTGAGTATGGCGACCGAATCTCAAGTTCACACCATAGTGAACCAACCCTTCTTTCTTCAGACGCTCGCCAACTCCTGTCTCGACCATCAAATCTACTGTTCCCTGCTCAAGAACTCCGGCCCGCACCCGCTCCTGCACATACTGCTGGCTACGATTTTCAACGACGATGGACTCGATGCCCTGCAGATGCAGTAGATGGGAAAGCATAAGGCCTGCGGGACCTGCACCGACGATTCCCACCTGCGTTCTGATTTTCTTCACGGAGATATTCTAATACGTGGCGCTTCCGCGCGGCCCTGAAGATTTTACATTCTGCTAGCGCTTGACGCCCCCAACCTTCTCCAGTAGCCTCACTTTCGCACCCAGAAGACTTTATGCTCAAGGAGCGTCGGAGAAAATGCTCGTCAGCCAAAAGCACCTGCTTGTCGAGTGGGGAGACTGCGATCCCGCCGGGATTGTCTTCTACCCAAGGTATCTCGCTTGGTTTGACGATTGCACGACTGCACTTTTTCTCGCGGCGGGCCTCCCAATTCAAGACCTCTTCCGATCGCATGGAGTGCTCGGAGTGCCACTCGTCGACGTAAAAGCCAGATTCATCGTGCCGTCTACTTTTGGCGACAAACTACTCGCAGAATCGAGCGTTACAGAATTTCGCCGCAGCAGTTTTGTGCTGCGCCACCAGTACTTCAAGAGTGGCGTCCTTGCGGTCGAAGGCATCGAAACGCGCGTCTGGGCCGGCCTCGATCCGCAGGATCCGAAACGAATGAAATCCCGCCCGCTTCCCGCAGAAGTAATCGCTCGCCTTTCTGCGACAAGCTCTAATCTGAGCTGACCCAATTTTGCGATGAAAATGCCCGACAAGTTGCTTTCGATCGTCGATCTCGGCGGCACTTTTCTGTTTGCGATTGAAGGAGCGACGGCAGCCGTCAAAAACGAGCTAGATCTGCTCGGTCTAATGGTGCTGGCATTCTCGACGGCGCTAGCTGGCGGTATTATTCGCGACGTGCTGATCGGGGCCGTCCCTCCGCGATCGCTTCAGGACTGGCGCTACCCTGCCATGGCATTCACAGGCGCCGCGACCGTCTTCCTGTTTTTTTCTCACCCGCTCGTTCAAGGATTCCCGACGCAACTGCTGATGGTTCTCGACGCAGCCGCTCTCTCGCTTTTTGCGGTAGCAGGAACGGAAAAGGCACTTCTGTACAATATGCACCCGTTGATTGCCGCGCTGCTTGGCACGATCACAGCCGTAGGCGGCGGCACGGTGCGCGACGTGTTATTGGCGCAGGTTCCGTCCGTGCTTCGCACGGATGTGTATGCGACGGCGGCGCTTGCCGGTTCGATCGCGATGATTGCGTCGAAGAGATGGGGCCTCGGCGGAACGTGGGCCGCATTGCTAGGAGGAGTTGTTTGCTTCCTGCTACGAGTCGTAAGCGTTTGGATGCACTGGAATTTGCCGCATGTTGCGACGTAACGCGTCCCTCATAAGAGCAGGCCGGCAATGCCCTAGCGGATCGAGTCGCGCAATTGGGTGAGGGCTTTGTCCGCTGCATCGACCCGAATCAATCCCGAGCGCGGATCCTCGAAATCCAGAACTGCATAAATCGTAATTGGTATAACCGCGGCGTAAAGCAGCATATGTAACCAGCTTCGGCTCTTCCGCTTCGCCATTGCGTAACCCGCGAGCAGGCCGCTCAGAAGCGCAACAGTTACCAGCAGCAAGAAGATGAGAGCAGGGAGGCGCGTGCTGCCCGCAATCATGCGGGAAGTAGTCACGTCAATCATATCGTTGATTGCCGGCATCAAGAGGCGGTTCGAATTCTGTGTCGAATCGTTCTTGCTGGCGGCCAGAGCGCGATTCCAGATCTGCGTTTGAAGTTCAGTGGCTCGCGCAAATTCCTCACCGGCCGGACCGCCGCTTTGCAAAAGTTGAATGCCGTGGAGTCGCGCGTCGAGATAATCGCGAAACAGAGCGCGGATTTGCGGCTGATCGTCCGACGGTAGCATATCGATGCGAAGATAAGCCGTTCCAATTGCATTGGCCTCGCGGACGATTAACTCGCGGCGCGCTTCGAAACGCGACATCGCCCCCGCAAAGCTGAAACCCAGCAGAAGACCGAGCAGCGCGAACACCGCTGCATCGATAGTTCCGGTTCCCTCGTATGCCAATTCGTGATTCTTTCTCGAACTATCGATGCCGATGCGAAATCCAATTTCAAGGCAAATCAGGATGCCGAGGAATATGTCTGCCGATAGAAATCCTTCTCTCAGGGTGGATGGGTTCATAATTTATCGATCCGCTGTAAGTCCGGAGATCATTCGGTCGCGTCGATTTCCTGAAAGACTTCCTGCGCGATATGAAATGCGGCATTTGCCGCCGGGAGGCCACAATAAATCGCGCTTTGCATTAAGACCTCCCGAATCTCTTCGCGCGTCACCTTGTTGTTCAGGGCTGCGCGAATGTGCATTCGGAATTCGTCTCCCCGGTTGAGCGCGATCATCATTGCAAGCGTCACGAGGCTTCGCGTATTGCGAGGAAGGCCCGGACGCGCCCAGATTTCGCCCCAGGCATAACGCGTGATGAAATCCTGAAATGGTTCGCTGAAAGCGTTTTTGTTTTTCTCGGCCTTATCGACGTGCGCATCACCCAACACCGCGCGCCGGACTTTCATGCCAGACTCGTGCCGCTCGCGATCGTCCATCGCTTTC
>Ga0210387_10003313_pt1 | contig 12375 bp, 10 predicted proteins | sample IncBWC7OmetaG_FD_160108 | JGI IMG/M metagenome (GOLD analysis project Ga0210387, IMG submission 160108) | Forest soil microbial communities from Barre Woods Harvard Forest LTER site, Petersham, Massachusetts, United States - Inc-BW-C-7-O ... | reverse complement strand
CCAAACTCGACGCCGCTGATGGTTTCGTTCGGCGTGTAATGCACATAACAAGCCCCGCCGCTGAGGCGCAGTTCTTGCTGCGGCGGTACGCGGCTGTAGTTGCCGCCGGCATCGCCGGCGACATGCACGCGGCAATACCGGCCCGCTTCCGCGATGCCCCTTTGCGACCAATGTCCGGTATTGATGTAGTCGGCGGTTGCTTGGGGTGTCGACAGATTCAGCGGCACCAAGGAAAACTGCGCCGAGGCTCCGCCCTGCATGAACAGCACTTTGTAATTGGCGGGTATCGACATCAACTCGCGCAAATCGGACTCCGCCTGGCTGGCCACCTCGACGAAGGCCTTGCTGCGATGGCTGATCTCCATGACCGACATGCCGCTGTTCTGCCAATCGAGCAATTCGTCACGCGCTTTCTCCAGAACCTCCAGCGGCAACACGGCCGGTCCCGGCGAGAAATTGAAAACGCGCACGGCGCAGGTCCTTAAGCGTCGTCGACAGTGGGGTCAGCCGGCTCGGGGTCGCCGGGCTCGGGATCGCCGGGCTCAGGGTCGGCCCCGGGCTCCGCGTCCTCGCCATCCCCTGCCAGGCCCTCGATGCGCTCGAGGCCTGAGAGCTGATCGCCGTCCTCGAGGCGGATCAAGCGCACACCTTGGGTGTTGCGTCCGACGATGGAGATGTCCTTGACCGGCGTACGCACCAGCACGCCGTTTTGGCTCATCAACATGATCTCATCGTCCAGGCTGACTTGCAGCGCTCCGACCATGAATCCGTTGCGATCGGTGATTTGCAATGCGATGACGCCCTGACCGCCCCGGCCGTGCTTTGGGAAATCCTCGAGCGGCGTCAATTTGCCGAAACCATTCTGCGATGCGGTGAGAATGAAGCCGTCTTGCGCCACGATCAACGCATTGACTCGTTGATCGTCGGCGAGTTTGACGCCGCGCACGCCTGCGGCCTCCCGGCCCATTGCGCGCACTTCTCCCTCGGCGAATCGAATCGCCTTGCCGGCGGAGGTGAACAACAGGATGTCCTTCGTACCGTCGGTAATCGCGACTCCGACCAGTTTGTCGCCCGCATCCAGCGCCACAGCGATGATGCCGCTCGCGCGCGGCCGCGAGAACAATGCCAGGGAAGTCTTTTTGACCGTCCCCAAACTCGTGGCCATGAAGACAAATTTCCCTTCCTCGAATTCCTTGATCGACAGCATTGCACTGATGCGCTCGCCTTCTTGAAGCGGCAGCAGATTGACAATCGGCTTGCCGCGCGAGCCACGGCTGGCCTGCGGCAGCTGATAGACCTTGAGCCAGTACAATTTGCCCCGATCCGAAAAGCACAGCAGCGTATCGTGGGTATTGGCCACGAACAGCTTGTCGACGAAATCCTCGTCCTTGACGCTGGTCGCAGCCTTGCCGCGGCCGCCGCGGCGCTGCGCCTGATAGTCGGAAATCGGCTGCGCCTTGGCGTAACCGCCGTGCGACAGCGTGACCACGACATCCTCGGGCGAAATCAGATCCTCGGTGGTGAGATCCTCGTGATTGACGAGGATTTCGGTGCGGCGCTTGTCGCCGAAGGTGTCGCGGATGTACTCCAGCTCCATGCGAATGACCTGCAGCAGCCGCTCGGGTCGCGCCAGAATGTCCGACAGATCGCGGATCTGCTCCAGCAGTTCTTGGAACTCGGAAATGATCTTGTCTTGCTCGAGGCCCGTGAGGCGGTTCAGGCGCATCTCCAGAATCGCCTGCGCCTGCGTATCGGTCAGCCGATAGCCGCCTTCGACTATCCCCAGCGCGGCGATTTCACCGTCGGGCCGGGTGCTGATGGCACCGGCGCGCACCAGCATTTCGGGTACGGCGCCGGAGCCCCAAGTCCGCGACGTCAGCGCAACCTTGGCCTCGGCGGGCGACGGCGATGCCTTGATGGCCGCGATGATCTCATCGATATTGGCGAGCGCAATCGCCAAGCCCTCCAAGATATGTCCGCGCTCGCGCGCCTTGCGCAGCTCAAATACCGTGCGGCGCGTAACGACTTCCCGCCGATGCCGCAAGAAAGCATCCAGCATCTCCTTGAGGCTGAGCAGCCGCGGCTGGCCATCGACCAGCGCCACCATGTTGATGCCGAACACCTGCTCCATGGGGGTTTGCGCGTACAGGTTATTGAGCAGAATCTCCGGCACTTCGCCGCGCTTCAATTCGATCACGACGCGCATGCCGTCTTTGTCGGACTCGTCGCGCAGGCCGTCGGAGGCAATGCCTTCGATGAGCTTGTCGCGCACCAAGTCAGCGATGCGCTCGATCAAGCGCGCCTTGTTCACCTGGTATGGCAGCTCGGTGATGACAATGGCTTGACGTTCGCCCTTGCCGACGTCCTCGAAATGGGTGCGCGCACGCAGGTGCAGGCGGCCGCGCCCCGTCTTGTACGCCAGGACGATTTCCTGGGCGCCGTTGATGAATCCTGCCGTGGGAAAATCCGGGCCCGGGACGATCTGCATCAGCTGGCCGAGGTTGATGTCCGGGTTTTCAATGAGCGCGATGCACGCGGTGATGATCTCGGTCAGATTATGCGGCGGGATATTGGTGGCCATCCCTACGGCGATTCCCGAAGATCCGTTGATCAGGAGATTGGGAATGCGCGCGGGCAATACCGCAGGTTCGCTCTCGGACTCATCGTAGTTGGGATTGAAATCGACCGTTTCCTTGTCGATATCCGCCAGCAGTTCTCCGGCCAACCGGGACATGCGCACTTCGGTGTAGCGCATCGCCGCCGGCGGGTCGCCGTCCACCGACCCGAAATTCCCCTGCCCATCGACCAACAAATAGCGCATCGAGAATTCTTGCGCCATGCGCACGATCGCGTCGTAGACGGACGCGTCGCCGTGCGGATGGTATTTGCCGATGACATCGCCGACCACTCGCGCGGACTTTTTATACGCCTTATTCCAGTCATTGCTCAGCTCGCGCATGGCGTACAGCACGCGCCGGTGCACCGGCTTCAAGCCGTCGCGAACGTCGGGCAAAGCGCGTCCGACGATGACGCTCATCGCGTAATCGAGATAGGATTTGCGCATCTCGTCTTCGAGATTTACGGGCAATATTTCGCGTGCGATCTCGGCCATTTGCGAGAGTCCGGTGCCTTCTTTCGGCTTCTATTGAGGGGTTTTAAAGGGGGCAAGACAAGTCTGAAACATGGCGGAATTCTAGCACATATCCCTCTGGTTCTTAAGCCTACTGCGCGGCTTTTGCCGATATACTTCCTTCATGCCCTTTGTTGCCGCTGATTTGCGTCTCGAGGTCCGTTGGATCGCTTGCATGACCGCGCGAAATGCGCTCCTCGAAGATCATTCGTTGGTGGTGCGCGATGGTCGGATTCTCGATATTTTGCCGAGTTCCGCGGCGGCGATGCGCTATTCGGCGACGGCGGTACTGCAGCGACATTCGCACCTCATGATGCCGGGCATGGTCAATGCGCAAGCCGATGCGGCCGCGTTGCTGTTTCGCGGTGCAAAGGACCGCGCCTCCGCAATCGATCGTATCGTCAATCCTGATTTCGCGCGCGACAGCACCTTGGCGGCGATAGCCGAAATGTTGAAATCCGGGATTACCTGTTTCTGCGATCGCTCTTATTTCCCGGAAGAAACGCTGCGCACGGCGAATGAACAGGGGATGCGCGTGGTGGTAGGCATGCCGGTGACCGAAATCCCGACACCCTGGGCGGGCGGCGCGGCGCAGTCTTTGACGCGCTCCTTGGGCTTGCGCGACAAATACAAGGGCGACCCGTTGGTGTCGACCGCCTTCGCGCCCCGAGCCGCGAATACCTTGAGCGACGCGACCTTTGCGCGGCTTGTCACGCTCGCCGATGAACTCGACGCCGCCATCTTGATCGATCTGCATCGCTCGCCGCATGAAATCAGGGAGTGCATGGAAACATACGGGATGCGGCCCATCGAGCGCCTATGGCAATTGGGTCTGCTGACACCGGCGCTCAACGCGTCGCACATGGTCCACTTGACGGCGGCGGATATGAGCCTGGTGCAACGCACCGGCATCTCGATCACGCTGTGCCCTCAACGGGACTTGCAATTTGGCGGCACCTTGCCGCAAATCGCCGCGTTTGCCGCGGCGGGTGTTCGGCTCGGACTCGGCAGCGGCGGCGCAGTCTTGGGCGCAGACGTATGGGGGGACATGAAAATGTTCGCGCTTCTGACCCACGCCTGGGATGGACTGCACGCCGCCACCCGCGGCGGCGCCGCAGCCCTGGGGCTCGAGAGTGAAGTGGGCAGTTTGGAAGCCGGGAAATGGGCCGACCTGTGCTGCGTCGATCTGTCGGGTCCGGCCACTCAACCCTTGGGCGATCCGCTCGCACAATTGGTTTTCGGCGGCGGCCGTGACATCGTAAGCGATGTGTGGGTTGCAGGCCGGCAGCTCCTGTCGGGCGGCGAATTGACTCGCCTCGATTGGCCGGATGTCGCCGCCCGATCGGCGGCATGGGCCATACGATTGAATGGCGGAGGTTGAATGATGGATGCGTCGAAGCGAAATGCAGATCCCGCGGAGCTGGCGAAGTTCACCGCGCTGGCACAGAGCTGGTGGGATCCTGCCGGTCCTTCAAAGCCCCTGCATGAACTCAATCCGCTGCGGATGAGCTACATCGAATCGGTGGCGGCTTTGGAGGATGCTCGCGCGCTCGATGTCGGCTGCGGCGGAGGGATATTGAGCGAAGCGATGGCGCGTGGCGGTGCGCACGTGCTGGGCATAGACCTGTCGCAGGCCGTACTCGACGTGGCGGAACTGCACGCGCTCGAGGCGCGACTGGCGGTCGAATACCGGGCGATCGCCGCAGAAGAGTTGGCGGCCGCAAGCCCGCGCGCATTCGATTTGGTCACCTGCATGGAAATGCTCGAACACGTTCCGGATCCGGCGGCAACGCTGGCGGCCCTGGCGACCTTGGTGAAACCCGGCGGCAACGTCATCGTATCCACCTTGAACCGCAAGCCGGTCGCCTTCGCAGTCGCCATCCTGGGGGCCGAATACCTTGCGCGCGTGTTGCCGCGCGGCACCCATGAATACTTGAAATTCATCCGTCCATCGGAGCTTGCCCGGTGGGGGCGCGCGGCGGGCCTGGAACTCATCGACCTCACCGGCATCACTTACAATCCATTGACGCGCGCATTCCGGCTCTCGCCGAATACCGACATCAACTACCTTGCGCACTTCAAACGACCGGTCTGACATGGCGGTGACTTTAAGAGCCGTGTTGTTCGATTTGGACGGCACCGTGCTCGATACCGCACCGGATATGGTCGGCGCGCTCAATTGCTTGCGCGAAGAGCACTCGCTCGCGCCCCTGCCCTTCGATGCCGTGCGCAGCGCCGTGAGCCACGGCGCCGCCCGCGTCGTGAAGACAGGATTTCCCGGTGCGGACGCGGAACATCTGGCGGCGCTGCAGCAGCGCTTCCTGGACATCTATCGCGGCGCGCTCTGCCGGGAAACGCGGCTGTTCGCCGGCATGGATGAGGTGCTGGACACGCTCGCGGGTTGGCACGTGAAAAGCGGAATCGTCACCAACAAGGCGGCATGGCTTACCGATCCCTTGCTCGAAGAGCTGGGGATTCGCGGGCGCTTCGCCTGCGTGGTCAGCGGCGATACCCTGGCGGAGCGCAAACCGCATCCACTGCCTTTGCTGCACGCGGCCGCCCTCGCCGAGGTAGGTCCCAGCGAATGCATTTACGTAGGCGATGCGCAGCGCGACGTGCAGGCGGCACATGCTGCCGCGATGCCGGCACTGGTCGCAAATTATGGCTACCTGCGCGCCGATGAGGACTCGACCGTTTGGGGCGGCGACGGCTATCTGAGCCGACCGCTGGATCTTTTGGACTGGCTGAAAGCCAGCGGCCGTCTATGAGCGACTTCAGGTTGTGGGCGGCGCTGATCGTCGGTGTGGTGCTGGGCGGGTTGGCGGCCCTATTGTGGCGCGCGCGCCGCGAACAAGCGCTGCGCATCGAGGCGGAGTTGTTGCGCGCGCGGCTCAAGACCGAAGAGATGTTGAGCGCCGAACGCGAACAGACTTTGGTGCAGGCACGTGACCAACTGCAGGGCGTATTCGGCGAACTCGCGCGCGAGAGCCTGCAAAGCAACAGCGAAGTGTTCCTGCAGCTCGCGCGCGAACGGTTCACTCGGCAGCAAGTGGACGCATCGCAGGTATTGAAGGAACGCGAGTCGGCGATCGAGTCGTTGGTCAAGCCGATTCGCGACGCCTTGGCCAAGACCGAGGCGCAGATCCAGGCGATTGAACGCGACCGCATCGATTCGTTTGCCACCATCAAGGTGCAAATGGAGGTATTGGCGAGCGGTCAGAACTTGCTTTCGCGTGAAACGCGCAATCTCGTGACCGCGCTGCGCCGCCCGGATGTGCGCGGACAATGGGGTGAAATAACGCTGCGCCGCTTGGTCGAGTTGTCCGGCATGACCATGCATGTGGATTTCACCGAGCAGCAGCACCGCAAGACTGAAACCGGCTCAATACGGCCCGACATGGTCGTGCACATGCCGGAGCAGCGCGACATCGTGGTGGATGTCAAAACTCCACTGGACGCCTACCTCGCGGCGGTGGAGGCTCAAGACGATACCGAACGCAGCGCCCAATTGCGGCGGCACGCGCAGATCGTCGGCGCGCGGGTTCGTGAGTTGTCTTCGAAGCAATATTGGTCGCAATTCGAGCGCAGTCCGGATTTCGTCGTCCTGTTCCTGCCGGGCGATCAATTCCTGTCGGCGGCGCTGCAGGAAAATCCGGGTCTGATCGACGATTCGATGCGCCAGAACGTCATGCTCGCGACCCCTACCAGCTTGGTTGCGCTGTTGAAAGCGGTCTCGTACGGCTGGAAACAAACCGTCCTCGCGGAGAATGCCGCCGAGGTGCGGCAACTGGGTGAAGAGATCTACAAGCGGTTGGCGGTTTTCGGCGAACATTTGGGCAAATTGGGAAAATCTCTCGGCGGCAGCGTCGAGTCGTTCAACCGTGCGGTGGGCTCCCTGGAACAACAGGTGTTGCCGGCCGCGCGCCGCTTCGAGGGACTGGGGCTGCGGGTGAATCGCGAGATCGAATCCATCGAACCGGTGTCGAGCCTCACGCGCACGCCGCGCATCGATGCCGTACAGGACAACGGCGCACTGGACTACGCCGCCGAAGACAACGACGCCGGCAACACCGTGGACAGCAACGCCGCGGATAACAGCGTCGCGGAGCGCAATGCCGCCGATGAGCCAGGCCCTGAAAGAACTTGATGCGACCTATCGCGCGCGGGCCATCCCGATGGCATCGGCGCGCTACTGGAGCTGGTTGTTCGCGGCTGCAGCGGCGCGCGCGCCGCTTCTCGGAATCTATGCACTGCTGGCCGAGTGGAATGCGCTGATGGATCCTGCGACGGAACACAGCGCGGCTCGCATCAAGTTGGAATGGTGGCAGGAAGAGATTCGACGCCTTGCCGCCGGAGCCCCGGTGCACCCCATTGGGGTCTATCTCGCATCGCTGCCGCGCGCCGGCGAGGTCAATTTCACCCCCTTGGCGCTGTCGATCGATGCGGCAGTCACTGAAACCGACGGCGCGCCGCTGGAACGCGCCACGGACCTGGTGCCGCATGCCTGCGCCCTGCGCGCCTATCCGTTGTCGGTGGCATCCCGGCTCGCCACGGGCGATCTCGAGGAGACGAGCTTGGAAGAGTGCACCCGGGCCTTGGCGGTGGCTGACTATCTGTCGCGGTCGATACGCGACTATCCGCGCGAAGTGCGTCTAGGACGCGTACCGTTTGCCGTGGACGAACTTCTGGCCGCCGGCATCGACGATGCCGGCCTGTGCGCCGATCATCCGCCGGCAGCGCTGGCAGGCTACCTGCAACGGCTGCGTGAGCGCGCGGCGCAAAACTATGAAATCGCGGCGCAGGCACTGCCCAGCGCGCACCGCGCCGAACAGCGGCACCTGTTGGTGCTCGCAGCACTGGGACTGAGGCAATTGCAACGGGGCGCGCCGACGCTCGAGGCGCCCGGCATACGGGATATGCTGCTGGCGTGGTCGACGGCGCGGCGCGCCCATTGAAGGAGAGAAGGACCCTATGATTCCCAGCGATTTCATCCCAGACCGCGACCTGCTGAAGGGACGCGCCATCCTGATCACCGGAGCGGGCAGCGGACTCGGGCGGGCGCTGGCCATCGAATGCGCGCGCGCCGGCGCCAGTGTGATCCTATCGGGACGCAACGGCGCGAAACTGGATCGCGTGTACGATGAAATCGAGGCCATGGGCGCGCCGCAGCCCGCGATCGCGGTACTGGACTTGGCGATCGCCACGGCGGTGGATTACGACGCGCTGGCGCGCGTCATCGGCGAGGCATTCGGCAAACTGGATGGCCTGGTCCACGCTGCGGGTCTGCTGGGCGATCGGACGCCCCTGGAGCAATATGATGTGCCGACCTGGTGTAAGGTTTTGCACGTGAATCTGACCGCCCCCTTCATCCTCACACAAGTCTTGCTGCCGAATCTGCGCAAGTCCGAGGACGCCTCGATCATCTTCGTCAGCAGCGGCGTGGTGAAGCAATCGCGGCCGTTCTGGGGTGCCTACGCGGTATCGAAGACCGGATTGGAGTCGGTTCGCAGTATGCTGTCGGAGGAATTGGAGGGGGAGGCGAACATTCGCGTGAACAGCGTGAACCCCGGCCGGATGCGTACCGCCATGCGGGCGGCCGCCTATCCGGCGGAGGATCCGAATACCGTACCCACGGCGGAATCGGTCAGCGGTCCCTTTTTATACTTGCTGAGCGCGCGCGGTCGCGGTATTGATGGCCGGTTTATCGACGCTCAATAACACTCGAGGACTCTTAAGGATGCGTACACGGAAACTCTATTCTGCCGCCCTGCTGATTCTCTGCGCCGGTTTTGCCGCGGCCGCCAATACCGCGAGCGCCGCCGCGACGGAAGTACGGCCGCTCGAGGCCGACTACGTCATCCGTGATTTTCACTTTGCATCGGGGGAAACCCTCCCCGAACTGCGCATGCACTACACTTTTCTCGGCAAGCCGAAAAAAGATCTACAAGGGCGCGTCACCAACGCGGTGCTGATCATGCACGGTACGGGAGGTTCCGGCCGCAGTCTGATCAACGAGAGATTTTCCGGCGTACTGTTCGGCAAGGGACAGCTGCTGGATGCTGAAAAATATTACATCATTCTCCCCGACGGCATCGGTCACGGGAAATCCAGCAAGCCAAGCGACGGTTTGCACGCGCGCTTTCCGCAATATTCCTATCAGGACATGGTGGCCGCGCAGTACGCCTTGGTCACCAAGGGCCTCGAAGTGAACCACTTGAGGCTGGTCATGGGCACCTCGATGGGATGCATGCACACGTTCATGTGGGCCGAGGCCTATCCGGATTTCATGGACGCCTTGATGCCCCTCGCCTGCCTGCCGGTGCAGATTGCGGGACGCAATCGGGTATGGCGCGATCTGGCCATGGACGCGATTCGCAACGATTCACAGTGGCTGAAGGGCGACTATGTAACCCAACCCATCGCCGCCATGCGCACTGCGGCCAGCCTGCTGTTGATTGCCGGCAGCGCGCCGATTCAAATGCAAATCAGCCTGCCGACTCGGGATGCTGCCGATGAATTCGTTCAGAAATACATCCAGCGCCAATTGGAAGATCTGGACGCCAACGACTTTCTTTACCAGGTCAACGCCTCGCGGGACTACGATCCGTCGGCCGGACTTGAGAAGATCAAAGCGCCGCTGCTGCAAATCAATTCGGCCGATGATTTCATCAATCCGCCGGAACTCGGCATCGCGGAGCGGGAAATCAAGCGCATCAAGTTCGGGCGCTTCGTGCTGCTGCCGGCCTCGGATCAAACGCATGGTCACGGCACCCATACCTGGGCGGCCGTTTGGCAGCAGTATCTGGCGCAGTTGCTGGAGACCTCGAAGAGCGCGCCGTAACCTGAAGCGGCATCCGGCGTACTTAAGCGAGGTCCGGCGCCTCTGGAACGACGCCCGGTGTCGGCTTGGCGGCGTCGATCTCATTGATCAGCGCATTGCGCTCGCTCGCCAGCATGGCCCGGGAGTGGCCTCGCGGCAAATCATGGCCCAAATGCACCGGACCGAAGCGCACGCGCATCAACCGGCTGACGATGATGCCGCGAGCGGCAAACCAATGCCGCACTTGCGCGGAACGGGTCGCGCGCACCGTGACGGTAAGCCAGTGATTGAATCCCTCGCCATACTTCGCATCCGCCTGCAGAATATTCATCGCCTCCCCTTCACAGTCGGTGGCTGCGCGAAATTCCTCGACCAGCTCTTCCTTCAGCGGGCCGCGCATTCGCAGCACATAGTCGATCGTCAGCGCATGCACGCCTTGCGACACCCGGTGCGCCCACGAGCCGTTGTCGGTGAGGATTTCCAGGCCGCCATCCACCGGCGGCATCGGTTGGATCGCGAGCCAGCGGCCCGACGAGCGCGGCAGCTTTAGGTGTTCAGCGGCCCGCGAGGTCGCGGCTTTGAGGTCAAGACTCTCGCCCGGGGAACGATGAAACAAAAGAACGCGGAGTTCCTTGACGGCCGATGATGCATGCAATCTGACCGGCCGCCCATCCAAAGTGATGCGGTCCTTGGGGGTAAGCTTCGCGCCGAGCGCAGGCACTTCACCGTTGACCTTGAGCCGGGCCTCGCGAATCCAACGTTCGACTTCGCGGCGCGAGCCAATGCCCGCGGCCGAGAGCAGCTTCTGCACCCGCTCACTGGGCGGTGAATCCTTTTGTGCCGACGCGGACGACCGTGACTTGGGCTTAGGCTTAGGCGGTCGCGATCGCATCAAGTCGGGTCGTCTTGAGCACCACTTGCTACCAACCCTTGAGTCCGCGGCGCGGCGCTTTCGGCGGGCGGCTCTTCATCGTCCTCCGATTGCGGCTCAACATCCCCTGCAGCGTCCAGTGGGCTGCCGGCTTCCGTCAAGACTTCGGGGTCCGCACCGGGCAGCGTCAGTTGCACGCGTAGATCTTCGAGTTCCTTCAACTGCGCAAGCGTCGGCAGATCATCGAGCTTCTTCAAACTGAAGTAATCGAGAAATTCCCGCGTGGTGCCCAGCAACTCAGGTTTGCCCGGCACGTCGCGGTGACCAACGACCCGGATCCAATTGCGCTCGTGCAAGGTTTTGATGATGTTCGGGTTGACCGCGACACCGCGAATTTGCTCGATTTCACCGCGCGTGATCGGCTGTCGATAGGCGATCAAGGCCAATGTCTCGAGCAGCGCGCGCGAATATTTCGCAGGCCGCTCCTGCCACAAGCGGGCCACCGGCGGCGCGACCGCCGCCCGGATTTGAATTCGATAGCCGCTGGCCACCTCCAGCAACTCCAGGCCGCGCGTTTCGTACTCCTCGGTGAGCGCGGCGAGCGCACCCTTGACCTCTTCCGCGATCGATCCGTCACGCTCGTCGAAGACGCTCGTCAGCTCTTCCACTGTCAGCGGCCTGCCGGCGGCGAGCAACGCTGCTTCGACCACATTTTTCACGTATTGATGGTTCATTTAGGTTCTCGCAAGATCATCGTTGGCGGCGTTGTCGTCGGCAACCAGCGACAGGTGCCGGGCCGGATTGCCCAGGCGCACGTGCAACGGCGCGTAGGCTTCCGATTGAACAATTTCGATCAACCCCTCACGCAATAGTTCCAAGATCGCCACGAACGTCACCGTCACACCGCGGCGACCCTCTTCGGCGGTAAACAGGCGCACGAAATCGACGAAGGCGTTGGTCTGCAGCAAGGACATGACATCGGTCATTCGCTGACGCACCGACAAGGGTTCGCGCTGCACATGGTGGTGGGCAAACATGTCGCTGCGCGACAGCACATCCTGAAAGGCAATCAACATTTCCTGCAGCGTCACTTGCGGCGCAATGCGCACGACTTTGCGGTCGATGAGCTCTGCCGAGGCAACCCAGGTATCGCGCTCCAACCGCGGCATCCGGTCGATGCTCTCGGCCGCGCGCTTGAAGCGTTCGTATTCTTGCAGACGGCGCACCAGTTCGGCGCGAGGATCCGCTTCATCCGCCACTTCATCCGTGCCGACCCGCGGCAGCAGCATGCGCGATTTTACTTCGGCCAGCGTCGCCGCCATCAGCAGGTATTCGCCCGCCAATTCGAGCTGCAGCACCTGCATCAACTCGATATAGCGCATGTATTGGCGGGTGATTTCCGCAATCGGAATGTCGAGAATATCGAGGTTCTGCCGCCGAATGAGATACAGCAGCATGTCGAGCGGGCCTTCAAACGCCTCGAGAAACACCTCGAGGGCTTGCGGCGGAATGTACAAGTCTCTCGGCATCTCGATAATAGGCTGCCCCTCCACG
>Ga0210387_10003312_pt1 | contig 12376 bp, 17 predicted proteins | sample IncBWC7OmetaG_FD_160108 | JGI IMG/M metagenome (GOLD analysis project Ga0210387, IMG submission 160108) | Forest soil microbial communities from Barre Woods Harvard Forest LTER site, Petersham, Massachusetts, United States - Inc-BW-C-7-O ... | reverse complement strand
GCGTCGCGCCTGGTGTGGCCTGGTTCACATTCTCTCAGCACGACTCATGGTAGCGGTCATCGCGATTAACCCGGAGTCGTAAATGACAGCTATTGATCAGGCTTTTTCCCGCGGGTCTGGAACGGAGATTGACGTCGAAGCGCTAAAGATTGTTGTAATTTGCGGCGTCGTCTTAGTTGCTTCATTGCTTCTGTTGAGCTGGTCTGCCCATCTAGGACTGGCGCCGATCACCGTTGGCCCAGATGAAATGAACTGGATATGACCGCTGGTTTTTTCTGCCGGGGTGAACCGGCGGGCTCGCATTTGAGGCGCGGACCTGAGCCCGCGCCCAATGACGCCCATGACTCTAGGAAGCCCGCTGGTGCGTGTCCGATTTGCGGGCTTCTCGCCGATCGGCGACAGCGAATCGGTGAGGCGCCGCTTGGCTAAATCTTGATGCCAAGTTCGATTAGTGCCTGTCGCGCCGCAATGTATATAATCGTCGGATGCCATACTTGAACGACTGCCAAGAAATCCTGCGCCGCCTGATCGCCAAGGGCGACATCAACGGCATCCCACTCGCCGAGCGAGCCATCAACGAGTACCTGGCCGTGACCCCCGCCAATGCCAGAAAGAGCGGGCTGCGATTACTGCAAGAGGACGTTCTAATCCAGCGCATCGTCGTAGTTGGAAACCAGCATAGCTTTGCTGATACCGTGAACGCCTATATCGAAACGAAGCTGGCAGACGAGTAAGGGCGCCTCAGTTGGTGGCAAGGTTCCCACGAAACAGACGCGAAACCGTTTTATCCAATCGACGACATTGGCCGGAAGCGAGTTGCAGCCAATATCTCCGCGGGGTTCGGTAGTGGAGGTCGCAAATGGCTGCATTGGTTCAAGTACTCTCCCGACTGTCCGCCACTACAAATATTGAAACCGAAACACTGAAGATGCTCGCGATATTCAGTGGCACAGGTCTGCTCGTCTCCATCCTCTTTGCCGCTTGCGGTCTGGATGTTGGCGCGGAGTTTTTCTAGACCTGCCGGGATCCGCGCGAAAAAGCCGCCGCTGCCTCAAGGAAGGTCGCCGGGTGCGCGTCTGATTTGCGCGCTGTCTGTTTGCAAGTCGATCAGGGCGAACGCAAGGGCGAGTCACCCGGGTGGCCGGGGCTGGCAAAACTAGCCCCGCAAGGCTTCGCGCTGCTTCCGCAAGGAGTTCCGCCGCGTTATCTTGGCCTTCGCGACGCGGACTGCTTCAGTCCTTGTTGATGGTTTTTGCTTTGGCGGGAGCGCCTTCGTCAATTTTCCGCCGATTGGTGTCGGCGCGTTCGAGGCGCGCCCAACGGGCTGCGTTCTCATTGGACCGGTGACCGGGCTTCCTTTGGGCATGCTGGATAACTGGATCCGGCCGAATTCGTTCAAGGGCAGTTCCAATCGGGCTCGGTTCCGACGAAGCCATTATGCCGACTCGATGAAACCGCGCTGCAATAAAGGCCGGCTATAGCCCTGCGCCTGGTCAATCCATTGGAGGCGAAGAGATGATGATAGTCCGTCGAGACTGGACACCCAGAGAGGATGCTATCCTTCAACAAGGGGCGCTTACGGGGCAGACCGTTGGCGAGATCGCTCGGATGGTCGGCCGCACCATGTCTGCAGTTCTAACACGCGCCCGCAATCGTCAGATCAAGCTGAAACGGCGGTCAACATCCGAAAGCCTCTCAGCCCCCGCCCTGGTGGCCTGATCCTAAGCCGCCGGCATGGCGTGACGGCCTCCCCGACCGATTAAACGCCAGCTCCAGGCTGGCTCCTATTCGTTAGACAGGGATGTGTCCTCATGGTTGTATCACCGAACAAACCTGTACACCGAACTTTGGAGGGAACGACCATGTCGATTTCACTTCGAATTCTTGCCGTGTCAGCCTTGTTTGCGAGCGGCCTCGCTGCGTTCACCGGCGCGGTCAATGCGGCACCTCTCGGCGAGCCGCTTGCGATCGCTAAAGCCGCCCCGAGCGTTACCCAAACCGTGCAATGGAGAGGCGGAGGTTGGGGATGGGGCGCACCCGTCGTCGGAGGACTTATCGCAGGGGCAATCGTAGGCGGAGCGATTGCTAACGCTCCCTATGGCCCGGGCTATTACGGTCCGCCGCCAGTGGCCTACGGTCCTCCTCCCGGTGACGCGGTTGCTTACTGCATGCAACAGTACAGATCCTACGATCCGCGCAGCGGGACGTATCTCGGCTATGACGGGTTTCGTCATCCCTGTCCTTGAGGCGCCGCTACGTTTGAGATGAACAAAATGCCCGCCGGTTGTAACCGGCCGCATCTCTCATCAGAGGGACTGTCGCTATCCGGTGACTGCTGTAAGGCTGTCGCCGACACTTGGGGCCGAGGCCGATAGCTGGGCAGACTCCCAAACCGACACGCCCAACCGATCGGAAGCCATCCGCCGCCTGGTCGAGCTCGGGCTAAAGGCGAAGAAATGAGGGGCTGCTCGTAGGAGTGCTCCAAAATGGAATATCCGCATTGGCTCATGATAGCAGGCACATTGCTGGTGATTGCCGGCCTAATAGGGCTTGTGATGAGCCGCAGGCAACAGGCGAAGGTTCAGGACGATCCTGCCACCGAGCAAAGTCCCGAGCCGCATCCATAGCTGCCACCGCTGCCGGATCTTCCAGACTCGCAGCCACGAAAGAGTCGGCGTTGACGTTAATCGGCTCGGGCTGAAGGGCGAAGGGGAAATGAGGGGAAAACTCAATCGGAACAGACCAGGGACACTAGAAACAGCCAAGCAAGAGGTGCCAAGTCAGCGCGTTGCGTTGGAGTCGAAAATGGACAGTTCGTTTTTGAAAGAGCAGGCAGATCGTTGTCGCAGCCTTGCTGAAAACGCAGATCCGTTCATAAAGCGGCGCCTGCTGGATTTGGCGGCAAGATACGACGCTAGATCGAGCCTGCCTTCGCGGACGCCCCGCACCTTCGGAACACCCATTAGTCTTCTAGAATCGTGGATGCAGGGACAGCCGAACGCCGGCTCCTGATTTGCAATCCCCTTTCGGGCCGCCTTCGCGCATGCGGTATTGCCTTCGACCTCCGGTTGCGGTTCGATACCGGGGGAGCGGAAATGTTTTTCCTTGTGATCGGCGTGGTTTTTCTTGGCATCCACACGGATTGCTCCTAGCTCGCACGCGAGGATTCGGGGACTACTGGCGGTAAGGAGTCGACAAGATGAGAAAGGTATTCTCTGCGTTTTCCGCGCTGGCATGCTTGTTCTTGTTGCTGCCGGAAAGGCTACTTGCAGAACAGTGTTCCAGCCAGGATCTGGTCCAACGAAACATCGAACGCCGCGCCGTCGAGGCGGCGAACTGGGGCATGCCCGTGGTCAATTACGACCGCATGTTCCAGGCGTTCAAGGCGGCCGGCAGCGATTTCAACCAAATCGTCTATTGGTCCGGTCTGTTCGATTGGAAGAACCAGGTCCTCACGCCTAATCCCGACACCATCTATGTGCTTCCATTCTTCGATACCAAGGAAGTCGGGCCGGTGGTCATCGAGATACCACCCGCCGGCGACGATGGTTCGATCACGGGCACGATCATGGATGTGTGGCAGGCGGCGCTCGAAGATGTCGGGCCGGCCGGCGTCGACAAGGGAAAGGGCGGGAAGTATCTGATACTGCCGCCCGGCTACAAGGACACTCCGCCGGAAGGCTATATCGTGCTGCCGTCTTCGACGTACGAAGGCTACGCGCTGCTTCGTTCGACGCTGAAAAGCGGCGGCGACGCCGGTGTGAAGCAGGCTGTCGACTATGTTTTGAAGAGCATCAAGCTGTATCCGCTATCGGCGGCCGCGAACCCTCCGGCGACCAAATTCGTCGATGTTCTCGGCAAGCTTTTCGATGCGACCATCCCTTACGATCTCAGCTTCTATGAATCGCTCAACCGGGTCGTCCAGTACGAACCGTGGCTGCCACGCGACAAGGTGATGGTCGACCTGTTGGCCTCGATCGGCATCAAGAAGGGCAAGCCCTTCGTGCCCGACACCGCGACCAAAAAGATACTGGGAGAGGCGATCAACGAGACACGTGCGCTTTTGAGCCTGCGCTACGACACCGTGTTCGAGCCTTTTTTTGAAGGCCGGCGCTGGTTCGTACCGGCACAGCCCGAGCTGGTCGCGACAGCAGCTTCCTTCTATGAGACGCCCGACACGTATCCCATCGATGCACGTGGCATGACCGATTATTGGGGTTTTTCCACGATCAAGCATCTTGGCCCTGGTCAGTTCTATCTCATGTCGACGAAGGACGACAAAGGCCAGTCGCTGGACGGCGGCCTAACCTACAAGCTTACGGTGCCAGCCAACGCGCCTGTCTCACAATACTGGTCGGCCGTCGTGTACGACCGTGTCACCCACGCGCTGATCCGTGATGTCTCTTCGCCCGGCAGGTCGTCATTGGCCCAAGATCTAAGGACAAATCCTGATGGAACGGTCGACCTCTATTTCGGGCCGAAGGCTCCCGCGGGAAAGAGTTCTAATTGGACACCGACCAAAACAGGAGGCCGCTTCGAGGTGCTGTTCCGACTGTACGGCCCCGAGAAGCCGTTGTTCGAGAAGTCGTGGACGCTGCCCGATATCGTGAGCGTAAAGTGAGGACGAGCGTTTTCAGATCGATGATGCCCTGCGTGTGTAGCGTGCAGTTCGATAGCTGGAAGCCGACCGAGAGCTATGACCCACCGCGGGGCACATCTACGCCGCCAAACAACAAGGAATCCATTGGTGAAGATTGCCGAGCCTAGACCTTACGCCGACCCGGAAGCCGCGATGAAGAAACTCCTCGAGATGCCAGCACCGTCGAACCCGTTCAAGATGGGCGTATTCACATCGAGAAGATCAACGGCCCGCTCCTATTCGAGCATGGCGGATTGCCTGAGCAATACGGCGCGGGCATGAAGCTTGCAATCGAGCGCGGCCTACTCTGGAAACATGAGAGCGGGACCTACGTGAAATTCACTCAAGCCGGCGCCGAGATGTTTGCTTGATCGCTCGTAAACCGCTCGATCTACCTCCCGCCGTCGCCCGCGCCTTCGTCGACGACATGCGCGCCTACTTCGCCGAGGAAAACCCGATCAAGCGCGAAGGGATCGCCGTGCGGCAGCTTCGCGCGCTCAGAGAGCACCAGGGACCGCGAGAGAAAAAGCTACGCCTTTCCGACGTGAAGGAAATGTTCGAGCAGATGAAGGATCACTCCACCGGCCCCAGCCGTCGCAGCCATTGATTCAACCCCCGCGCGAGGAGTGAGATGGCGGTTGTTTCAGCCAGATGCTGCTAATCGGGTTTGCCGCCGTCGGATTTCCTGGGAACGCGAGGACTTTTTTCAACATCTTCTCAGCGGTAAGTCACCGCCAGCAGAGTTTGGCCGCCAACTCCGCTGCTCCATACAATTGAAAATGATCCAGGAGCAGGAGAAGTCCAGTCCGCGCTCGCACTGAATTGTGAGGCCGATCCCGTCACCGTCGACAGCCGATTACCCGATGGGGGGCTAGTCGAAGAACCCCACGAACTTGCGACACCGCCAGCAAAAACGAACCCGAAGCTGAATAAGAGATCACCGGAGTTGACGGTAAAAATGGTAGAGCTACCCCCGTTGCTTGCCGCGTCAAAGCCCGACGTCAGACCAGTTGCGACCCAGGCGGCAAAGGCTTCACCATTGAATGCGATGTTGGACGCATAAGTAACTTGCACCGTCTTTGTCCCGCTCGCAGATGGGACCGTCCCACTGAAAAAGAAGCCGCCGACGCCAGGAGCATAATCTTGCGTGAGCGATACATTAGCGCCCGTCGGATCGTAGACTACCGAGGTAACGGCAAAGTTTTGCGAGCCGAGCGCAACGATGAGGCGTCCGCCATTACCGGGCATCGCGATCGTATAATTTGCGACGGTGGTATTGGATGTAGTTGAAAAATCGGAAGCGCCGACAAAAGTATAGGACGGTCCGGCCGGCGCCCTCATCTTCGTCCCGCCCGCCCCAGTCAACGACATCTGCCCGAACGCACCAACCGACACCGCGACCGTCACAGCCAGAGCGAAGAAGAACGTGAGAAGTTTGCGCGAGAGTGTGGCCGTCAAGCCATTGATCAGACTGGCTGGCCGAGGCAACCTTGGACTACCGGTGTCAGTCTGTGTGGAGTGGTGCCCATGCCGCTGATCAGTCACGAAATCGAGGGGCATGACGACGAACGACACGCTTTCAGGTTTTTCATGCTGAACGACGACCAGGTTGTCGTCTGTCAGATCAGCGATGCCTCGCTTGATGAACTCGCGGGAGCGAAGGGAACAGAAAGCAGCGCGCGTACGGAGCAGTTTCTCGCTTTGAGAGAACAGATCGAACAGACTGCCTCGCAGCTTTTCGACGAAAAGCCGGCAATTCGTGGATCGGTAGTTAGGATATTTTCCAAGCACGTTGCCGCTAAAGCTGACACGGTCAGCGAAGGCGCTTCTGGTCAAAGCAGCGAATAGTCTGCGCATTGCGAGATCTCCGTTTGAGTTGAAACGCGATACGCAACACACGCCGCCTAAAATTCGCCGCGACTCGGCAGCCTTCTCAGAACTGCGCTGGATTTAATCGCTCCAGCGGCCTGCCTCCGTCTCGCTTTCCGGTCCCCCTGACACCTAAGCGAGACGGAGCGCTTAACTCGGAACCGATACGCAACATCGACTTCGAATGGCCCGAACAGCTTCACGATCCGGTCATCGGTAAGTCCCAATCTGAATCGTACGCTGACACCAATCAGCGGATTGCCCCGTTGAACTCCAGAGAGTGTGACTTTCCGCCTCGCTCCTGCTTCGCGCTGGTCGCTGGAGTGGGGCGGCTTTCCATATGCAAGGCGCGCTCATCCATATTTGCTGCCGCGGTTTTGTCGCCCGCTGACGCCCGATGAAAATTGAGAGAGGTTCGTCACTCAGCATTGCGTCGTACAGTATTGGCCGCCCGTGCTTGGCGTCGGCGTGCCGCCGGGCAGTGTCGCACCGCTCAAGTTATTGAGCACCGAATTACCCGACACAGTGGAAACTCCCGATGCAGTAACGGACCCGGTGAAAGACACGTTGCCTTGCACGGTGACTTTTGCACCCGAGAATAACGAACCCCATTTGCCAATTGTAGGAGTGCCGGTGAACGCTTCCGCTCCGTTAATATTCCACGACGACCCCTGACAGAAATTAAACATCGACCCCGTGATGGAGCCCGCCCCAACTCCGATACCGTTGTTGACGTTTATGTGGGTGTCGAAGTCGCAGGAAACTTTGCTCTTGAATTTCCACATGAACGAGTGTCTCCACTCGATCGCATCGTGCGATCAAGAAAAGTCGCGCTTTCCCGCGTAGCCGCGCGGGGTTAGAAGTGGGCAATATCGCGCATCACTAGGAGACGCCTAACCTGAACGGGTAAGACTCTCCAAAAATCGATCACGCACTTTCTTTGGAGTCTTCTCCCAGACTTCGGTCAGCTCGGCGAGTTGCCGCTCGAGCTTGGCAAGTATTCCTGCCTTGGTTCGATCGCTTATCCTTTGCCGCAACGCCGGGTCTGCAAATGCGCGCTCAATGCCCGCGCGATGGCGCGTTCTGACGATGATAGCGCTTTGGCGTGCTCGTTACAGAAAGCGCCGGACTTGCTCGATCCAAGTTCACGGCGATAAGGGGTGCGGGGAATTTGAGCGTTCTCTGGCGGTTCGGATTTGGTGCCGCCAGAGCCCGTCGCTGCCCTGTAATTGTCGGCGCGTTCCTTCGGTCGCGGCGAGGGGTAAAACCTGTTCTGTCCTGGTACCGGTTTTCGGAAGCACGTGGCGCCGATTGGCGCTATGTCTGAGGGCAATGAACGCATCGCCGCGTATGCGCGACGGCGGCGAGCGCCGCTATATCGCATTCAACCTCAAGCACTTTCGCGAAATGCTGCTGAAAGACATCGACCAGGCTGCGCTAGACAATGCGGCAGAGACCCTCCTGCCCACCGCTGCGCCGGACTATCGCAATCGCAAGGTTTACACGCCGGTCATAGCGATCCTGCGCCAGGCCCTCGGAGACAAGTGTCCGACCTTCAGACGCCCGAAAGGCTCCAAGGGGACCGAGCGTAAAGGGTTTATGTGGCCGGAAGACGCCTTCGACGTCATCGACGAGGCCGAAAAGGATGATCCCGAATTCGGACTGTATCTGTTCTCGCTGCTCTACACAGGCATACGCAAGAGCGAAGGCCTCGACGCCCTCAAGGTCGACATGCGCCCCGAAGATCTCGCATTATGGCTACGCGATTCCAAGAACGGCGATCCGCGCATGCTCAGGCTGCGCCAGGACATTGCCGATCGCTTTCAAACACACCTTAAAACGCTTCCGGAAGGCCGCGAGCGCCTTTTCAGGTTCAGGGACGGCGGGACATTTCAAACACAAGCTGCTGCGCGCCACGATGGCCGTCTGTGGCCTACCGTGCCCCAAGCGCCGGCCGACAGGGTGGAAGCCGCCGGAATTCCGGCTGCGCTTCGTGACCTTCCATATCTTCCGTCACACTTGGGCGACCTGGATGCGCATGTACGGCGGCGCTGACCTCCAAGGCCTTGCAGAAACCAAGAATTGGCGCGATCCGCGAAGCGTTGCGCGGTATGCTCACGTCGTACCCCGCGCTGAATGGGACCGTGTGGATAGTCTGCCGGCACCGGGGAATATCAGGGGAAAAGTAGCAAATGAATGAAAAAGCCAAGCGAGTCCAATCAGGGGACTTTCCTCCCCCAAGGGCTGGCCGCACCTTTTTTGGAAGCAGAAAAGATTAGGAAACCCGCCCTTGGGCGGCGCGACGGGGCCCGCGATGCCCTCAAACGTCACTGTTCCGAAATGTGAGATCGGCTAAACTACCCGAGGTTTCGGGGGGCGATCGTCATGGCGGATTTGGCGAGCTGGCTTACTACGTGGCACGACGCGATACCTCTTGTCGGCTCATTTATAACGGCCGGCACGACTGCAGTAGTCGCGCTCTTCGCGACCTGGAGCCTGAATAGGTCAATCAAACAAACGGAGTTCTTCCTCAAGTTCACCGAGCGCTTTCACGGCATCATGCAGAGCAAAAATGAGCTTGAATTGAAGCTCCTTGCGCCTGGGCAAGAACCGCTTAATGGGGTCGCGGCGCCCCGACCAGGGACGGAGGCAACCGGGCCGGTACACGTTGCCGACGTCGCTGCGCCCGAACCAGGTACGGGAGCTGACGATCAAGGACCAGCTGTTGCCAGCGCCCAGACCGCCACAGCGACCGTGACGACGATCGAACCTGGGACCGAGTTGAAGGCATACGAATTGTATCGGCAACTCTTCGGCCTGATGTTCGATGAGTTCTTCGCATACAAGGGCGGATTCCTCGCTCAGGACGCGCTGGTAGAATGGATGCGCTGGCGGACTTATGCGTACAGGAACGCAGCCGGCGCACAATTCGCGATCGGTCCGGTTTCCTACGCGGATGCGTGGGATCGACATGCGAGATCGCCGGTGGTGCAATCGGAATTCGTGAACTTCCTTGGAGAAATCCACCGCATCAACGCCACGCAAGGAACGCTGGAAGCCAGGATTCGAGGGGTCGTCTGGCGCTACACCCCGCCGGGCAGACGGTTTCTCTGCTGGCTTTGGATGTTCGTGAAGTGGGCTGTCTTGATCATTGCGGTACTGTCGGCGCTCTACGCTGCGATCAAATGGGGCCTGCCTGCGGTTACCGGGCTGGTATGTTCCGGCTTGGCCATGCTGTGCAGTCCCTGAACGTGCTCAGCGCCCCCTCCGCACGAGGCGCGCGCTCTACGCCGCCCTCCTTCCAAAAGGGCCGGCCGTATCTTTTTTATGTACTTTGTGAGCTAGCTCACAACGGCCACCGCCCCCTTGAGGCAAAGTGTGTGTGCCGGATGGCGCAAGCCAATTTAATATCCGGGGCTGGCAAGGCCGTGGGCGTCAATACTCCGCCGACGGCCTTGTTTTTTTGCGGTGCGAGATAACCCCTCATCGACTGCCTCTGTCGTCCTGGTGACTTGCATCCCCGATGGAATATCGGCTGGATGATGGTGTCTAATTTGCCACCATCGATGAGGAATCCCACATGAACGTCCACACGCAGCAGACGCCCGATGTCATCGGACTAACCAAGGTTGCCCCGTTCTCCCGGCGTGGCTTTATGACCGCATCCGCCGCCGTCGCGGCGGGCTATACGCTAGCCGCCGGCCCCGTGCGGGCCGACGTGATCACGACCTCTACCGACGGCCTCGATGCCGGCGACATCAAGATCAAGGTCGCCGACGGCGAGATGCCCGGCTATTTCGCGCGGCCCAAAGGCGTCGCCAATCCGCCGGTCATTCTGGTCGCAATGGAGATCTTCGGCCTGCACGAATACATCAAGGACGTCACGCGGCGGCTGGCCAAGCTCGGCGCACTCGCCGTCGCGCCCGATTATTATTACCGCAAGGGCGTCGACCTCACCAAGATCACCGACATTCCGCAGCTTCTGCCGATCGTCAATTCCAAGCCTGACGCCGAGCTTCTGTCCGATCTCGACAGCACGGTGGCCTGGGCCAAGGCGCAGGGCGGCAACACCGACCGGCTCGGGATCATCGGCTTTTGCCGCGGCGGCCGCACGGTGTGGGAATATGCCGCCCATAGCCCGGCATTGAAGGCCGGCGTTTCCTTCTACGGGCCCCCGGTCGATCCGGCGAACCCGCTCTGGCCGAAGAGCCCGACCCAGCTGGCCCCTGAGATGAAGGCGCCGGTGCTCGGACTTTACGGCGAGAAAGACACCGGCATCCCGGTAGACACCGTCGAGGCGCTGAAGGCCGCGCTTGCGAAAGCAAACAAGCCGGCCGAGTTCAAGATTTACCCGGACGCCCCGCACGGCTTCCACGCCGACTATCGCGCCAGCTACCGCAAGGAAGCGGCCGAAGATGGCTGGAACTCGATGCAGGCCTGGTTCAAGAAATACAAAGTGCTCGGCTAAACCCCACATCAGCAAAAAGGCGCGCGGCATTTTCGCCGCGCGCCTTTTTCATGAGTGCCGTCTCAAACGTTGGCAGCGGAATCAACCGCAAACCTGGACCGGCCTGACACGCCATCCGTACGACGTGTGCACGCGACGTTGCACGATATAGCAGCCGCCGTTGTCGTAGCCGCCGTTGTCATAGTACGAATCGTCGTAGGCATAGTCCGGATAATCCCAGTAACCGTCATAGTAGCCGCCGAAGCCACCGACGAAGAAACGCCGGCCATGGTTGAAACGACCATGGTTGAAGCCGCCGTGATTGTAGGCTCCGTGGTTGAAGGAGCCGTTTGCAAACCGGCCGCCTTGAACCGCGGCTACACCTGCAACAGCCCCAACCGGCGCCGCGCGCGCGAAGCTGGCACCGAAGTTACCGCCGCCGCTAAAGCCTCGCGCGCCGAAACCGCCGCCACCGAAACCGCCGGCATGGCCGCCGCCGAAGCCACCACCGCCGTGGCCGCCGCCGAAGCCGCCACCTCCACCGCCGTGGCCACCACCTCCTCCGCCTCCACCACCGCGGGCCAAGGCCAGGTTTGGTGTCAGCGCGGCAACTGCGGCGACCGTGCAGAGCGCGATCATTGTTTTACGCAACATGTTATCCCTCCTAGATGATAACCCAGCCCCGCAAACGAAGACGCGTTTGCGACAATCCCGTTCCGTGATGTGGTGATGACCGCGACGAAATGCCCGAGCGAAATCCTCACTTCTACGCGACCCGCGCGCGAGCGCCTTGGTGCACAATGGAAGCTTCGGAGGTTGCAGGCCGGAAAATAAAATACGTTTTAGCGAAACGAAACGATGTTAGAATCGGACCACTAGAGCATGCGCAAGTTGATCGCCTTCGACGACGATACGTTCGACAAGCTCAAACAGCTTGCGCGCGATCGGATGGGGACCCTCCAGGAGCTGGCGGACGAGGCGTTTGCCGATCTGCTCAAAAAGCACGGCATTCCCATCGACCTGAGAGATGCGTTGCGGAAAAGCGCGCGGATCGTAGCCGAACCGGCCAAGAAATCGGCGGAGAAGCCGGCGGAGAACAGCGGCCCGCCCAAGCGACCGCGCAAAGCAAAGACATGATGGTGGTCATATCGTCGCCAGATTTCTGAACAAACGTTCAGCCGATTTTCTTCAAGCCGTTTTTGAAACGCGGCCCGTTACGCTGATATGACTTCGCCGCGCGTCCCATTGCGGTTGCCTGCTCAGGCGTCAGCGTGCGGATCACGCGTGCCGGCGAGCCGATGATGAGGGAGTTTTCGGGAAACTGCTTACCCTCGGTAATAACGGAGCCGGCGCCAACCACGCTACCACGGCCGATTCTCGCGCCATTCATGACGATCGACCCCATGCCGACCAGCGCGCCG
>Ga0210387_10003311_pt1 | contig 12377 bp, 14 predicted proteins | sample IncBWC7OmetaG_FD_160108 | JGI IMG/M metagenome (GOLD analysis project Ga0210387, IMG submission 160108) | Forest soil microbial communities from Barre Woods Harvard Forest LTER site, Petersham, Massachusetts, United States - Inc-BW-C-7-O ... | reverse complement strand
CCATCAACCAGTACAGCCTCACTCAAACTATGTCTCATCCTCATCTGCCTCGTCTCTGGCCGCTCTCTGACATTCGGAAATGAACTGCTTACGAGGCGCACGAGCTGGGGCCATATTTCGTCCGAGGTTTTCCCCGAGAGTGTTGTGAGTTGGAGCTTATGAGGAGGTGGGTGAAAGGAGAGTTGGTGGGGATGTTGGTTGTGGTGGAAGGAGCGACCGCGTGATGGAGGGGAGGAAGAGGTGGAGGCGTAGTATGAGACGAGAGGCGATGTAGATTTGTAGAATTGGGTTAAGCGGCGGGCAAATATTTCCTGTGATTGTATCGTTCTAGTAAGCACCTAGTATACAATTATCTCGCAGGGAATGAAGAGGGCCAACAGGATTATCATCAGGGCGCTTCGTGAGCGGTTCTCCCGTCTCGTCATCGTATCCATCTACTTTAGGACGGTTGTACGATATGTTGTATACGCGGCCGGAGGGGAGGTGCACCCAGCGGTCGGATATGCGGCTAAGAATGATTTCGTCTGGGACATCTAGGTTAACGACGAGGCTTAATGGTGTGCCTTGTTTTCTGTGAAGTCATATTAACTCAGACATCCATGGTGAGTCAATGTGATGAGTGTAGAACGCACCTGAGATGTGCATCTAACAGCTCGCCCTGGCCTAATGTGCGGGGGAAGCCATCTAGGATCCAATGCTGGTGAGGGTCGGGGTTAGGGATGCATGGGATGTCGAAGTAGGAGATGGAAACAATTACCCTGTTTGGTATATTATCTAGTTTGCTGGTGACAACCCGGAGCACAATGTCGTCGGGGAGTAGACCACCTCCAGCGACAATATCCTCAGCCTGCCTTCCCACCTCCGTCCTGCATGATCAACACTGATTAGACAATGATACTTATCAATTATGAACCGTCCCAGCTGCCAATCCCAACCCAAGAAGCAGCAGAAGGAAATCCCACTGACCTCTCCGCGATATGCTGCCTCAGCAAATCCCCCGTTGACAGGCTCAAAATATCATACTTTCTCACAAGACGCGCCGACAAGGTGCCCTTGCCCGCCCCGGGCTTCCCAAACATTAGCATCCGCAGGACCTTGCCCTCATCGTAGGGATCCTCCTGTGCACGGAATGTGTTCAGGGAGAATGGGAGGGCCCTGTGGGAGGGCGCAGAGTGTGCTATGGACCGACGTGGGTTGCTCTTTGGGGACTTGAAATTAGGGGTAGTGGTGCGAACGACTCGCAGGGATTGCATGGAGTCCGGTGAGAAGGAGGTGCGAAGACTGTACTGCTGTGTAAGAGGGTGATAGAAAATTATAGATCGTCCCACTTAAATAACTTGAATGTCCGGCCAAGTCAAGTCAAAGTCAACTTCCCTTGCGGAAGAGTTTGGTACGCACACGACTCCGATTTACTATATCCCCAATGGTCCAATTCACGGGCGCGCAAGTCCAAACGCGAGGTAGACCCCCGTTGATGACTGAGCCGGTACTGACGCTTAGTATGAAGTGGCGGTACTGCCAGTGTTTGCTTACATGCTATCACGAGTTCGGAGATGACAACCACTGCTGTAATCTGTTTTGGAAACGACCCTGTCTATTACATCAAAAGTTTTCTTTCGGACTTGGTCGGACTTGTCACTTGTGCACAATGATCTCCTTCATTCAACCCCAACCGCCTGCTCGCCCTTTTCCGACCAGCCAATCAGCTCCCTCATTCGCCTCACCCCCACCACACCCCTCACCTCCCTCGCAGGATCCAGAGCAACGCAGATTGCTTCGGCAACGTGGTCGACGTGAATTGGCGGTATAGTGAGGGCATTTGCTATCGATTCCAGATGGGAGGTTGTGATCTCCGACGACGAGGTTCTCGTTGGAGAGAATGCGGATCCAAGAGATCGAAGTATGCTTGCAGGTGTTGGGATGGAGGAAGGCACTTTGGAGTGGAGGGTTGCGGAGAGGTCGAGGAGGGCGGCGGCTGGGGATGTTAGCGGTCGATGATGGGCGTGATATACCATGCCTGCAAACGTGTGTTTTATCAGTGCGAAGTGTAAATCACAGCAGAAGCACACGTACTTGGTCGTATATACACTGCTCGATAATCAGGTTTATCAATCATCATCTCCTCGATACGGCGCTCTGCCTCTCGTTTCGTCTCGATATACCGAGCCGGTATCACCGGGCGGAGCATATCCTCCGCTGAGATATACACGAACGGTCGAGGAGTAGTACGTGTCTTGGCATCTCCACTCGGAGGAGCCGACAAGAATGCCTCGCAGACGCGTAAAGCTTGTTAATGTTACTCACTCCAAAAATACAAGAAACGGAGTATCACACACGTACCCACATCCCGATTCATCATCTCATAGCTCCCTCTGCTCCCTTCCCCATCGGAGCTCTTCTTGAGCGGATTCCTACTGCCCCCCAATACGTCAAAAAAACTCCCAACAAGCTTCGGAATATCTCTCTCCTTCAACGCTTGCTTATACTTCCCGCCCTCGATCAGCGTTCCGAGCGTATGCACCACCCCGCCTGCCTCCGGAAACAAATGCGCGAACGTCTGCGGGTGGAGCGCATCACCCTTTTGCCAGTTTACCTGGAAAGTAAAAACGTGTGAGATGCGGCGAGGTGGAAAGACGGAACTGGTGATACTTTGGATACCCAGGCCGGGGAGTGTCCTTTCGGGGTTGTGTATGGACGTCCGGAGGAGCTATAGAGTGTTTTTAGTCCGACAGTCATGCACGCACACACGATGGAGAATCATACCTAACACTGGTCACTTGTATTCCTCGTGCTAGTGCAGCTCTACATACCGCGGAACCTGTAAAATGACACGTGCGTGAGATGGGCCTGCGTGTGATGTATCAGGAATCGCACCTATGAAGCCGTTTCCACCGATGACGAGAATTTTTTGTAGTATTGGGATCATGTGTGTAGTTACGAAGGTACTGGCTTTGCAAGCTGCGTGATTGCAAGGCTTGATAGATTGATATTTACCCAGAACGTGGAGTTCGATCAGATTGCCTAGAGATTGCTGCACAAGGTATTGAACACGTGCACTGATGTCACGCGTTTGTGAAAGCAAGATCATATACATTTTTTTCTAAAAGAACGGCCCAAGAGTTCCGCGCAGCGGCACATTTAATGTTACAACCCAGCCGATTTGTAGCTAGCTACCAATATTGAGTGGAAGTATAAAAAAAAGCGCTGACAGATCAAATAGGACAATGCATAACTTCGAGTTTTTCGCTAATAAAAGTAGGAGATAAAAGAGGCCTGCAACGATGAGCGGACCAACCAGAGACAAGTCACATAGGAGGTCTACCGCCGACCAGGGTCGTTAGTCTCATATTCAACGCTATCGTGCCGCTCATCAGGCCCACATCGCGGGGCTGGCCCCGCATCAATAGAAGCATATCAATGCGTGAGACTATAGGTAAAATGCAAGAGAGAAAGATGGAAAGAAAGCGCGTGCAGAGGCGAATGGAAAGTCACGAGGTTAGACAAAGGACCATTGGACTGGGAAAGGAGAGACGGATAGTTAGGCTCATGCTCGATCACGACGGTGAGGTAAGACGTACTTGGAACCTCGCCCTGTTCTGGTTGGGCAATCTGGTCGAAGGCACCCTGCGAAAGGTCAATAGAGTTGCCGTTGTTGCAAGTAGGGCACGCGTCCGCAATTACGACGGTGACGGACTGGATGGATACCATGCCGTTAGTTAACAATTCCGGTACAGGCACGCGTGAACTGGCCTTCTTGTTCGCAGGGTTAATGATCTTGACTTGTTTCCCACATAGGCCCGACTTGACACCAGTGTTGCCGTAACGTTGAACATCTATGAATGAGGCAGAGGCACGTGTCAGCATCACCGATCATTGTTTATGTCATTGGTGGAACAAACCGATGGCGGCAATCAGATCAGAGTCTTTGTGAACAGTGCCGCAGGCACCGGCAACACCGTTCTGGAAGAAGAAAGTCGCGCTGCGGAATAGGGTGTTAGCAAGGTGAGAAGGTGATAACGTTGGTAAAGACTTACACTCCACCCGTGATGAGATTGGATGAAGAAGTGTCGACGGAGGCGTCAGGAGTAGGGTTAGCCTTAGGGGTGGTGGAGGTTGGTGCAGGAGCGACAGCAGCAGCAGGTTTGCCAGAATCGTCGGATGATGGGGTATTGGTAGGGGCGGGGGCGGGGGCGACGGCGGTGGAGGTCTCGCCATCGCCATCTTCGCATTCATCGCCGCCATCATCGGCTGGAGTCGTTACGGTGGAAGTGGGCTCCGCGGCGCTTGCGGAAGAGGAAGCAGAGGCCGAGGGAATGCACTGAGGGGGCCGGGCAGTCTCCAGCTTCTCAGTGGCCTATGTTTGAGGGGGTAGTCAACATTGAAATGGGTTGTCAAGGGAATTCGAATTCATACCAAGAGTGGGTGGCAGCACTGATTGAAGAAGGGTTTGCTGTGTTGATCCTGACAATCGAGGGCCAAGTAGCGGATATGGTAGGTCGTGTATGGCTACGCAGATACACGATCAAGGACTGGAATAAAGGAGCGTACTTGGTATATGGCTTACTTCCAGATAGTCAGTTTGCCAGCCAGGGGGTGGACTGGCACGGGGAACGACTAGCCCAGAAACAGAGGATGCTGCAGCGAGGGCGAGGGAAGTGAAGGAAAGAATGTTAAACATGGTTAATTTGTAGAGACGGGGGTGGTGAGGGAGCGTTGGGGTGACTTTGTCTGGATTTAAGGGAGCAAGGTGAGTGGTCAGGAGAGATGAAAAGGGAAATTATATACACGAGGACTGTTGAAAGCACGCACCGAGAAGGCGAGGAAGCGGAAGGAAGAAGGAGAAGGGAAGAATAAAAACGTGAATGGAAATGAAAAAGACCTGTGAGGCTCTATCTTTATACCCCACAACCGGCGCCGTTTCCGTTCCGAGTCGACTCTATGCCCGGCCCGTATCATATTAATAGTATATAATACTATTATTAATACTATTATTAATACTATTATTCACTCGATATTCACCGCCGAATCGCCGGGAAACAATGCCGGTCCTTTGTTTGGTTTTGCTCTGCTCGGACAAATACCGGCCGCAGCCTGGACTGTACTTGACGACGACGAGCATCTGTTAACGACACCATGAGTATGCCTTCAATATGCCATATGCTCACAACGGCACCCTAACTACTACTTACTCACGACAGCCGACTACACACAGAACCCCTTCGCTTCCACCCACTCCCTCGATACAAATCCATTCGATGACCCAACAACCCCAGCCCAGTCTTCCCATCCGGTTGAGCAAACAAGATTGGAGGAGCTTCGCCAGCGTGAACGAGATCTGGAACGACGGGAGGAGGAACTGAACAAAAAAGCTGAACATATCAGGCAACATGGCAAAAACAATTGGCCACCCTGTTAGTCCCTTGCCCTCTCTGCGACTCTCTTTGCTTCACGTTAAACTCCTGTGTTCACCACGTGAAACTATTCTAGTCTTGCCTTTGATTTTCCACTCAATAGCAGATGAAATCCCCGAGGCTTCGCGGCCGCTGATTACACGGTTGTATCAACTATGGCTGGTCCTGGTTGCAACCTTAATCTTGAATATGGTCGCCTGCATTTTCATCCTTCTTGCGGGATCCCAAGATGGTGGAAGAGACTTGGGGGCAAGCATCGGGTGAGCTGTCCTGTTTGTGTGATACGTCCCCCCCTTTTTCAACATGACCCGCAGCTACCTATTTTTAATCTCAATCACATCTTTCCTCCTGTGGTATCGGTGAGGTCGTCTCTGTCTCTACCATTTTATTTCATTAATTAACTCTACACCAGTCCAATCTACAATGGCTACATGAAAGTGAGTGCCTTACCTACCCGTGATGGTATTGCCTCGTACTAACTCGACAATCTCCACACAGGAGCAATCATTATACTACTGTAAGAACCGCTCATGCTCCGTCCGAGCTATACTAAATGTGAATCCTAGACTTCTACTTCTTCTTTGGCGGCTTCCATCTTCTTTTCAGCGTCTACATGTAAGCATGTCATATACACCCTATCCTCCTGACTCAACCTCACGCTCACTTTAATTTCAGGATCATCGGCGTTCCAAGGTACGCAGTGCCCCAAGTACAACTACCTCCGAGGCCATAGTCTTTGCTCATTATGTTCCATCCAGTACTGGCTCGGCAGGTCTTATCCAGACGATCCAAATGTACGCGAGGCATTACTATGTGGCAGCTATCTTGGGTACGATTGCAACTGTTGGTTGGACGATTCAGGGGCTTGGAAATGCGTTCTATTACCGTCAGGTTAGTTGCGTTCTAATCATCGAATCAGAGGAACACGAACAAGACCGCGCTCTAATGGCTACATGTCCAGATTTACGCTCACCATACAGCCGCGGGCCACTCAATGGAAAAGGTGGGTTTTGTGTTTGGCCTATTCACGCCGCCTTCTGATGTTGATCGTAGGCGAAGACGGAATTGGCCTCACATGGCGCAAAGGCGTACTTCACCCGAGGCTGATGATGATGCGGTTTTGTTCCTAAACATTCAAGGTGTCGCTTTTGTGTTTCTTCGAGCTATATTGTATCTCTATGTATCGGCGTATTATTCTACGAACAACGCTGGACATTTGAACTCGAAAATCCCTGCACTGCAGTGCTTGCTCAGCCTTTCGTGTCCAAACTTGGTGCCTGAACAGCAGTCGGAGTTTGAAAAAAAAGCCTTATCATTGAATAATAGCTCGGACCCGTTTCCACCAACCACCATCTAAAGGTATGTTTCCGCCCTCCGCCCTTCTTTCTTTTTCTTGACCCCCTTTGCAGTTAAAAAGCCGTCAAAAAACATATAAAAAAACTTTTTATATACAAGCGGTTGCCTTGTTACCTCCTGTACGAACTTTCGCTCCAATTTCGTACCATCACTAAGTCCTTTCTTTCCTCACCAGGCGCAGAAAAAGTCCACAAAGCAGTAACGACCACCCCAAATCAGAAAAATCAAACAACAATATGTCTTCTCCCTCTGTTGCCCAACCCGAGGCCCTGCCACAACTGTCCGCGCCTGAACCGCCGACTTTGCCTGCAGCGCCAGCCCCGGCGTACAACCCCCCAGCCCCGCAAAGCTCGGTGGCCTCTGCTCCGTCCGCCTCGCTCTACGTCGGGGAGCTTGACCCCACCGTCACGGAAGCGATGCTCTTCGAGATCTTCAATATGATCGGTCCCGTTGCGAGGTACGTGCCACCGGTGATGTGGGCGTGTTATCCTGGTCCTAAATCATGAAATAGCATTCGTGTCTGCCGTGACGCTGTTACGCGACGCTCTCTTGGCTATGCTTATGTCAACTATCTTAATGCTAGCGATGGTACGTTCACCGCGTCTTGGCATTATCCCTGGCAATCTGACAGACAAAATATAGGTGAGCGCGCCTTAGAGCAGCTCAATTACTCGCTGATCAAAAACCGCGCATGGTACGGATATCCAGTGCCCTGTCACGACCCATTTATCTCATCGTTTGCCTTATCGCAGCCGGATCATGTGGTCTCAGCGTGACCCCGCCCTCCGCAAGACCGGTCAGGGTAACATCTTTATCAAGAACCTTGATGAGCTCATTGACAACAAGGTTGGTTGACCCTCATTAACTTCTGGGGTAGAAAATTTAGTAGTTCTGTGATAGGCTCTTCATGACACGTTCGCGGCGTTCGGCAATGTCTTGTCTTGCAAGGTCGCCACGGACGAACAAGGCCGTTCGAAAGGCTACGGTTTCGTTCACTATGAGACGGCCGAAGCTGCTGATAGCGCCATCAAGGCTGTCAATGGCATGCTCCTTAACGACAAGAAGGTCTACGTCGGACACCACATCTCTCGCAAGGTTTGTGTCCGTGATAATCTTTGGTTACAGTGTGGAATGCTGAACATTTTGATATCGTCCGTAGGAGCGTCAATCCAAGCTCGACGAAATGAAGGCCCAGTTCACCAACCTTTATGTCAAGAATGTCGACCCCGAAATGTCACAGGAGGAGTTTGAGCAGCTCTTCACTCAATTCGGCAGCGTCACTTCCGCCCTTATCCAAGTCGACGAAGATGGCAAGAGCAAGGGCTTTGGTTTCGTGAACTACGAGAACCACGAGGAAGCCCAGATTGCTGTCGACCAGCTTCACGATTCTGAGCATCACGGCAGGAAGCTGTTCGTCTCTCGTGCTCAGAAGAAGGCGGAGCGGGAGGAGGAACTGCGTAGATCGTATGAGCAAGCAAAGATGGAGAAGCTCAGCAAGTATCAAGGCGTCAACTTGTATATCAAAAACTTGGAGGACGACGTCGACGACGAGAAACTCCGCGTCGAGTTCGAGGCTTTTGGCACCGTCACGAGCTGCAAGGTTATGCGGGACGATAAGGGGACCTCAAAAGGTTTTGGCTTTGTTTGCTTCTCCTCTCCGGACGAGGCTACGAAGGCCGTCGCGGAAATGAACAACAAGATGATTGGTTCCAAGCCCCTTTATGTCTCGCTCGCTCAACGTCGTGAGGTCCGCAGGCAGCAGCTCGAGAGCCAGATAGCACAACGCAACCAGATCAGGATGCAACAGGCTGCTGCCGCTGGTATCCCTGGCCAATACATCAACAGTCCCATGTATTACCCTCCCGGTCCTGGCTTCCCTCCTCCGGGCCGCGGAATGATGGGCTTCACCCAACCTAATATGATGCCCTCTCGTCCGCGCTACGCCCCAAATGGCCAGGTCGCTGGTATGCCCATTGCCGCTCCATATGGGCAACCCCCCCCTCAGGGATACGGTATGCCCGGCTACCCCGGACGTGGGGCTCCTCGTCCACCCATCGCTCGCGGACCCGGATCACCAACCAATCCCAACGCACCCATGCCCCGCGTCAATGGTCCTCCCCAGCCGAACGGTGGCCCACCGCGCTCTGCCGTTCCTCAGGGCGTTCTTCCTCAGAATCGCCCGCCTGTTGTCCCTGTTGCTGTTCCGGGCGCCCGTCTCCCTCCTCCTCAACAGCCGAGTTATAAACTTAATCCTCAGACTCGTAACGCCGGCGCACCGCCTGCGGGCCAAGTGGGCATGCCGCAACCCACTCCTGGAGCTGATGTGCCTTCACTCACTCCTGCAGCTCTGGCCAGCGCGTCCCCGATGGAGCAGAAACAAATGCTCGGTGAAGTGATTTACATGAAGATTGCTGGGTGAGTGCCGTTCTGTTTCTGCCTTCAAGAGTTCCTTCTTACGACACACCTACATAGCGCCCAACCTGAGCTAGCTGGTAAGATCACCGGAATGCTCCTCGAGATGGACAACAGTGAGCTTCTTCACCTCCTGGACTCGCCCGATGCGATGAATGGCAAGGTCAACGAGGCTCTCACCGTCCTCCAGGAGTTTGCGAAGGATGAGTGAGTAGGTCTACGCATGTGGTGGTGAGGGGAGGGAGGAGTTGAGATGTACTTATTTTCTTGGGCTGAATTTTCGGCCCGTCCCTTCGTTTCACTATATGCTGTCTGCTGTCCCGTTGATCATCCGTGACCTTTGTCTTGCCTTTCGTCATCGTCTTGGGCGATACTTCTTGCTCGTCGTCGCGCCTGCTTCTATTCGTAGGGTTGGGTGTTGGTCGTTCCTTTGTGTACTTAATAAGGAAAACAGGTGATACCATTGCTTAATATGTGTTCCTCGCCAACGACATTGGATGGTGCAAATAGTGGTCTTCATAAGCCGCAACAGTATAATATGTGCGAAGGATACAGTATGATTTGAGTTTATTTACAGTCGTTTCACGGCATGAACGATGTGTAGGAGAACGGATGGGTGAACAACAGGATAGTAAAGATCGTGCTGTGCATCTCCAATTAGAGTTTTGACCATTGATTCTGCCAGTCCAACAGAGAGAAAGAATGGTTTCAAGGCAGGTAATAGCAGATCGTAATCCATCCATGCCAATTGTCCAACTGTGAGCAGATGGGGATCTAGATAGAGATGCTGTGTTTCAGGATTGGTTTTAGATAGTGCTACCATCAGGAGTACACACCTTGGGGCCAAAATCCTATGGGAATGTTGCCGTTCTGTTTAACAATATTCTGGAAAGCCTTTGTTGCGGCCAGTAGTTCTGAAAGCCGGTGCGGAACAGTCACATCGATGCCCACTTTCTTCAGACACGCTCTGTATGTTTCCCAGAGGGCAAACCAACCAGGCAAGCCTGATGAATCTGAAAAATGAGGGGCCGATTTTCCATCAGCGATAGGTATTAAGTCGGGCTCGATGAGGATGACGAGGCCGCCAGGGCGAAGTAAGCGTGCGATTTCATGCAAAAATCGGGGGTAGTTGCGAATCTGAGTCGGAGGGATAGAATGAGAATTGTGGGGCTGAGACTGGAATATTCGGAAAAGCCCACCCCAGTATGCATAGATCGAGCATGAATCAAATCGAAATGGCTATCTGGATACGGGAGATTCCATTGATCCAAATCACATAATTCGAAACTGAAGGATTTGAGCATACGTTAATAACAACCTTGAATACAAACTGGAGCGGAACAACGTACGTGCAATTGGGTGGGACGTTCCTGTAGGGTCTTCATTGACCACTATTCTCCGGATTGAGAATGACCATTACTACTTACCTGGGTTGAATCGGTGCGAGGTCGATGCCAATTACTTCCGCTCTTGGAAATTCATCTGCGATGTCGATAGCCCTAGACAATCAACATCCGAAGTTTACCAGACGACATGCAGTAGAAGTGACCGTAGATGAATCTTACCAGAATCCTCCACCCGTCCCGAGATCGAGAACTCTGCGTTGCTGGCCAAATTGTAATACCTCCTTTACGGGCCCTACATAATTTTTGCCAAGCACGAACTGAACCATTCGATGGTGCAACTCGGACCGCTGTTGGAATATGAGTAGAATTTAGTACATATAATGGAGTCGGAAACATACCTTCGCTTCATCTCGGTCGGCCGGAAGCATATATGTAGGGTTCAAAGTGTTAAGGATTCGATCGTGAACGCGACGGAAGTATTCCGAATCATCCTCTCCTAAGTATGAGATTTCAAGCGGAAGGGAGGACATACAAGGAATATTAATGGTATGGGCATAATGCGCAGCCTCGAGGACTGGGTTCGCTAATAGATGGTTGCTCTCGAATGTGTCACTTGTCACGTCACATAGTAGAACGCGGGTAAGACGGTCCAACGAAAAAGACCACGTGCACGACGCCTATATTCAGTACTAACTCTAGACTCTTCAAGTTGCGGTATAATATTAATGACAGAAGTATGTAGGCCCAAGTTCACCAACTTGAACTCTGATAGTAAATGTCATTGAACATGTTTTATATCATGCACAAAGACTGTCCGTGTAGAATCACCATGCCATCCACGATTGCTACTTGCACTCACCAAGAACCTGGCACCAGGATCCACCACTGGCAACACAAACGTAAGGTTCCGAGAAACGCGAAAAATCTTGCACCAATTACTCACACATCTGCGAGATGTATCCTCCATGATGTCCAGGGATGATCTTGAACTGCACTCCACTCTTCATCTTGCCAAAGGCGTCAGGTTCTGCGGCTTCAGCCACATTCCACAACCGTAGATTGTCAATAGAAGCACTGTCAACACATGAGCATACAATCCCGATCGGTTAGGGGGCTTAGCATTACCATGCAATATGGCGTCCATCCGGAAATGCAACGACGCAGGATACTACTCCCGAGCTCAACGGATTTCGTAGTGTCTTTAGAAGTCTTGGAGTGTTGCTAGGGCCAGATCGACCCACTTGGCGTACATCCCACACATCAACTGTACCATTACGCCTTCCGGCATAAATCTGCGCGCCATCAGCGGACCAACAAGCCTGAAAACGAGGTAAATCAGAGAGACTGGATTACCACATAAGAAAGGCAACATACGGAGAGACACCAAGGGGGCGTCTTCTCACTCATCCATAGTCTCCCAACGCCTTTACCTGGAGTATGCACTCTCTTGTCCCACAAAATGATTTGACCATCGATTGACGCGGTTAATAGCAAGTCAGGCGAGTATGTCGCATATGTAGCAGAATCTAACAATGGAGGTGCATTTTTAGGGGGTGCGATAAAGCCCACTGTCGCGCGAGCAGGAGGATGAGATGGCTGAGACTGCGGCCCATTAGGCATAGCAAGATCTGGGCCACTACCAGGATTCGACGGAGCTGACGGATGATTTTCTGCATTGTTTGACGCGTTCGTCCGTTGAGTGTCAGGATCTCCGTCAGTATCTGGCTCGTCGTCAAACAGAGGATCAAACGATGCATCGGATTTTGTATCTGAATCAAGGGGTAGTGGGCCATCGGTCGCAGGTTTTGTCTGCGAGGGGGGCTCTGAATTTGCCGAACTGGTTGCGATGTTG
>Ga0210387_10003309_pt1 | contig 12379 bp, 12 predicted proteins | sample IncBWC7OmetaG_FD_160108 | JGI IMG/M metagenome (GOLD analysis project Ga0210387, IMG submission 160108) | Forest soil microbial communities from Barre Woods Harvard Forest LTER site, Petersham, Massachusetts, United States - Inc-BW-C-7-O ... | reverse complement strand
GACCTCAATAACGACGAGTCTTAGCGACGCTTAATATTTGGGCGCCCTTCACGAGCTGGACACGTCGCGAACCATCGTGATGCAGAGAATAGCGCAAGGGACTCGCGTAGCCTGTGGAAATTGACCATAATCAGCGGCCTTAATCGCGCGCGAGAAAACATGGATACATTGGCCGCTCGGCAGCAAATGGTGGATCAGCAGATACGCACCTGGGAAGTACTCGACCCGCGAGTGCTCGATGTGTTCGCCATGGTGCCGCGTGAAGCATTCGTGCCGCTGGAATACCGTGAATTGGCATTTGCCGACACACCCATACCCATTGGCTTGGGTCAATCGATGCTGGCCCCAAAGATTCAGGGCCGCATTCTGCAAGCATTGAGCGTAGCCGCCAACGACAGCGTGCTCGAGGTCGGCAGCGGCAACGGCTATCTGGCTGCCTGCCTCAGCCTGCTGGGTCGCGCCACGCGTTCCATCGATATTCACCCGCAATTTACCGCTTCGGCGCGAGCCAACCTGCGCGCCGTACCCGGCGCGAGCGTGGAATTCGAGACCCGCGATGCGTTTGCCACCGCGCCGTTGGGCGAGTACGACGCCATCGCCGTGACCGGTTCGCTGCCGGTCTACGATGCGCGCTTCGAACGATCACTGCGCTTGGGCGGACGGTTGTTCGCCATCGTCGGCGAAGCGCCGGTGATGGACGCCATCTTGGTCCGCCGGGTCGACAACGCCGAATGGATTCGCGAAAGCTTGTTTGAAACCGTTGTTGAACCGTTGATCAACGCCACTGCGGCGCAAAGGTTCGTCTTTTAACCATGGTCGCAGAGCTGACCCCGCGAGAATTTCTAGACCGCCGTGAAGGCGGCGAGGATATGACCCTTCTCGATGTACGCGAGGATTGGGAAGTGAAGCTGGCGCCGGTTCCCACCCCCACCGTGCATATCCCCATGGGCGAGATTTCCGATCGCGTGGCAGAGTTGGATCCCAAAAAGGAGATCGTCGTGATCTGCCGCTCGGGCGGGCGCAGCGCCCAAGTGGCTCAATTCCTGGAACGTCAGGGTTTCGGCAAAGTTTTTAATCTCTCCGGCGGAATTTTGGCCTGGTCGCGGGTTATAGACCCTAGGATTCCGCAGTATTGACCCGTCTCTCGTAGGTGATATAGTAGTATATAACACTATACTACCGGCCTGGGGACGCCCAAAATGGGTAATTCATGAAGCGATTTGCGAGCTTTTTGGCCTTATACCTGCTGACCAACGCAGTTCCGGCGGCGGATCTGCTGGCCGTTTATCAGCGGGCCCTGCAAAACGACCCGCAGCTGCGAGAGGCGGAGGCAACGCGATTGGCCGCGCTGGAGGCCAAGCCGCAAGCTCTGTCAACGCTGCTGCCGCAGCTGGCCGGTAACGGCAAAATCTCGCGCGAACGCGACACCGGGTCAATAAACGAGACCCAGTCGCTCGCCCTGCCCCCATGCAGTCCCGCGATACCGGCCGGCGAGCCCTGTGCTCCGACGGGTACGCCCACGACGGTTACCGAATCCTTCCCGTTCAGCGGCAAGGTCGACACCACCATTCATCAATACACCATTGACCTAAAGCAGAGTCTGTTTCGCTGGGAGAACTGGGAGGCGCTGAAGCGCGCGGATTCTCAAGTGGCGCAGGCCGAAGCGGACTACCAAGCGGCGCAACAGGACCTAATGGAGCGCGTGGCGCAGCGCTATTTCGATGTGCTCGGGGCGCAGGATGACCTCGAGGCGCAACAAGTCGCATTGATCTCAGTCACTCGCCAGCTGGACCAGGCTGAGGCGCGCTATCAAATCGGACTCATCGCCGTCACCGACGTCGAGGAGGCGCGCGCCTCGCACGACAGTACCGCCGCCGCCGTCATCGCCGCCAAACGTGCGCTGGCCTCAACGCTGGAACTGCTCCGGGAAATCATCGGCGACCCATTTGACTTCCTGGCGCGTCCGAACGAGCCCTTCGAAACGGCGAGCCCGGACCCGATCAGCGAGGATCGATGGGTGGAGATGGCCCTGCAACAGAATCTATCGCTGGTGTCGAGCCGCCTGGCCGCCGACATTGCCCGGGAAAATGTCTCGATCCAGCGCGGCGGACACTACCCGTCGCTGGATTTGGTCGGCAGCGCCGGCAAGCTCACGAACAACCAGATCGACGTGTACCCCGATGGCAGCCCCGCGGGCGGCACGTTCTTGGACCAACGGCAGCGCTCGATCGGTATTCAATTGACCGTTCCCATTTACTCGGGGGGCTTGGTCTCATCGCAGGTGCGCCAGGCTGTCTATACGCATCGTGCGGCCAAAGAACGCCTGGAGCGGGTCGCACGACAGACCGAGCATGATGCGCGCGACGCGTATCTTGGTGTGCTCTCTGAGATTTCACGGGTCAAAGCGCTGCATCGCGCAGTCGAGTCCAATCTTACGGCGCTGCGCGCCACTGAATCGGGCTACGAAGCGGGGACGCGCACGGCCGTGGATGTGTTGCAGTCCCGGCAGCAATGGGTGCAAGCGCAAACCGACTATGCGCACAGCCGCTATGACTACATGCTGAATGTGATCAAGCTGCAGCAAGCCGCGGGCATCTTGTCCGAGCAAAGCTTGCAGCGAATCAACGCGCTGCTCAACGATAAGCCCGCCCCGCCTCCGCAGGCTGAAGTCCCGCCTCCGGCAGCCAAGGCTCAATAAGCGCCAGCAACTTGGCGACGCTGCCGCGGTTTTCCGCGATGATTTCTTTGCCGACGGCACCGATCGGCTCGCGCATGTCGGGCGCCGCGAGCAGACGCTGCAGCACCGCCGCGAGATCAGGGGCGTTTTTAACTTCAAGGGCCGCGCCGCGCGCCAGCAACAATTGCGCGATTTCCTTGCCGTTGAAGTAGGAGGGCCCCGTCAGCACTGGAAGTCCAAGCGCCGCAGGCTCGAGCAGATTGTGTCCGCCGGTCGGCACCAGGCTGCCGCCGACAAATGCCACATCGGCCGACGCGTACAACGTCGCAAGTTCTCCCACCGTATCGACCAGCAGCACCGGCGCATCGCTCGGCAACTGCGGCGCTTCTGCGCCGCTCGCCATCCGGCTTCGTCGTGCGAATTTCACGCCGCGCCGCGCCAACAACTCGGCGACCCCGGCGAAACGATCTTTGTGTCTCGGCACTAACAGCAGCACCGCGTTCGGAGTTGATGCAAGCAGCAGCGCGTGGGCGTCGAGCAGCTGCTCCTCCTCGCCCGCGTGCGTGCTGCCGGCGATCCAGACCGGCCGCGTACCGGCATAGGCTACGCGCAGCGCTCTGCCCGCTTCGGCGATGGCGGCATCCACGCTCACGTCGAATTTCACATTGCCCACCACTACCGTCCGTTCAGCAGCGGCGCCGATCGATCTGAACCGCTCGGCGTCCTCGGCAGATTGCGCTGCCACGAGCAGGTTCTTGCTGAACACGCCGGCGAACAAGCTGCCGAAACGCCGATACTGTGTCACCGACTTTGCGGAAAGCCGGGCGCTCGCCAACAGCACCGGAATGCCCCTCCGCTCGCATTCTCGCAACAGATTCGGCCACAGTTCCGTTTCCATGATGATCGCGGCACGGGGACGTACGCGCTTCAGGAAGCGCCTGACCGACCCGGGAGTGTCATAGGGTAGAAAACGTATATCTGCGCCGCCTTCGATCAATGCAGCTGCGCGCGCCCTTCCCGCCGGCGTCGCGGTCGTCACGACGAGAGGAATTTCTGGAAAGCGTAGCCGCAGCGCCCGCAGCAGCGGCGCCGCAGCGGACATTTCGCCGAGCGAAACCGCATGCAGCCAAATGCTCGGGGCGGGTAGCGCCGCGCCAAAACCCAAGCGCTCTGCCAGTCCCTGCCAATACTGACGATCACTTAAGGCGCGCCAAAGAATGGCCGCATAAGCGAAGGGCACGGCGCAGCGGATCAACCAGGAGTATAGGAAGCGCATCTCAATCCGCTTGATATCCGGCCATGAGTGCCGCCCAGGATGCCGGCGTGAACCGATCCGCAGGCATGTCGGCGGCGATTTTTTGCAGCGAGCGCTTGAGCCTTGCCAGATTCCTGAAGCCCCACGCGCCGGGCGCCCGCAACCGCCCGCGGTCGAAATCGATCACGCTGACCTCACCCGATGCGCCGAGCAAAATGTTGTGCGCGTTCAAATCCGCGTGATCGACACCGTGGCGGTGCAGGCGCGCTAACGCCGCGCCGACGGCGCGCCAGACAGGTTCCGCGAGCGTCCCTGCCTTCAGTGCCGCGCTCATGGGTTGCGCCGGCGAGATGCGCTCCGTGATCAGGTCGCAACGATAGGTCCAACGTTCGCGCCGGTAAAAGGCCGCCACCGGTTTCGGCACGGCCAGGCCGCGCTCAGAAAGATAATGCAGCAAGCGCCACTCGGTAAATGAGCGCACTCGATCTTCTCCGGACCACCAATAGCGATCTTCCGAAAGTCGCGCGACGAACCCGCCGCGGCGATAGTGCCGCAGCACCCACGGGTGGGCGGCTGATCCGACGAACCAGGCCGAACCCCGGCCGCCGGAAGCGGCGTCCGCCTCGCCGCGCGCCGCCCAAAAACCAGGATCGAACAGCGCTTCGGAAACGTCGGGCTGCGCATTGCCAAGGCTATGAGGATCAGCCAGCATGACGCCCGTTGCAGTGGCAATGCGTTGGCCGCCCTTTATCATTCTTATGACTACCTTAAGCTTCAAACCGCCGCTGCAACACGTATGCCTGCTGCGTCTCTCGGCGATCGGCGATACCTGCCATGCGTTGGCGGCGCTTCGAGCCTTCCAAGCGGCCTGGCCTGAAACGCGGTTTACCTGGATCATCGGCAAAGTCGAAGCCAAGCTGATGAGGGAGATACTTCCGGAGGTTGAGTTTATCACCTTCGACAAAGCCGCAACCCTTCGGGAGTTGTGGCGCCTGCGCGCGCTTTTGCGCGGGCGGCGTTTCGACCTACTGCTCGATATGCAGCTGTCATTTCGCGCAAGCTTGGTCAGCCGCCTGATCCACGCGCCGATCAAGCTGGGATTCGACCGCCGGCGGGCGCGCGAGTTGCAGTGGCTGTTCACCAACGCGCAAATTGAACCCAAGGCATCGGAGCACGTGCTTGACTCGTTCATGGGCTTCGCCCGTGCGTGCGGCATCGAGCCCAAGCCGCCGCATTGGAATATCTCGTTGCCGCCAAGCTCACTCGACTATGCGCGAAGCGTGATCATCGGGGGGCAGCGGACGCTTCTCATCAGCCCTTGTTCCAGCCACGCCGCGCGCAATTGGTCGGCCGCGAGGTACGCTGCGGTCGCCGATCATGCCGCCTCGGTGCATCGCATGACCGTCGTGCTGGTGGGCGGCCGCAGTTCAGATGAGGCGCGGATGGGCGCCTCGATCACCGCCGCAGCGCGCGCGCCGCTCGTCAATCAGATCGGCAAGGACACGCTGCCGCAATTGCTGGGTCTGATGTCGCAAAGCACCGTGCTGTTGTCGCCCGATTCGGGTCCAGTGCACATGGCAAGCATGGTCGGATTGCCCGTTCTGGGTCTGTACGCGGCCACCAATCCGCAGCGCGCCGGACCCTACTATAGCCGTCAGTGGTGCGTGGACAAGTATGACGCAGCGGCGCGCAAATACCTGGGCAAGCCGGCGCAACAGATCCCCTGGACGACGAAAATCGAACGGCCTGGCGTTATGGACTTGATCGAGGTACACGATGCCACCGAGAAACTCGACGCACTCATCCTCGCAGGAGATTTTCGCCAAGCGCGAGATTTTCGCTAAGATGCCCTCATGAGCGAAATCAGCGTTCCCGTCTCGCCCGGCGAATTGCTGGATAAGATCACGATCTTGAGGATCAAATCCAGCCGCATGAGCGATGCCCAGAAACTCGCCAATGTACGCGTTGAACTCAAGGTGCTCGAGGAGACCTGGGGCGCCTCGTCCTATGCCAAGTCCGACATCGCGGCCGATGTGAATGCGCTCCTTCAGGTCAACGAGCGGTTGTGGGTGATCGAGGACGATATCCGCGACAAGGAACGGGCGCAGACATTCGATGGCGAATTCATTCGCCTCGCGAGGGCCGTGTACTTCGAGAACGACGAACGGGCTGCGATCAAACGGCGCATCAACTTAAAGCTGGGTTCGACGATCGTCGAGGAAAAATCCTACGCCGAATACAAGTCTTGAAGGGTACCCCGAAGGGCACCCCGGAGGGTACCCGGCAGGGTCGGACGCTTAAGGGTCGGTTTCCGCCGCGATGTCCGCATGCCCCGGCGCGTTTCGATTGAGCGTGTACTCAGCGCCGCAGTAGGAACATTTGGCCCATCCGGTCGCTTCGATGGCCAGATACACTTTGGGGTGCGAATTCCACAGCATCATGCCCGGCATCGGACAGGACAGCGGTAAATCCCCCATATTGACGGTGTAGTGATGCAGCGCGTTCGGCATTATCAGCCGGTGTTTGGAATTGTCTTGAACCATTGCCGACATGATCATCACTCCGCTAAAGAATCTCGGATCCACGACCCGGTGGGCAATTTTGACAGGTCACGGCGCCGATTCAAGCGTCGCGTGCCATATGGCGCGCAGCCGATCGCGAGTCACCTGATACGGTGCCGCCACCACGATGCGCTCGCCGTCGCCTTCGAGCGATAAATGGTGCAGCACTGTGCGGTAGTTGATGTAGGTCTCCTTCAACCACAGCGCCTTGCCCTCATCGATCATGCCGACCGCCGCCAAGCCCTCGAGTTGCCGAATATTGTCGGTATAGGTGAGCAGTTCCGGATGAGCCCGGGCGCCCGCCAATACCCAATACTGCACGAGAAACTCAATGTCGCCGATGCCGCCCGCGTCCTGCTTGATGTCAAATTCCTGCGGGCCCGAGCGTGATAATTCCTTGCGCATTCGCAGCCGCATCTCCAGCACGTCGTTGCGCAATGTCTCGCGGCGCACTGCCTGGGTCAGTGTGACGCGACGCACCTCCTCGAAGGCTGAGCGCAACTTGGCATCGCCGGCCACCGCACGAGCGCGAAGCAAGGCTTGGTGCTCCCACGTCCATGCTTCGCTCAGTTGATAGCGCTCGAAGGCGTCGATGCCTGTCATCAGGAACCCGCCCTTGCCGTTGGGCCGCAGACGCATGTCGACCTCATAGAGGCGGCCGGCCGCGGAATGCATCGTGAGCAAGTGCACGATGCGCTGCCCCAGGCGCAAAAAGAATATCCCGTTGTCGAGCGGCTTGTCGCCGTCGGTCAGTTGGATGCTGCCCGCCGAGTCGTGCAGAAAGACCAGATCGAGATCCGACGCATAGCCTAGTTCCAGTCCGCCCAGCTTGCCGTAACCCGCGACCGCCACCGCGACGGCGCGCAGACGCGCCGGATCTTCTCCGCAATACGGCGTGCCGTAGATTCGGGTCATTTGTTGCCAGGCAAGATCCATGCAGCACGCAACGATGAGCTCGGCGATATCGGTGAGCCTGTCGCTCACGCGCATCAGAGGTAAGCGCCCGGTCAGATCGGCAAGCGCCACGTTGAAAACGGCCACTTTTTGAAACTGGCGCAGCGCCTCGACCTGCCGTTCCGGATCGTCCGGCGACAATCTTTCCGTGCGCGCCGCCAACTCGCGGGTGAATCCTGCGCGTGTCGGCAATTCATCGAAGGCCTTGGCATCGATCAATTCATCGAGCAGCAGCGGGAAGTCGGCGATCTGCCGCGACAGAAAACCGCTGATGGCGCATATCTCGATGAGACGGTCGAGCGCAGCGGGCTGCTCCTTGAGCAATGCCAGATAAGACGCGCGCGAGCCGATGGCTTCCAGCACCCGCAGCACACGCTGCACGACGATGGCAGGAGTGGCATGTGCGGCCGCAGACTTGAGCAGCCGGGCCAAAATGACATGGAGCCGTCGGTGCCCGGCCTCATCGAGGCGGCGATAGTTCGCCGCCTGCCGGTAACCCTCCAGAATCGCGGCAACGGCCGCAATTTCAGCGCGCGGAAAACCGCTGTTGGCCAGTTCTTCTTCGATTTTCGCATCGTCCGCGTCGAGCCATGCGGCGCCGATGTCGTCGTGACGGTGCTTGGCGTCCGGCGCGCCGAACAGCAGCGCCTCAAATTGCTCGGCGACCTTCTCGAGCGTCGCGCTGAGCGCGGCATTCGTTTCGTCCCAATTCTCGAATCCCAAGATCAGGGCGAGTCGTGCGCGATCCAGCGAGTCTTCCGGCAACGTATGCGTTTGCTCGTCTCGCATCATCTGCAGCGCATTCTCGGCCTTGCGCAGCACGAGATACGACTCGGTCAGCTCCGCTATGTCGTCGCCCGATACGAGCTTTGAGCCTGCCAGGAGCGGCAACACCTCCAGCAGTGCGGCATTTTGCAGGCGCCGATCGCTTCCACCGCGCACCAACTGCAGGGATTGCACAATGAACTCGATTTCGCGGATGCCGCCCTTGCCGAGTTTCAGGTGATGCTCGAGATCCCGGCGGCCCACCTCGCGAACGATCAACGCTTTCATATTGCGCAGCGACTCGAACACGCCGAAGTCCAGATAGCGGCGGTAGACAAACGGACGCACGAATTCTTCGTATGCAGAAGAGTACGCATCGGCGCCGACGATGGCGCGCGCCTTGATCCAGGCATAGCGTTCCCAGTCGCGGCCGTGTTGCTGCAAGTAATCCTCGAGCGAAGCCAGGCTCACGACCAAGGGGCCGCTCTCGCCGAATGGGCGCAGCCGCATATCCACGCGAAACACAAAGCCATCCGCATTGCGCTCATCGAGCAAACGGATGATCTCACGGCCCAGGCGATTGAAATATTCCTCGTTGTCGAGGACCCGCGGTCCGCTGGTCTCGCCGGCCTCTACGAATAGAAATATCAGATCGATGTCGGAGGAAAAATTGAGTTCGCGGCCGCCCAGCTTTCCCATTCCTAGAACGATGAAGGGCGACAGTGCCGAGTTCGAGCGCTGCGGCTTACCGAATATCGGCAGCAAAATGCGCTCAGCGGCTGCGACGGCGGCGCGAATGGTTGCATCCGCCAGGTCGGACACGGCTTGCAGCGTCTCTACGACAGCTGCGGTTCCAGCGATGTCGCGCCATGCGATGCGAACCATTTCGCGTCTCCGCCACTCGCGCAACAAAGACAAGGCTTGTTCGACCGATTGCGCGGCTGCCACCTGTTCTTCGACGTGGACATTCGCGCCGCCAGGGGCGAGCGCACCCGGATCTTGGATCAGCGCCTGCGCAACGAATTCACTGGCCGCGACGATGCGCGGCAATTGTGCACGATGAGAATCGCCGAGCGCCCGGTAGCGATCGGCAAACTCGGCCTGTACGCATGCGCGCTCCCACCAACGCTCGACGAAGTCGCGCAATTCTTCCGGCACCAACTCAAGGAATTCCATAGGCGTGGAGTGGCGTTGCCGCGCCTAGCGAATGGCCGTCAAGAACACGCGCGGAAACGGCAACAAGACGCTGCCATCCGCGACCTTGGGGTATGCCTCGGCAATCGCGGCAGTGTAACGCTCGAGAAATGCGCGGCGCTCCGCCGCATTCAAAGGTTCAAGAAATGGCCGCAGACCACTGCCCTTGAACCACTCCACCACGGCCTCGGCTCCCCCCTTCAAAAAATGATAGTAGGTGGTCCGCCACAGGTCGACCTTCGAGCAAAGCGGCCGCAATAGCTCGTAGTACCACGCGGCCTTCGCAAGCGGCGCGCGCGCAGCCGCTGCCGGCGCGAGTACGGCCGCCCATGGTCCGTCGGCCGCAACCTCGCGCATGAGCCGATGAGCGGGCTCGTCGAGATTATCCGGCATTTGCACGGCCAGAGCGCCGCCGGGCGCCAGTCGTGCAATCAGGCTCGGCAGCAGCGACTCATGATTGTCAACCCACTGCAGAACGGCGTTGGCCAAAATGACATCAAAGGGACCCGCGTCCTTCCATCCTTGCAGGTCCGCGACCGCAAAGCTGAACTGCGGCAGCCGGCGCCGGGCTGCCTCGATCATGTCGCTCGAACTATCGATGCCGGAAATCGTTGCTAGCGGATAGCGCGCCGCCAGCACTTCGGTGGAATTGCCTGGACCGCAGCCCAAGTCGACTACCGAATGCGCCTCGATCGGCGGCAGCGCGGCGAGCAAATCGCGCACGGGCCGCGTGCGTTCATCTTCGAAGGCAACATACTGTTTAGCGGACCAACTCAATGCAATCCCGACAACCAGGTGATCACTATGCTCTCAAGGGCAATGCGGCGATCCGAGTAACTATGATCGGTGTCCAAATGCGCCGCGGTGACTCGGGTGCCGCCTTTGGCTTTGATCGCCGCCACCAGCGCATCGGTTTGCGAAGCAAGATGATCGTTCGCGGTGATGGCGAGCACGGGGATCTGCGCCAATCCCGCTGCAGTTCCAGCCACGACGAATTCCTGGGCGTGCGCGGCGAGCTCATCGACCATGCTCTCGGCAGTGACATCGGCGAGGGTCTCCATGTCATCGGCCATTGCGGCTACTGCCTGTGCTCGGGGCCTGCCGCCTGTCAGACCCATATCCGCCATCGAAATGAGGATCGCGCCGCTCAGCGCGTGATCGCGGGCGGCCGTGTGGGCGACGACCCAGCCCCCCATGCTGTGGCCCGCGATGGCGATTCGCTTGGGGTCGATCCCCAATTTCGCGGCATTCGACGGATCGCGCAGATAGGCCAGAACCGCGTCGGCATCCTCTGGGTTCTGTGCGAATCTAAAGGAACCCGGGCTGCCCCAGGATCCCCGGTAGTTGAAGGTCACCGCATTCCAACCAGCACGCCGGACCGCTTGCGCCAAATCGAGGTTCTTTTCGTTTCCGGGCAGCCCATGACAGATGACCAACGTGGGATGCGGACCCGCCCCGGCCGGCGAGTACAGCAGTCCATTGATGAGCAAACCATGGCTCGGGACATGCAGCACCGTCATGGTCGCCGGATGCGCGCGATCCGCGGGAGGGTCGGTGAATATTGCCGGCGGTACCGATTCTGCGAGCACCGCGCCTGCGGAACCTAAAAACAACACCATCAAAGACAACGCCGAACGCATGATCAAACTCTCCACAAATAGAGTGCTGTGTGTCGCATGCTTCACGCCTAGCGCCGCGCCTTGGCGATCCACGCTTCCACGTCCTCGAGTTTTCGCGGGAAGGCCGCGGTCAGCAGACGATAGCCTGTCGGCGTAACAATTACTTCATCCTCAATGCGCACGCCGAAACCGCGCTCCGGCAAATAGACACCGGGCTCGACCGTAAAGATCGCACCGACCGGCAGGGGTTTCTCGTAAAGGCCTGCGTCGTGCACATCCAGACCGACAAAATGGCCGAAGCCATGAATGAAATCCTTCAGATACCCTGCGTGGCGCAGCGATTCCTCGGCCACATGCTGCAGTTCCGCCATGGTTACGCCAGGACGGATGGCCGCAAGGATGTCCTCCTGCGCCTGATACACGGCCCGATACACCTTGGCCTGCTCCGCGCCGAACTTACCCGACACAGGATAGGTACGAGTGACATCCGCGGCATAGCGCCCGTATTCTGCGGCTGCATCGACCACGACGAGATCACCATCCTTGAGGAGCCTCGAGTTCTGGTCCCAATGCAGGACCGCACCATTGGGTCCCGAGCCCACGATGGACGAATAACTCAGGCCCGTCGCGCCGTTGGCGAAGAACGCGTATTCCATCTGGGTCTGTAAATCACGCTCGGAAATTCCGGCCACGCTGCCTTTGGCAATCGCCTCGTGACCGGCGCGCGTAATGGCGATCGCGCGTTCCATGCGCTCGATTTCAGCCGCGCTGTGCACCTCGCGCAGTCCCGCCAGCAAGGAGCGCTGGTGAACGAGACGCAGTCCGAAGCGCTGCGCGACTCGAGCCGCCAATTCCGCATCGTTGCGGTCTTCCTTCGCCATGCTCGGCGGGGCAATGATGCTGACGCAATCATGATTCTCCCCCGCGCCTGCGAGCGTGGTATCGGGCGATCCGCGCCGCACCCGATCAACTCCATAGCGTTCTTTGAGTTCGGGCGAGATTGGCTCCCGCGGCCCGGTCCAGCGTTCGGCTTCTGGATCTCTTGGCTTCAGGAACAACGTCACTTTATTGAAAAGCGCTTTGGGCGCAAACACCAAAAATGCGCCCGGTTCATTGATGCCGGTGAGCCAGTAGAAGTCCCCGTCCTGACGATAGTCTTCGGTGATCCCGGACACCTCGCCTTGCGCGCCGATGACCGCGATGCACCCATCAAGAGCCTTCATCAGGCGCTCGCGGCGCTCGCGATAGTCGCCTACGGGAAGATCAGCGGGCGGTGAGGGCGTGGGATGCTGAAAGCCGCCCGCCAACACCGCGGCGGCTAGGAATGTGCTGATCATCGATTGCGATCCTCGGG
>Ga0210387_10003308_pt1 | contig 12383 bp, 6 predicted proteins | sample IncBWC7OmetaG_FD_160108 | JGI IMG/M metagenome (GOLD analysis project Ga0210387, IMG submission 160108) | Forest soil microbial communities from Barre Woods Harvard Forest LTER site, Petersham, Massachusetts, United States - Inc-BW-C-7-O ... | reverse complement strand
GGCGCCGCCGGCCTTGCCGAGGTTAATGAAGACCTCGAACGGCTGGCCGCGATCGTCCTCGGTGATGTGCACGAACATCGTGCCGAGCGGGGTCTCTTTGCGCAGCGACGTCGCGCGCAGCATGTCAGGCCGCGAGCGCTTCATGCGGCGCTGGAGGTTCTCGGCCTCGACATCGAACAACGACTTCTTCAGGCGATCGACCTCGGCGTGGAGCTCGCTGATCGTGCCTTGAAGCTCACCGATCTCGCGCTTTTCGCCAGCCGGTTTCTCGCGTTCGGCCTTCGCCCTTTCCGTGGCACCGGTGGACAGCACCTGGCCATCGCGCGACCCGTCGCGATAGACCGTCACGCCCTTCGCCTTGAGCGCGTACGCCAACTCGTAGATCGCGCGGACGTCGTCCACCGTCGCCGTGTGCGCGAAGTTCGTGGTCTTGGAGATCGCGCTATCGCAATGCTGCTGGAAGGCCGCCTGCATGCGCATATGCCACTCTGGAGTGATCGCGTTCGCCGTCACGAACACCCGCTGCCACTTCTCCGGGACGTCGGGGAAGTTGATGTGGCCCTCGGTCGCGATTTTCTGCATCAAGGCTTCCGAGTACCAGCCCTCGCGCCGGGCAATGGCGACGAAATCCTCGTTGACATCGGGCATCATCACGCCCGCCTGGTTGCGCATGAACGCCACCGCGAAGAGCGGCTCGAGCCCAGAGGAGCAGTTGGCGATGATCGAGATCGTGCCCGTTGGCGCGATCGTCGTCACATTGCAGTTGCGGAGCAGTTGCATGGGACGAACGCGCTGGCCGTCCTTGCCCCGCGCACACGTCTCGTCCGGTCCCCAGATCGAGCGCGCCCACTCGGGGAACGCACCGCGCTCGTGCGCCAACCGCTCGCTCTCGCGCTTGGACTCGGTGTCGACGAACTCCATGAGCTTCAGTCCGAACTCGACTCCCTCCGTGGAATCGTACGGAATCCCCAAGCGCACCAAGGCGTCGGCGAACCCCATGAGCCCTAAGCCGATGCGACGGATGCGCTTCGACAGATGGTCGATCTCGGGCAGCGGGTACTTATTGACGTCGATGACGTTGTCGAGGAAGTGCGTCGACAGCTGGATGTCGCGGCGGAACGCGTCCCAGTCGAGCTTACCATCCCTGACGTAGTACCCGATGTTGATGCTGCCCAGGTTGCAGACGTCGTACGGCAGCAGCGGCTGCTCGCCGCACGGGTTCGTCGCTTCGTAGGGCCCAAGGTGCGGCACCGGATTGTACCGGTTCGCTTCATCGACGAAGAAGCATCCGGGCTCGCCCGTTTTCCACGCACCCTGGATCATCTTGTCCCACACCATATTCGCGTCGAGCTGCTTGACGACCGAGCCCGTCCGCGGATCCTTGAGATCGTACATCGTCCCGGCCTGCACGGCGCGCATGAATTCGTCCGTGACCGCGACCGAGATGTTGAAGTTCACGATCTTCGTGATGTCTTCTTTGCAGGTAATAAATTCCAAAATATCCGGGTGATCGACGCGCAGAATCCCCATGTTCGCCCCGCGCCGCGTGCCACCCTGCTTGACCGCCTCGGTGGACGCATCGTAGAGCGTCATGAACGACACCGGCCCCGACGCCACGCCCGTGGTCGAGCGGACCATCGAGTCCTTTGGCCGCAACCGGGAGAACGAGAAGCCCGTGCCGCCGCCGCTCTGGTGGATCAACGCCATCGACCTGAGCGTGTCGTAGATCCCGTCCTTGCCGTTCGATAGCGAATCCTCGACCGGCAACACGAAGCACGCCGAGAGCTGGCCGAGTGGCCGGCCGGCATTCATCAGGGTCGGCGAGTTCGGCTCGAACCGCCGCTCGGTCATGAGCCGATAGAACTCCTCGGCCACCCACTCGATCGCCCCGTCACTCGCCCCGTAACGGCGGTCGCCCTCGGCGATCGTCTTGGCGACGCGCCAGAACATCTCCTCTGGCTTCTCCGTCGGTTTCCCGGTCGCATCTTTTACCAGATAGCGCTTCTCGAGAACGGTGCGAGCGTTCTGGCTGAAGGAGGCGGGACCCGACGGAGGCGTCGCGGAAAGGGGCATGATCAGCTCGTGTTGGACAGTACGAAGTCACACTTGGTGGGGGCGCATTGTAGCTCGCCTCGTGTATCCGCACCAGTTCCTGTCAAGTCGTTGCGGCGGAACGCATTAGAAAAGTGATATCACAATGGCCGCCTTTTCCACGTGACAATCGGGCTGCCCCGCTGTTACAATCGAGCTCAGCGCAAGCTTAATAAATATAACGTGTTATGCAGGTTTTGTCGCGATTATGCCCTGGCCGGTTTGCCTGGACTCACGACCTGGCAACCTGCCGCCAACCCTGGCCGAGCACGCTGGTGACCGCCGAGTCGCTCCAATCATACAACTCGCGGGCCAGGGCTTCGTCCTTCGCTACCGCCGAGGGCTCCTTCTCACGGGACTTCTCATAATAACGCCCGGAAACCGACGCCAGCTCTGGAGCAGTCGCGCAGTAAACCGACGTCTGTGCGCCCTTCTCGTTCGAGGTCATGAAGAGCTTGGCGATCACCCTGACCGGAGCCGGGAGCTTGCGCCAGATGTCGGAAGCGACGACGCCGGGGTGGAGTGAGTAGGTCGTCACACGCGTGGCCACGAGGCGCCGCGCGAGCTCCTTCGCGTACAGCACGTTCGCAAGCTTGGAAACGCTGTATGCGCCAATCAATCCCTTGTCGAACTGACGGAGTGCGTCCCAGTTGATGCCTTTCGCGCCGCGGTGCGCCTCGCTGGCGACGTTCACGATACGGCCCTGCGGTGCGGCCGTGAGCAGCGGGAGCAGCATCTCGGTGAATGCAAACGGTCCGATATGATTCGTGCCGAACGTGAGCTGAAAGCCATCCTTCGTGCGGCCCGTCGAGCCGGCGAGGCCCGCGTTGTTGATCAGGACATCGAGCGGGCGACCCGAGGAGATCACCGTCGTCGCGGCGGCCTTGACCGACGCCAGATCAGCGAGATCGATCAACAAGAACTCTATCTCGGCATTCGGAAACCGGCCGCGCAGCTCGTTCACCACCACCATCGTTTTCTCTTGCGATCGCGCGGCGAGGATCACGCGGCCGCCTTTGGCGGCCAGCGCTTCGGCCGTGGCGCGGCCGATGCCGGTGTTCGTGCCGGTGATGAGATAGGAGGTCATTAGAACGAGAGGCCGAGAGAGAAATAGGGAGCGACAACCGGCGCGTCGTAACGTTGGCGATTCGCGACCGGCGCGGCCAGGCCGAGACGAAATCGGTACGGGATATCGTACTGCAGCGTCGCGTCGAAATTGAGCTCGCCGCCGACCGATTCCATCAGATGCCTTTGGACATCGCCCGGCGAGCAGGCCGCCGGCAACGGTGAAGACGGGCACCAGGCTTCGCCCGCGTCGCCGAAGACGGTGAGCGATGTGCGACCAAGGAAGACCGGGAAGAGGTGGAATCCGCGCGCGGGGATGAACAACGGGAGGCGATACTCGACCGACCCCACCACGGCGCGCGTGCCCTCCTCCGAATTTGGATCGTACCCTCGCACGTAGAACACGCGCGGTTGGTCGCCGAACCCGAGCCCCGGCACGACTCCGAGACCGAGCCCGCTGATCCCACCGATACCGAATTCGCCCGTCGCGTTCGCATCTTCCCACCCCGCGGCAACGCGCGCGGCGATCACGTGATGCGCGAACCCCGGCAGCGCGATCCCCTCATATCCGCTCAACACACCGACCACACTCCGCGTCGTGGCGGCGCCGCTCTGCCACTGCCACTGTTGCTGCCCGGTGACCGAGACCGCCACGCCATCTTCAGGCGAGATGGCGATCCCTGGATACCTGACGTTCGTCCACGAGAGCGTCGAGAACAACGATGGAAACACCGGGTGGGTGCCGTAGAACCGCGGCAACTCCGTGAGAACGGCGGAAGGCGCGGTGCTGTAATCGCGGAACTCGACCTCGGCGCCGATCGTCCACGCCAGATTCGTGCGCGCACGGGGACGCAGCAGCGTCGCGCCGATCGTCGGCGCGATCGAGCTGTGCGTGAGCGTCGCGACCGTGGCGCCGTTGGAGTTGAGGAGATACTGGTGCGTCCAGTAGTAGTCCACGCCGGCATCGAGCACGGGATTGCCGAACCCGCTGTACACGTACCCGAAGCCGCCTTCGGGTTGGTTGGCGTGCAATGGGTCGAACAGCACTTGCGCCGTGTACGAATGGATCCCGACGACATCGGACGCTGATGTGAACACCCCGAGCTCGTAGTCGCCGAGATCGGTCTGCGCGACCGTTGGCGTCCAGTATCGCGGGATGAGCCCACTCCATGGGTGGAACCGGTGCGACGGCGACGAGTCGTATGCGATCGGCGCCAGCGGGATGCTGTCGAGCAGCGTGTCGCGCGCGACGCGCACGCCAGCTGTGGTATCGAACGGCGTGACCGCGATGTGGTAGCCGTCACCTCGATACGCAGCGATGGCCAGCGTGCGCCCTTCGGGCGACACGGCTGGGTAGTACACGGCGGCCCCCGCGCCACCAACGCGCGTGAGCGTAGAATCGGTCAAGCTCGATACGTAGAGCTCTGTGCGGCCGGTGCGATCCGACGTGAACAGAATCCGCCGTCCGTCGGGGGTCCACACCGGCGAGGACTCGACCGACAGGCTGCGGGTGACGACACGCACGACCGTACCGGTCGTGTCGAGCACGACAATCTCCGAGAAGCCGCCACGCGTCCACCGGACGGCGGCGATCGCCTGGCCGTCCGGCGACCACCGAGGCTCCGTCCACTGCGTGTCCGGCGTCCCGCGCGTCAACGGCGCGATGCGCCGTCCGTCCGCCGACACGAGTACGAGTCGCGTCGATGCCGGTATCGCCTGCATGGCGACGATCGTGCTGTCGCCCGCCGGACGCACGTCGGCGAACGACAACCGCGCGCCATGCGTCAACTGCCGATGGTGGCCGTGGTCGCTGCGATAGAGGTCGGACCGAAGGTCGTAGGGCGATGTGAAGTCCAACTCGTCGTACACGACGGTGTGCTCGCCGACCGGGTCGTTGTCGGTGGCGTCGTTCCGGCGGTCCAGCCGTCGCTCGTTCCCCGCGAGGCCGACCGCGTACAGACCGGGCACATCCTTCTCGTTGTTCGCGCTGAACACCACCGTGGACGAGTCGCGCCAGCGCGGGAACATCGCCTGGTAGCCGTCGCGCGTCAGCGACCGCAGCGAGAGACGCGGGCCAGGCGGCGGCGACGACGCCACCGCTCGATTGACCGAGTCACGGAACTCCGCCCATGCCTGCTCGAACGTGACGCCGAATGCGTGCTTGGCCGCGTGGTTGAGAAAAAACGGCACGGCCTGGATGCTCGTCCGCTCGATGAATTTCGGAATCGTCGTGTCGCCGCGCGTCCGGCTCAGGTATTCGAAGAGGAGCGAGCCGTACGCATAGGAGCCCTCGCCCAGCGGCCAGACGGGTGATGTCAGATTCACTTCGTCGAGCCGCGGCAGCATCCCGTCGCGTGCCGCGGCTTCGGCGATGGTATTGTGCGCCGTGCCGGCCAACCGCCCGAATCCCGTGAGACGCGACTCGTAGTAGACCGCGAGCCCCTCCGTGACCCATGCCGGGGTGTAGAGGTTTGGAAAGAACACCGGGTTGCGCCCCAGCACATGCTGGGCCACGCTCCACCAACCGCGGGCGCGGTCGAGGTGGAAGATGTGCGTGAGCTCATGCTGCATCACGAGCGCGTTCCAATCGCCGTAGAACCTGAGCGTCTGGACGTCGACCGGTGGGTGCGCGTAGACGATGATGCGGTTGGTCGGAAACGGCGTCGCCGAGCCTTCCGTATAGTCGACGTTGTCCGCCAGCACGATGTCGATCGTCCCGCGCGGCGGCACGAGCTCCCTGGCCAGCGCCGCATAATCGCGCTCGGCGTTCACGGCCGCGCGGCGGGCTTGGTCCTCGAGCGGCGGCGTGAATATGATGCGGAAGTGCGTCGTGCGGATCTCGCGCCAGTGCTCGCTCGGGTCAACCTGCGCGACGGCCGTCGCGGCCGCTCCGAGCGTCAGCGCCAGCGCGAGGCGGAGCACGATCAGTGCGTGGCGAGTGCGCGAAAATACGCCTCGATCCCGTCGGCGACGCCGATGGCATAGGCGCGCTGGAACTCCGGCGTGCGGAGGGCAGCCTCCTGCCGCGGCACGATGATGAACGCGCCCTCGCAGAGGATCGCCGGCATCCACGTTGGGCGGGCGAGCGCCAGGTTGTCGTAAAAGATTCCGCGGTCGAAGAGGCCCATGTGCCGCACCATCGACTCCTGTACGACTCGGGCGAGCGGCGCGGATTGCGGCTGGAAGAAGTACGTCCCCGTGCCCATCCCCACGAACGGGTTCGTTCCATCGGGCAGCGCGTTGAGGTGAATGCTCACGAGCGCCTCGGCATTCGCCCGGCGCGCCATAATCGGTCGCGAGTAGAGCTCAACCGGGTCCGCCGTGGTCCGGGTCATGATCACGTGCGCTCCGCGCGCCGTGAGGATCGAGTCCAGCCGCTGACCCACGGCCAGGGTGGGGACTGGTTCCCATAGACCCGTGGGACCCGTGGCGCCGATCGGCGGGTGACCGGGATCGACGGCGATCACGCGACCACGGAGTGGAGCGGACGGGTCGATCACGGGTGGCCGGCGGATTCGCAATACGAACCGGTGAGCGACATCGTCCCACATCGCCAGGTAGCCGTAGGGCGGTCGGCTCAGGTGGACCGTGATCCGCCCCCGGTCATTGGTGATTTGGTCCCACGACACGGTCCGAACGAGGCTGTCCTTGGCGTCATACTGAATCAGATCGATCGCGATTTTCGTGTTATAGAGTGTGAGGACGAGATCAGAGCCGCTCTCTTCGACCGCGTATGGCGGGCGGTCGGCGAGCGGCAGTATGAGATCGACGTATCCGGTGCTCGATGTCACGCGCGCGGCGGTGACGACGCGGTGCGGCACCGGGACGACCGCGGTCGGGCCCAAGTGGGCGTCCGAGGCGGCGACCCAGGCATCGAGCGACGAGTCCAGTCGGACACGGATGAAGTTGCCGGACCGGCCCGTTATCTGGAGTGCTGTGCCGGGGAAGAAGAACCATTTGTACGTCCCGGCCGGTGTCGGGCGGGCGATGATCGCGCGGTCGGTGTCCGGCGTCGCCGGCGGCGGCCCTCCGATCGCCTCGAACTGGCCGCTGTCGGGGAACGGCGGCAAGGGACCCGTCAGCGTGTCGACGGTGTCGGGGGGCGCGATCTTGACCGGGTGCGTATATCGCACCGAGTCGGCACCTTCGACCGCGACGAGATCGTATCGAGACGTTGCGCTGTCTGGAACCGGAAGCCACGCGAGGAACGAGCCGTTCGGCTCGACATGGACCGGGGTGTTATTGATCGTCAGCGTGGCATCGCCGGTTCCGACCGAGCCCAGAATGAAATTGGAGTCGCGGACGGCGATGGTGGCCCCGGCCCGGGGATATACGACCGTGATCACCGGAGGGCCGCTGACGTGCGGGATCGGCGGCAGTGGGGGCGCCGGTGGTACTATTTCGGCGGCCTTTGGCTCGCCGATCGGCGTCGGGGTGGTAGTCGGCGGCGCGCCGGCGCAACCCGCGAGAGCTGTCGCGAGAAGAAAGAGCCGAGGCGTCCGTCCAACCGACACGGACGGGAAAGTAAGCACTGGCACCCTATTCGGGCGACCCGGGGGTGACATCACGGCTATTGATATAGTCTATTTTGGATCGGTTCCCCGGGGGGATACGGTTTGACGCCCTTGAAAACCTGTCCGACGTGCGGCACGGAATACCCGGTGTCCGAGCGCTTCTGTCCAAAGGACGGCTCGGCGCTGCGTTCCGCCGACGTTCATGCCGATCTCGTTGGCCAAGTCGTCGCCGAGCGGTATCACGTTTTGCAGAAGCTAGGCGAAGGTGGCATGGGGCAAGTGTACCTGGCCGAGCACGTCCGCATGGCGCGGCGGTGCGCGGTGAAGGTCATGAGCCCGAATCTGACGCGGGACCCCGACGCGGTGAGCCGGTTCAACCGGGAAGCCGCGAACGCGAGCCGCATCACGCACCCCAACGTCGCGGCCATCTACGACTTCGGGGAGACGTCGGACGGCCTCATCTACCTCGCGATGGAGTTCGTCGACGGCGAGCCGCTGACGAAGCTCATCCAACGCCTGGGCGCGCTCCCGTTGGCCCGCGCGGTGAATATCGCCCGCCAGACCGCTGACGCGCTGACGGTCGCTCACGAGCTGGGGATCGTGCACCGGGATTTGAAGCCTGACAACATCATGATTGGGCGCGGGCGGGAAGGCGCCGACATGGTGAAGGTCGTGGATTTCGGTATCGCGAAAGCCAGTCAGAACGAGGCGCAAAAAGTTACCAAGACCGGCTTGGTCGTCGGCACGCCCGAGTACATGAGCCCCGAGCAGTTGGCCGGGGACAAACTCGATGGGCGGAGCGACGTCTATTCGCTCGGCCTCGTGACCTTCGTCATGCTGACGGGCAAGCTGCCGTTCCCGAGCGAGACGGCGCAGGAGGCGATGCTTATGCGCCTCATGGAGAAGCCGAAAACGCTGGCGGAAATGCGGCCGGATCTCACCTTTCCTCCCGGCTTGCAGGCCGTCTTCGACAAGGTGTTGGCGCGGGACATGACACAGCGCTACGCGGTCGCCGCGGACTTCGGCGCTGACCTCGTGAATGCCGCGCAAGCGGCCGGGGTTGCGGTTCCGCGGCAAAGCCCATACGGCGCGGTCACGACGGCGATGGATGCGATGGCTGCCGGCAAAGCGGGCAAAGCGAGCGCCGCCAGCACGGTGCCGGCGACGCGAGTGGCGCCTGCGGTCGAGCCCCCGACGCTGCCGCGCGGTCCGGGTGGGGCCGAGGGCCCTTCCGCTCCGCCGCCATCTGGCCCGGCACGTAAGCGCACGGGGCTCATGGTGGGGATCAGCGCGGTGGCGCTCCTCGTTGCCGGCGGTACGGCGTTCGTGCTGGCGACCAACGGCCACGGTTCGACGAAGCCGCCCATTGTGCAGAAGGACACGACAGCGCCGGTGAGCACCACACCGGTCAGCAATACCCCGACGAACGACACGTCGGCGACGGTCCCCACCAAGCCGAAGCCGAAACCCCCGGCTCGGCGCGACTCCAGCCACGTCGTGCTCACGCCGCCGGCCACGGATACCACGGCGTCTCCCGCGGCACTGATCGAGCGCATTGGGTCGCTGCTCGAGAAACGCACCGACGCAAACGCCACCGAAGCCCTCGCCTTGACCAGCCGTGTCCTGCCCAGGGTGACTGATCCGACGCAGAAGGCCGAAGTATTGTTCGACCGTGCCGATGCTTTTGTCATCCTCAAGAAGTCCGCGGAAGCGTGCTCCGTGTTGACCAGTGGGGAGATGCGAAACGCCGCGCGGGGCAACCGGTGGGAGGTCGCTGACTCGAACGCGATCGCGCAGGAGTGTCAGTGACCGAGCCGAACATCGTCGTGCACGTGTACGGCGTTTCGGACGTCGGCCGAACGCGCGAGCACAATGAAGACGCGTTCATGGTCGCCGATCTCGACAAGGCGCAGCCGCTGACGTTCCCGGCCGAACAGACGCAGGTGCCGGGAGAGCACGGCACCCTGTTCATGGTCGCCGACGGTATGGGCGGTGCCGCGGCGGGCGAGATCGCGAGCTCGATGGCGGTCGATGTCATTCTGTCCGAGCTGCGCGGCAAGTGGTCATCTGGGCCCGGCACGGACCCGAAGGTGTTCGCGGTGACGCTGCACGATGCGACCGAGGTCGCGAACGATCGGATCCACGAGTATGCGTCGGAGCACCCCGAAAACCGCGGCATGGGCACGACGGCGACGGTCGCCGGGATCCTCGGCGACACGCTGTACATCGCGCAGGTCGGCGACAGTCGCGCGTATCTCATGCGCCAAGGTGAGGTGCGGCAACTGACGAAGGACCAGTCGCTCATGCAGCGGCTGATCGAAGCCGGCGAGATCACGGCCGAAGAGGCCGAGGTGAGCGAGCGCCGCAACATTATCCTCCAGGCGCTCGGACCCGAGGCCGCCATCAAGGTCGACATCACTCACCAGCAGCTTCGTCGGGGCGACGTGCTCGTACTGTGTAGCGATGGGTTGTCCGGCGTGGTGCGCGACCACGAGATCCAGCGGGTGGCGCGCGAGTCGTCCGACCTCGTGACGCTGTGCCATCAGCTCATCTCCCTCGCGAACGAGAGTGGCGGGCCGGATAACATCACCGTCGTGGCGGCGCGATTCGAGGGCGACGGCCTCGTGCCACCCACCGATGGCGACGAGGTGGGGCACCAGACGTTCGCCGTGGGCGAGACGACGCCGGTCACGCCGCATCCGCGTCTCGAGGTCACCGCACCGGCCGCCCCGCACGACGAACTGACCGACGTGTTGAACGCGGCGCCGCCCGCGGCGGACCACACGGCCTTTCCGTCGCTGCAGCCGACCGGCGTGCGGCGAGCGCTGACGCCGGCCGACATCGAGGCCGCCAGGGCAGCGCTCGGCACGGACCCCGGTGCGCCGCAGCCCAAAGGGCGCAAGCGGCGCGCCGCGGTCTTGATCGTTGCAGTCGCCGCCATCGTGGTCCTCGTCTACGGGCTCGTCACGTATCTCCGAACCAAGTAGCGCCGGAGCACGATGCGCATCGTCCTCCACGTTCTGACCGGCGCGAAAAGCGGGCACACCGCCCGATTCGATGGCCGCCGCATGCAGCGTTTGCGCATCGGGCGGCATCCGGCGAGTGACTTTCAGTTCGATCCGACGAAAGATCGCGACGTCTCCGGGCGCCACGCGGAAATCATCGGAAGCGGCAACGGCACGCGGTTCACGATCCGCGACGCGGGGAGCACGAACGGCACCTGGGTGAACGGCGATCGCCTCGAGCGCGACCACGTGCTGGCCGATGGCGATGTCATTGCGTTCGGCGCCAGCGGCCCGCGCATCGAGTTTCACGTCGATCGGCGATTCCATTGGACGCGGCGGCGCGTGTGGATGACCGTGGGGGGGGCGGCCGGGTTCGCCGCCGGCATCATCGTCGCCTACTCGGCCACGCACCGGGCGGCCCGCAAGCGGGAGTCGGCGCTCGACGCCTTGCTTCGCAAGAGCGACAGCGTCAACCAAGTGCTCTCGGCCAGCGTGCGGGACGTGAGCTCTCGTGCCTCGGGCCTCGATAGCGCGCTGTCGCAGGCGCAGCACGAAAGCGAAGGTTTGCGCACGCGGCTCGCGGCCGAGCAACGGGGCAGCGCCCAAGCGGCCGCGGACGTCGCGCAGCTCAAACATTCGGAGTCGCGCGAGAAGCTCTTGGCGACCGCGTCCCGGGTGGATTACGCGAAGATCGCGCGATCGAAAGGGCCGGCGGTCGTGCTCATTGCCGTCGAGATGCCGGACGGGCACGCGTTCACGGGCACGGGGTTTTCGGTCTCGACGGCGGGGCTCGTCGTCACCAACCGGCATCTCGTGCGAGCGGACGACGGAACGGCCGCGCAGCGCATGCTCCTCATCTTTTCGGATACGAAACGATGGGTGCCGGCCCATGTCGTGAAGGTCTCGTCGGACGCCGACCTGGCGTTCCTGCAGATCGACGAAACCGGAACGTATCCCGCCATCGCGCCGCCGTCGGCGAGCACGAAGCCGCCAGGCGTCGGTTCGCCCGCCGCGATCATCGGGTATCCGCTCGGCATCGATACCCCCATGGAAGGCAGCGGGATGCAGATCACCGCGCGCTCGACGCTCGTCGCTGGCACTCTCAGCAAAGTGCTCGACGACGTCATTCAGATGGATTCGTTCGCCGGCGAGGGATCGAGCGGCAGCCCGGTGTTCGACGCCGACGGGAATGTCATCGGCGTCGTCTATGGCGGCGCTCGGGAAAGCGCCGGGCGGATTGTGTACGCAGTACCGGCGACGGTGCTCGCGCGCGAGCTGCCGAACTAGTCGCCGCCGTTCACCTGCCAGTTGTCCGACACGCCCCCGGTCGTGCAGGTCCAGGTGCCCTGCCCGAACTTCGGGGTGTCGTTGACGACCGTCCCGATATAGGTCGCCCCGCCCGTGTTCCCGCTGATCGGACACGGACCCGTGAACGACACGTTGCCCGTACTGTCCGTGACGCTGCCAGCGAAACCGGCCGGGTTGCTCGAGATCACGCCATTCGAGATAAGGAGCTGGGCGACGTTGCTGTTCGACTGCTCGGTGCCATTGTTATCGATCTGGTAGCTATAGCTGTACGTCCCGTCGAACGTCGCGATACCAGAGCCGGACGACGTCGACGACGACCCGCCCGCTGTCGGATCGTCCAGGCCGGGGATGTTGCAGCCGGCGATCACCAAGACCGCGCCCACGAACCCACGTTTCACGC
>Ga0210387_10003305_pt1 | contig 12384 bp, 9 predicted proteins | sample IncBWC7OmetaG_FD_160108 | JGI IMG/M metagenome (GOLD analysis project Ga0210387, IMG submission 160108) | Forest soil microbial communities from Barre Woods Harvard Forest LTER site, Petersham, Massachusetts, United States - Inc-BW-C-7-O ... | reverse complement strand
CAAGGTCTGCTGTTCCCGGCCAGTCCGGACTTCAGCAAGGATAGAAACTTTCTCTATGTTTCGAATCTGGCGCTTGATCTTCGGGTTCTCGGGATTGTGGAATCGGTGGACTCGCAATGGGCCGCGCAGGTCCAGAGCTATACGATTTCACGGATCAGAGCTCGCATTCCGTCTATCGACGGCGGCCAATAGTCCATTGGTGACCAAGGCGGCGCACTCTGTGTGCGCCCCCGACCGCCACTGCGTCAGATCGGCACGACAGGAAAATTAGTCCATCAAATGAATTCCGGGCCTGCGCCCTCAGCGCAAAATAGCTTCGCTATTTTGTCGCGACGGCGCATCCCGGAATGACGAAGGTCACGTGCGTCTAATCTCAGTCCTTGGCTTCCCCGTGTAGTTCTGCCCTGGTGCCGTCGGTGTTTTCGAAATGAACATCGACCTTGTTGGCATCGAAGGTAAGCGTCCAAAACTGCACTTCGCTGTGCCCCAATATCCGGCGCTCGATCATAAAGGAACGCTCGCTGACCCAACGCCCCTTGGTGGCATTGATCCCATAAGCCGCGGGCGGGCTTTTTCGAAAGATTCCATCAAGTCCAAGCAACCCGGAAAATTGCGCCACAGGCCGCTCGGGCTTGCCGGTTTCGGTCGTGATGACCCACGAAGGATCCGCATCGGTGAGGTTCAAGCTGAACGTCTTCACCTTCAGGATGTTGCTATCCAGCTGATAGGTCTTTCCGGATATTTGCTTCGCCAATTCCGGCGTATCGCCAAGCGGCGACGGCCGCTCGGTTGCCGCCTGGCGAAGCGAGGCTACCAGCAGGGATTGCGCGACGGGGTCAGGCGGCAGCGGCTGGTCGGATTTGACTGCGCCGACGATGTCATCGATCAGGCGGTTCCTCGGATAGAACTGATCATCCCGCAACGCGCCAGTCATGGCGACAACGATATCCGACTTCGGAAGTACCATGATCAACTGGGAATGGCGGCCGCGCGCCATGTAGGCTTCTTTTTCGGGCAACGACCACCACAGATTCGCGTATCGAAATCCGGAGGTCGCATCGATCTTCCCCGTCCGCGCCCGATCCACCCAGGAGGAGGGGATGATCTGCTTGCCTTCCCACATCCCGTTATGAAGGTAGAGATAGCCAAATCTGGCCATGTCGTGCGGCGCCAGCGAGAGGCCGGCTTCACCGTCCGTCACACCCTGAGCATCAACCACGCCCCACTTGGCGCTGGTAATGCCCAACGGCTCGAACAATTCTTTCTTCGCAAAGTCCAACGCGTTTTGCCCGGTCTTTCTGGTAATCAGAGCCGACAGCACATACGGATTGCCGCTGTCGTAGTAAAATTTGGCGCCCGGAGCACTCGACATCGGCTGGTTCAGCACGAATGCGGTCCGGTCCGGAGCCTGATACATCCGCATGACCGTTTCGTCGGGCGTGTAGGCCTTCTCCGTCCACTCGATGCCCGAGGTCATGTCCAGCAGATGCTGCACTGTCATGGCCTTCTTGTTCTCATCGATGTTTTGAATCGGCTTGTCGGAGAACAGATCGATCACCGGATGATCGACGCTGTCGAGCTGGCTGTTCCTGATTTCAATCGCCGTGAGCGTGCTGACGACGCTCTTCGTCACCGACCTCAAATCATGGGCAATGTTGGGCTGATAAGGCGCATAGTAGGCATCGAGCACGATCTTGCCGTGACGAACGATCAGTAAACTGTCCTGCGGATATTTTCCGACGGTTTCCACCAGCCGGGCCAGCGCGCCGGATTGCATCCCCTGCTCTTCGGGAGTTGAAACCGTCCACGCCTTGGTCGGCCAGACCGCCTCCCCGGATTCGCCATCCGCTGCAAACCCGGCAGGGGCGATCAAACATTGAAGCCCGCCAAGGAGCGCAATGACGATTGCTGTCGCGAGCCGCATCCCTATTTCCTCCACATGGCAGGCACGAAGGTTTAACGGAGAGGTCCCTTATACCACAGATTGCGTCTCGCGGCACTGTCTGAGCGCCGCCTAGTCTGGCGCCCTCAACCGATAGCCGATGCCGGTCTCGGTCAGCACGAATTGCGGCCGCTCGGGATCGGTCTCGATCTTCTGCCGGAGCTGCCGCACATAGACGCGCAGGTATTGCGCGTCCGTCATTTCATCCCAGAGCTCCTTGAGCAGCAATCGGTGAGTCAACACCTTGCCCGCATGCTGCACCATGACCCGCAGCAGATCGTATTCCTTCGGCGACAGCTTGACGTCGCGCTCACCGACCTTGACGATGCGGCGAACCAGATCGACCGATAGATCGCCGGTACGAAACACCGGGCGCTCGCCATGAACCTGCAACTGATGCCGCAGCGCCGCGCGCATGCGGGCCAGCAATTCGTCCATGCCGAACGGCTTGGTCAGGTAATCGTCAGCGCCGAGATCGAGCGCCTGAACCTTGCCTGCCTCATCGCCGCGGCTCGACAGCACCACGATCGGAACGCTGTCGTTGCGGCCGCGGATCAATCGCAGCAGGTCATGCCCCTGGATGTCAGGCAGGCCGAGGTCGAGAATGATCAGGGCCGGGTCCTCGGCAAGCAGCTCAAGCCCGGTCTTGCCGTTCGGCGCTTCCAGGATCTCATAGCCCTGCGTGCTCAGACCCATCCGCAGCAATTTACGGATCGGCGGCTCGTCGTCGATAACAAGGACCTTGATCGGGGTCGCACTCATGCGGCGGTATCCAACAGGTTTGAGGCCGAAGACGGAACGGGCAGGCGGATGGTCAATACCGCGCCGCTGCGGTCACGGCGGTTGTCGGCGGCGATCACGCCGCCCATCGCCTCGATGAAGCCGCGGGAAATCGCAAGGCCAAGCCCGGTGCCGGGACGAACGTGATCGCCCTTCTGGGCGCGGTAGAATTTGTCGAACACGCTTTCCAGTTCGGTTTGCGGAATCCCGTCGCCCTCGTCGAGGATCTGGAGTGTGACAAAATTCCTGTCCCGCCATCCCCGGATCGAGATTGTGGTCTCAGCCGGCGCATATTTGGCCGCGTTGTCCAGCAGATTGAACAAGGCCTGTTCGAACAGCACGGCGTCGAGCTCGAGCATCGGCAGGTCGGCCTCGAGTTCGAGCGAAACTTTATGGTGGACCAGAATCTTGCCGGCGCGGCGCAACGCGCTGCCGACGATTTCGCCGATATCGTGCCTCGCGGTATTCGGCTTGATCGCGCCGGACTCAATCCTGGTCATATCGAGCAGATTGGCGATGAAACGATTCAGCCGCTCGGACTCGTCGATCACGGTCGCCAGAAGATCGCGCTTCTCGGCCTCGTTCAGCCCGCCGGCGAGGTCGCGCATGGTCGAGGCAGCGCCGAGAACTGACGCCAGCGGCGTCTTCAGATCGTGCGAAATCGAGGTCAGAAGCGCCGAGCGCAGGCGATCCGACTCGACGGTGCGCTTGACGCGATCCATGTCCTCGACCAGCAAGACGCGTTCGATCGCAAGCGCGCCCTGATCGACCAGCGCATCGAGCAGGCGGCGTTGATCCGGCGTCAGCAACGGCCCTGCCTTGTCGTCGTCGATGCCGATGACGCCGATCAGCCCGCGTCCGGTTCGCATCGGCAGAAACAACCGCTTGGCGCCGGGCAAGGTATCGGAGCCGCGTCCGGCGGGGCGGTCATTGCCCCAGGCCCAGTTGGCGGCGGCGAGATCGGCCTTGTCGAGTTGATCCTCCGGCGGATAACCCGCTTTCACCGTCAGGACGCCGTTTTCCGGCAACAACAGCACCACGCGCACTTTCAGCATCAGCGCGGTCTGATAGGCGCTCGCCCACAGCACGTCGTCGAGCGTGGCGGTGCCGGCCAGCTTGCGGCTGAAGGCGTAGAGCAGTTCGGTGGTTCTGATACGGCCGATCGCGGAGTCGGCCTGCGTGCGCACGCGGGCGGCGACATTGGAGACGAGAATGGCGATCAGCATGAAGAAGAAGAACGCCGCGACGTTGGTGGGATCGGTGATGGTGAAGGTGTAGATCGGCGGCAGGAAGAAGAAGTTGTAGCTAAGCGAGGCGGCGACGCTGGCAAGCAGCGACGGCCACAGCCCGAAGCGAACCGCAACGCCCACCACCGCGGTGAGGAATACCAGGTCGACATTCTCGATCCCGAACATCGGCTGAATGAATTCGGCGGCGGCAAGGCCGATGCCGACGATCAGGAGCGACATTAAATAGGGTATCGGATTGAACGGCTCATGCCGCTCCGCCGTCCGCACCGTCTTTTTCGGCATCGGATCGGCGGCGAGTTCCTCGCCGGCAATCACATTGACGCTGATATTGCCGGCGCGGCGGACGAGATCGTGCACCACCGATCCCCGCGTCGCCTCGAACCACCAGCTCCGAGCGGACTTTCCGATGATGATCTGCGTGACATTGTTGGTCTGGGCAAAGCCGATGACATCGTCGGCAATCCGCCGCCCCACGGCCGGAATCGTCAGCGCCTCGCCGCCGAGCGCTTCCGCCAGCCGCAACGTATCGGCGAGCCGGTCCCGCTCCACGTCGCCCAGGCGCAACGAACGCCGCGTCTCGATGCTCAGCGCCGTCCACGGCGCGTGCAGCCGGTCAGCAAGCCGCTTGGTATAGCGCACAAGACCCGCCGAGCGCGGGTCTTCGGAGATGCAGACGAGAATGCGCTCGCCCGCCGCCCAGGGACCGGCAATGGCGTTGGCCTGCATGTGATTGAGCAACTGTTCGTCGACGCGTTCGGCGGTGCGCCGCAAGGCCAGCTCGCGCAGCGCGGTCAGATTGCCCGGCGAAAAATAATGCTCCAGCGCCCGCTCGGCCTGTTTGGGGACGTAAACCTTGCCTTCCTTCAGCCGCTGGATGAGATCGTCGGGCGTGAGATCGATCAGCTCGATACCGTCGGCACGGTCGAATATCGAATCCGGCACGGTCTCGCGCACCCGCACATGCGTGATCTGCGCGACCACGTCATTGAGGCTTTCGATGTGCTGGATGTTGACCGCGGTGTAGACATCGATACCGCGCGACAACAGCTCCTCGACATCGAGATAACGCTTGGGGTGACGGCTGCCGGGCGCGTTGGTGTGGGCGAGTTCATCGACCAGCGCCAGCCGGGGCCGGCGCGCGATCAGCGCATCGAGGTCCATCTCCTCGATGACCTGATCCTTGTAGGCGATGCGTTTGCGGGGAATGACCTCGAGCCCGTGCAAAAGCGCCTCGGTCTCCACCCGTCCGTGGGTCTCGACGACGCCGACCACGACATCGACACCGGCTTTCTGCCGGGCGTGGGCGCTTTGCAGCATTTCGTAGGTCTTGCCGACGCCGGGAGCGGCGCCGACAAAAATCTTCAGCCGCCCGGCCTCGCTGTTCTCGCGGCGAGCCGCCTCAAGCAAGGCTTCCGGCGAAGGGCGTTGTTCGGAATCACGGCGCGGCGGCTGAACCATAAGAATAATATAGTCCTCACGCCGCACCTAGCCTAGTGGAGTGGGGGCGCCTGTTCACCGGTAGTGGTTACTTGGCAGCGTCCAGCGCCAGATTGAGTTCTAGGACGTTAACCCTGGGTTCGCCGAATATCCCGATCAGCCGGCCGGACGTATTCTCCGTGACGAGCTGCCGCACTTTATCTTCGGACATACCCCTGGCCTTCGCCACCCGCGGCACCTGGAACAGCGCGCCTTCCGGCGAGATATCCGGATCCAGCCCACTCGCCGAGGTCGTAACGAGATCGATCGGAACGCTCGCGGAGGGATTTTCCGCTTTCAATTTCTCCACGTCTTCCTTGATCCGATCGTTCAGCGCCTTGCTGGTCGGACCGAGATTCGAGGCACCGGAATTGGCGGCATTATAGGGTGCAGGCACCGTCTTGCTCGCATCCGCCGGGTCCGGCGCAGTCGTCGCCGAAAGCCTGCCGTGGAAATACTTGTCGTCCTTGAATTCCTGCCCGATCAGCGCGGAGCCTACCACCTTGCCGTCGCGCTCGATCAGGCTGCCTTGCGCCTGCTTCGGAAAGATCGCGCCTGCGACTTCCGTCATGGCGAGCGGATAAGCGAGACCCGTGATCAGCGTCAACAGCAGCAGGACCAGAATCGCCGGGCGAATTTCTCTAAGCATTTTCAGTCTCCACTAGTTCCGCCATTGCGAGGGAGGCGAGGCAATCCAGACCGAGGCTGGCACAGAAGCCGGATTGCTTTGTCGCTTTACTCCTCGCAATGACGAACCACTTTCAAGCCAGATGCAGCGCGGCGACGACGAGGTCGATCGCCTTGATGCCGATAAAGGGAATGATGATACCGCCGAGCCCATAGACGAGCAGATTACGCCGCAGCAGCGCACCGGCGCCGATGGGACGATAGGCGACGCCTTTCAGCGCCAGCGGAATCAGCGCCACGATGATCAGCGCGTTGAAGATGATCGCCGACAGGATCGCGCTTTGCGGACTCGCCAGGTGCATGACGTTAAGCACCGCCAGTTGCGGGTAGAACGCCAGGAACATCGCCGGGATGATCGCAAAATATTTGGCGACGTCGTTGGCGATCGAGAACGTGGTAAGCGCGCCGCGCGTCATCAGCAACTGTTTGCCGATCTCGACGACCTCGATCAGCTTGGTCGGATTGGAATCGAGATCGACCATGTTGCCGGCTTCGCGCGCGGCTTGCGTGCCGGTATTCATGGCGACGCCGACGTCAGCCTGCGCCAACGCCGGCGCATCGTTGGTGCCGTCGCCGCACATCGCCACCAGCTTGCCGTTGGCCTGCTCGTCGCGGATCAGCTTCAGCTTGTCTTCCGGGGTAGCCTGCGCGAGAAAATCGTCAACGCCGGCTTCCGCCGCAATCGCAGCTGCCGTCATCGGGTTATCGCCCGTGATCATCACCGTGCGAATGCCCATGCGGCGCAGTTCCGCAAAGCGCTCGCGGATACCGCCCTTGACGATGTCCTTCAACTGAATGACGCCGAGCAGGCGGCCATCCCTGGCGACCGCCAGCGGCGTGCCGCCGGACTTGGAGATTTCGTCCGAGATCGCGGTGATTTCGCGCGCGGCATCCGAGTTCAAGGACGGCTGCAACGCGCGAACCGTGTTCCCGGCTGCGACTTGAGCCACGCCGCCGTTGACATAATTCAGGATCGCTTCGACCGCGCCTTTGCGGACCGAGGAGCCGCCGGCATCAATGCCGCTCATGCGGGTCTGCGCCGTGAACGGAACGAACGTCGCGGACAGCTCGGCCATGTCGCGGCCGCGGATGCCGTATTTTTCCTTGGCCAGCACCACGATCGAGCGGCCTTCCGGGGTTTCGTCCGCGAGCGAAGCCAGTTGCGCCGCGTCCGCCAATTCCTGTTCGGAAACGCCGCGAATGGGGCGAAACGCCGTCGCCTGCCGATTGCCGAGCGTGATGGTGCCGGTCTTGTCGAGCAGGAGCGTATCGACGTCGCCGGCGGCTTCCACCGCACGGCCCGACATGGCCAGCACGTTGAAGCGCACCAGCCGGTCCATGCCGGCAATACCGATCGCCGACAACAAGGCGCCGATGGTGGTCGGAATCAGCGTGACGAACAACGCCACCAGAATGATCACCGAAATCTGCCCGCCGGCATAGGCAGCGTAGCTCGGGATCGTCACGGTCGCGAACACGAAGATGATGGTGAGCCCCGCGAGCAGAATATTCAGCGCGATTTCGTTCGGCGTCTTCTGCCGCTCGGCGCCCTCAACCAGCTTGATCATGCGATCGATGAAGGTCGAGCCCTGCGCCGCCGTGATGCGCACGCGAATCCAGTCCGACAGCACCTGTGTGCCGCCGGTTACCGCCGAGCGGTCGCCGCCGGATTCCCGGATCACGGGCGCGGATTCACCTGTGATCGCGGCCTCATTTACCGAGGCCACGCCCTCGATGATCTCACCGTCGGAGGGAATATTGTCGCCGGCCTCGACCAACACGACATCGCCGACCTTCAGGCTGGTGCCCGGCACCAGGCGATAATCCCTTCCCGACCCGGCCAAAAGCTTGGCCTGGCTTTCGGTGCGGGTCTTGCGCAGCGATTCGGCCTGCGCCTTGCCGCGCCCTTCCGCGACCGCTTCGGCGAAATTGGCGAACAGCACCGTGAACCACAGCCACAGGATGATCTGAAAGGCAAAACCGAGGTCGGGGGCGCCGGTGACGAGATCGCGCACGAAGATCACGGTCGTCAGCGTGGCGACGACTTCGACCACGAACATCACGGGATTCCTGGCCATCGCCCTCGGATCGAGCTTGACGAAGGCCGAGCCGATCGCGGGCCACACGATTTTCGGATCGAGCATGGTCGCGACCGGCATCCGCTTGTTGGCTTTTTGTACGACTTCCATCGAAGTAACTCCGAAAGTGACCGGTCAGAACAGGGTGTTGGCGTTCATCGCCAGGTGCTCGACAATCGGGCCGAGCGCGAGCGCCGGGAAGAAAGTGAGACCGCCGATGATGAGGATGACGCCGACGACGAGACCCACGAAGAGGCCGCCGGTCGTCGGCAATGTGCCAGCCGAAGGAGGGATCGACTTCTTGGCCGCGAGCGAGCCCGCCATCGCCATCGCCGGCACGATCATGAAGAAACGGCCGACGAACATCGCGCTTGCGAGCGTGAGGTTGTAGAAGAAGGTGTTGCCGGAAAGCCCGCCAAAGGCCGAGCCGTTATTACCGGTCGCCGACGTGTAGGCGTAGAGCACCTCCGTAAAGCCGTGCGGTCCGGCATTGTTCATGGCGGCAACGGTCGATGGCAGCACCACCGCGACCGCGGTCCAGCCCAGATACATCAACGGCAGCACGAGAATGGCGAGCATCGCCATCTTGACCTCGCGCGCCTCGATCTTCTTGCCGACATATTCGGGGGTGCGGCCGACCATGAGCCCAGCGACGAAGATCGCCAGCACGACGAACAGCAGCATGCCATAGAGACCGGCGCCGACGCCGCCGACGATGATTTCGCCAAGCTGCATGTTGATCAGCGGGATCATGCCGCCGAGCGCGGTGAAGCTGTCATGCATCGCATTGACCGCGCCACAGGAAGCAGCCGTGGTGACGACCGCAAACAGACTCGAGGCGATGATACCGAACCGGACTTCCTTGCCTTCCATATTGCCGCCGGTGAGACCCAGCGCGTCGAGCGCCGTAGTGCCGTTGGCCTCCGCCCAGTAGGTGACGGCAACGCCCGCGATGAACAGCACGCCCATGACGGACAGGATCGCCCAGCCCTGCCGCTGATTGCCGACCATGCGGCCGAAGACGTTGGTCATGGCCGCGCCGATCATGAAGATCAGCAGCATTTGTACGAAATTGGAGATCGCGGTCGGGTTCTCGAACGGATGGGCCGCGTTGGCGTTGAAGAAACCGCCGCCATTGGTGCCGAGCATCTTGATCGCGACCTGCGAGGCTACCGGGCCGACCGCAATCGTCTGCTTGGCGCCTTCCAGCGTGGTGGCTTCGATATAAGGTCCAAGCGTCTGCGGCATGCCCTGCCAGACCAGGAACAGCGCGGCAATGACGCAGATCGGCAGCAAGACATAGAGCGTGGTGCGGGTGACATCGACCCAGAAATTGCCGACTGTGCGCACCGAGGCGCGGGAAAAGCCGCGGATCAAGGCAACCGCGAGCGCAATGCCGGTCGCGGCCGACAGGAAATTCTGATGCGTCAGACCCAGCATCTGCACGAGATAGGACATCGTGCTTTCGCCGCCGTAGTTCTGCCAGTTGGTATTGGTGATGAAGCTGATCGCGGTGTTGAAGGAGAGATCTTCAGCGACCGCGGACTGGCCCGCCGGGTTGAACGGAAGCACGGCCTGCAGCCGCATCAGCGCATAAAGGATGAGGAAGCCGCCGACATGAAAGAACAGCATGGCGAGCGTATAGGTGACCCAATGCTGTTCGCGCTTTTCGTCGACCCCGCCGATCCAGTAGATCGCGACCTCGATCGGCCGGAGCACCGGCGACAGCAGCGTCCATTCGCCGTTGAACACCCGCGTCATGTACCAGCCAAGCGGTTTGGTGAGCGCGACGATGATGGCGCAGAACAGAAGAATTTGAATCCATCCGATGGCGGTCATGGCAGAGATGCCTTTGAACTGAAGTTTAGGAATTGTGGAGACGTTGACGCGAAGGCCCTATGCGCGATCAGAAGCGCTCGGGGCGCAACAGCGCGTAAGTCAGGTAAAACAGCAAGCCTGCGGAGACGAGGCCCGCCAGGGCGTAATCGAACATCATGGTCATCTTCCTTCGAAGCGCATCGGATCAACCATTTGAGCAAGGCCCTTCAAAGCCGTTCGCAGGCGTAGGTGTAGCCGATCGCAGCAGCGAAGAAGCCAAAGCCAAGGGCTAACATGAGCAGGTCTGACAGCATGGAGATCTCCGGGGTCGCACGCGCATCACGACGGCGCGTGAGGCTGAGAGGCGCTCATAAGGCTACTTCCCGAACCTCGTCCTGAAGTGCCATCCGCTGCATAGGTTTTCGAGGCGAACGGAGTCGCGACGTTATAGGAATCTCATAAAGGGGACGCTCCAAGCCGCATCCCACAACATCCCTATAACAAGGCGCGGCCCCCCCTCCCGATATCCTATCCCGACATCGCTATGTTGACGGCGGACGCTGACGTTCGGTGCCGCACGCATCATCGAGCAAGTCGAAGTGCGGTATGAATCTTGCTGGAAAATGGAAGCTAACTCGCTCAGAGAAAAGATATTATTTCTTAATCAGAGAAGCGACAGACAGATATGCCGATCGATCTTTCCAGCGTTTTCTCGGTACGTCACGTCGGAACGAAAGCGCGCCGCCCCCTGATGGTCGCGGTTTTTGTCATGGCAACGCTCGCTGGAGCGGGTTGCCTTTCAGCGCGTGCGGAAAATCCCGACATCGCGAGCCGCCGTGCCGCCGAGCGGACTGATTTTTCCAACGACGAAATCAGGGAAGGTTTTTTCAAGATCGCGTTCGGCGCCGAACTGCAACTCGACAAGCCGGCCGGCCGCGTCCGCAAATTCGACGAACCGGTGAGGATTTTCGTGGAGACGGCAAACGCGGACCGGCGCAATGAGCTCGCCAATGTGGTCGCCGATATCCGCGCCCGGGTGAACCATCTCGACATCGACGTCACCAACGATCGCCGCGCCGCCAATTTGGTGGTGCGGCTGGTTCCCGAGCGCAAACTTAAGACCACCATTCGCGCGCTCTACGGCAATGACAAGGCGAAGCGAATCCAGCAGGCGCTCAACCCGGAATGCCTGTCGGGCATCGGCAAAGACGAACGGTTTCGGATTCGCCGCGCGGAGGCGATCCTGCCGACCGATGCCGGAGATTTCACGTTCTACGATTGCGCCTATGAAGAGCTGTTACAGGCGCTTGGCGCCATCAACGACGACGCCTCGGTGCCGTGGACGATGTTCAATGACGACGTCCAGATGGGCTTCTTCGACGTCTACGATCAGTATCTTCTCAATATTCTCTACGACCCGCGCATCAAACCCGGCATGACCAAGGACGAGGTCGATGCCGTTCTGCCCGATATTCTGTCGAGCGCGCGAACGTGGGTGCACGACATCAACCCGCCGCGGCGCGCCGATTCAGACGATCATCAGGTCGATCGTAACTAGTGGTGATTGCGCGCTGACGACGACGAATATTCGGTGATCCCGACATCGTTCTTCGCGGTCTTGTGGTTGGTCTGTTGCGCGGCCAACTGGCTCGATCGCGAATTTTTCGATGGCGCGCTGGCCGAAGCGCCGGCTTCAGCGCGGCTGGTCAAGGAGACTGCGGCAAACAGGATGGTCAGCATGATGGCTGCGAAGCGTGCGGTCATGGTTTCCTCCGATGATCCCAATTCCCAAAACAACAGAGCCTGATTGAGCGCTTTCCGCCCGGTTATTCGGCTCGACGCACGAACGGCGCCTTGTTGTCTTGTTGGAAGATCATCGTACCGGCCACTGCACGATGCAACAAACATTCGGCAGATGCATAAAAGATCAGCACGCCAGAGTGGTCGCTGAAAGACTCATCACCTCCAGGTTAATGCGAATCACCGGGCGGTATCGCGCAAGGTCGCGGGTATGGTCGCGCGCGCGTGATTGCTGCGCCGCAGCTTTAGACACCCCGGAGACCGTCGAGATTTGAGATGAGGCCGCCGCCGAAGCCACTGCCCGGTGATTCGGTTTGAGGAAGGGCTGGAGCCCTAGTTTGATTTGCCCGGCGATTTCGCAGCCGGCTCGGCATCGTGCACCTGGCCCCAAGGGTCATAGGGCTTTTTCGGTGTCGGAATGCGATCGAGCGCGGCCTTGTAGGCTTTCTCATCCACCCTTGGCTTGGTGTCGGTAGAGGGTGCCGCATGGCTGCCCTTCTTCATCTGGGCGTGGGCTGCGGGTACGAGCATTAGCAGCGCCGCCGCTGCCGTC
>Ga0210387_10003304_pt1 | contig 12385 bp, 9 predicted proteins | sample IncBWC7OmetaG_FD_160108 | JGI IMG/M metagenome (GOLD analysis project Ga0210387, IMG submission 160108) | Forest soil microbial communities from Barre Woods Harvard Forest LTER site, Petersham, Massachusetts, United States - Inc-BW-C-7-O ... | reverse complement strand
CTCTTGATCAGGCCGGACTCGACGGCGGCGGTCGCCGCGATAGGGGCCGCCACGATGGGCGGATGGATGGGCTCAGGCATAGTCCAGAATTCGCAACACTACACCCGATGAATGGCTTTCGAGCAACCTCAATCTAACCGCACGAATATCCAGACGTGCCGGCGGTTTCAGCAATTGGATGTAAATGGAGAGGTTTTACATCCATGATTGCCAGCGATGTTTACTACGGAGTGAATGAATGTCGCGGCCGTCGCCCGCGCATTGACTTTCTGGAAACATAATCCCGGCGCCGCACAACAAAAGCCGCGACCGCGTGTTTAACTGGATTGCAGGGTCAAGCTTTGGTCCTACCCCTGTTAAAGCCATTCCAATTCCACCTGAGGTGATACTTCGAATGAAAACTCTTACTAAATTTGCAGTGATCGCTGCGGCGATCGCTTTCCTGCTCCCGTTCACGTCACAGAACGTCCGCGCGCAAGGCAAGCATCCGGCGTACTTGCACGCTCTTTCCGACCTGCGGGATGCGCGGGCACATCTGCAACGCCCCGACGGAGGCCCGCTGCATGCTGAAGAGCGCGCCGCCGTAGAAGAAATCGACCACGCCATCGACGAAATCAAGCGTGCCGCATTCGACGACGGCAAAAACATTGCGGACCGCCCTCCGGTTGACGCGCACAATCCCTGGGTCGGACGCTTGCATGATGCCCGCGAGCTTCTCGACAAGGCTCATCACGATCTCGAGAAAGAAGAAGATAATCCCGAAGCGCGCGGACTGCGTGACCGCGTGATTGGGCATATTGACCGCGCCCACCATCACGTGGACGAAGCGATCGCAATCGCGGATCATCACTAGACGCCACGAAACAAAGTGCGGAACGAAAAATCCCCGAGCCGGCGCACTGCCAGCCCGGGGATTTTTTATTCACGCCGTCTTTGACGGATGCGCACCGCCTCCAAATGTAGAAAGCCCCAGCGCTCCCGCCGCTGCTGAATTTCTTTCCGGAGATTCAAATCTGTACTTATAACGTCCTGCATCACCTGCAGATCAATCTCGCTCGCCCCCGCCGCGAGTGAATCCGGCCAAAATAATGTAAAATCGTTCCGATATCTGGGACCATGGAACAGCGCTCCCAGTTTCACCTGCGCGCCGCACAAAGGAGATTCACAGTGGCGGATTTAATGAGGACTTCAAACCCGGCTCTGAACGCCAACGCATTTCAGGGCGCAGGCGTCGGCGTAGGCGAAGCTATGACGCTGCAGGGCACGGTCAACAAGACCGGTGTGCTTCTGCTCTGCGTCATCGCCACCGCCGCCTGGACCTGGAACATCTACACCCATTCGCAGAATCCCGAGGCGGTGATGCCGCTGCTGGTGATCGGCGGGATCGGCGGATTCATCGTCGCGCTGGTGACAATTTTCAAAACGACCTGGTCGCCGGTGACCGCGCCGCTTTACGCTCTGCTCGAAGGCCTGCTGCTGGGCGGCATCTCCGCCATCTACGATGTACGCTTTCACGGGATCGCGATTCAAGCCGTGAGCCTCACGTTCGGCACGCTCCTGGTCCTCTTACTGGCCTATCGCTCAGGACTGATTCCAGTGACGGAAAAATTCCGTCTGGGTGTGGTGGCGGCGACGGGAGGAATTGCGCTGTTCTATCTGGCGACGATCGTTTTGGGATTCTTTGGTATTCACTTCACCACGATCAACGGCTCCGGCCCGATCGGGATCGCCTTCAGCGGTTTTGTGGTGGTAATTGCCGCGCTGAATCTGGTGCTGGATTTTGATTTCATCGAAAGCGGTGTGGCCGCCGGTGCACCGAAGTACATGGAATGGTACGCGGGCTTCGGATTGATGGTCACGCTGATCTGGCTGTATCTGGAAATTCTACGCTTGCTCTCAAAGTTGCGCAGCCGCGATTGATCGTCTTGCTGCGCGGCTGCGCTTGGCACCTGCGGACCAGAAGCGTTACCCGCGCACAAATCCAGCCCCGCGCGTCATTCCCAGACGTCACGGATAGCCCCACCCGCCACCATCGCGAAATTCCGAAGCGCTCTGCTGGTGGTAGCCTGCCACCAGAAATGTAACGTTTCTACCCCGTCCATATCGAAACGGAAATCTTGACTCCAAGTATCGTCAGCTAAGCGACTCTCCCACATAGACTTATCCATCGTCTCGGCGTGGCCTGGAAACTGCATTGTATCCACTGGATTCTGAGGCGCGCCCGCCATCTCCAGGGCGATTCGAGGGTGTAAGCGTGAGAGAACGGGTAATGAAATTACACAGTGCCACGCGCGCAGCGAACCTCCAGCGCGGCTTCACGATGATCGAGCTGAGCGTTGTCGTCATGTTGATCCTGATCATTTCGGCCATGGCGCTGTTTGCATACCTGCCCATGTTGCAGGACGCGCGCTTTGACGCCGCGATGCGCCAGGTCGCAGATCAACTTCGGCAAGCCCGGGAATATGCGATTACCAATCGCCGCTACGTGCAGGTCACTTTTCCGACGGTAGTCGTAGCAGGAAGTAATCAATATCAGGTCGTGCTCGTGCAAAGGAACGATTTGACGGCCGGTGCCGGAGCGATCAATCCAGTCTTGAGCACCATCAGTCTTCAATACCCCGCGCAATACCTCGTTATAGCGGGATCGCCGGATACGCCCGACGCCTTTGGCAACGCCGCGGCCGTGGAGTTCGAAGGCCTGAGCGGCGGCCCAGTCGGCGGAATGTTGTTTCAAAGCGACGGCGAACTTGTAGATGGGACTACGTTCCAGCCAATTAACGGCACAGTCTTTCTGGCTTATCCCGGGAAAGACACATCGTCGCGCGCGATTACTGTCTTGGGCGGCACCGGCCGCGCACGCGGTTGGAAGGGCACCGGGACGACCTGGAACAGGTTCTGAAGGAGATCTAGAAAATGTGGCCAGCAAGAAAACAGCAAACGGCGAAGGGCTTCACGCTTATAGAGACGATGATCTCGTTGGTCATTCTGGGTGTCGGCGTTCTGGGCCTGGCCGCGATGCTCGCGGATTCGCTGTCCTACATGCAGGGCTCGGAATACGATTTCATAGCGCAGCAGAAAGCCGAAGAAGCGGCCGAAGCGATCTACACCGCCAAATACACAAATAACGCGACGTTCGCGCAGCTTTCCAATCACACTGCGTCCAACCCCGCCGGGCTCTTCCTGGTACCGCCCCAGCCGCTGTTGGTACCGGGTGCCGACGGGCTCGTCGGTACGGTTGCCGACGCGGGCGGAAACCCCGCCTACATCGTGTATCCCGGACCTGACGGCAAGCTCGGCACGCCCGATGATGTGTATGAATCGCTGGGCGCCTTCACGCGCACCATCGCCATCAGTGCGGTGCCGGGTTACACAAGCCTTAATCAGGCGGTGATCACCGTCAACTACAACACGGGCCGTTTTAAACGCAGTTACACACTGACCACCTACATTTCAGCGTTCTAGAACCGCCAGGAGCAAGGAATGAAGCTGCAAAAAGGATTTTCGCTGATCGAATTAATGGTCTCGATGGGAATTGTGGTTACCGTCGTCGCCATCGCTACTGGCTCGCTGATGCAGGCAGAGCACGCCACCACGGCGGTCTCTTACATGGCGAACACGCAAGAGAATTTGCGCGCCGGAATGCATTTCATGGTGCGCGACCTTATGCAGGCGGGCGAAGGAATTCCCCAGGGCGGCATCAGCCTTCCTTATACTGCCACCTCCGCGGTCAATCGCCCCGGTACGGCGACCATATTCCCCAATACCTACATCACGCTGCCAGCGATCACTCCCGGTTACCTAGCTGGGCAGGCCGCAACCGCTCTGAATCCCTCCACAGGTGCGACGGTCTTGGGAACGAATACCGACGTCATCAACATCATTTACGCGGACAACATTCTGCAGGACACGGCGGGGCATTACCTCTACAGCTTTCCCATCATACAGGCCGCGAATCCGCCTTGTGCCGGGGCCATCAACGCTACTGGTGCATCGGTCACGCTCGACCCGGCCTGTTTCACCATGCCCGGAGCCACGAATCCCATTACCACGGGCAATTTGATCATGTTCCACAACCAAAACGGCACCGCCCTGGAGTATGTGACCAGCGTCGCCGGACCAGTTATCAATTTTGCCGCCGGTGATCCCGCGGGGTTGAATCAGACCGGCAAGACTTCTGGCACGGTCGCGAATCTGGCCACCACCCCTGGCGTATTTCCACCTACGACCATCACCCGCGTCTGGATGGTGACTTACTACATTGACGCGACCAACGCCCAGGACCCGCAGCTAATCCGCCAGGTAAATTATCCGAATTACCCCGCGGCTGCACCGGTTAATCCGCCGACGGCGATTGCCGACGATATCGAAAACCTGGCGTTCAGCTACGCCATTGACAGCTCGACGGACGTGGCCGGCACCTACGGGGTCTCAAACTTCACCAACGGTTCCGGCAATGCCCCACAGCCGATTTCACCAGACACGCCGGCGCAGATTCGCGCGGTCAACGTGTTCCTGGCGGGCAGGTCCGAACAGACCTACACGGCATTATCGTCGCCGCAATATCTGAGAAACAATCTCAGCACCCAGGTGAGCATTCGCAGCCTTTCGTTTACCAACCAGTTTACTACGTCTTCTTCGACCACGGCGCCCTAGACCTAGTTCGCAGCAAGGCGCCATCGTAATTTGAGTTTTCAAGGAGATCCGCTGTGAGAATGGAAAGAGAAAAGGGAGTTGCACTGATAACGTCGCTGATGGTTTTGCTGCTGATTTCCGCCATCGTAGTGGGAATGTGCTGGATGGTAATGACGGACCAGCGCCTGGGCGGCAATAACCAGAGCCGCGAGCTGGCCTTCTATGGCGCTGAAGCCGGCATGGAAAAAATGACCACCGACGTCGCCAACAAGTTCGCTACCGAGGGCGCGCTCACCGCGGCCGATGTCACCGCCATCACTGCCGCTCCTCCCAACGCGCTCCCCGGCATTCAATACCTGAACGCCGCAGGCGCTTCCACCTACCAGATCACTCCGCTCGTCCCGGTATCCAACAACGCGTCGATTCTCCCGCCCAGCCCCTACGCCGGCATGCAAGGCCTGATCACGCCCTTCACCCTGACGGTCGCGGCGCAGAACATCGCGACTGGAGCAGAAGTAAAACTGACGCGGCAAATTCAGGTTGTCGCCATTCCCGTCTTTCAGTTCGGTATCTATTCCGATTCCGACATCTCCTTCTTCAACGGCCCTTCATTTCAATTCGGCGGCCGCACGCACACCAACGGAAATCTGTGGCTTGCTCCCAATCAAGGTCCGCTTTACCTCGGAGACAAAGTGACTGCCGTGGGCCAGGTGATCCGCACCAATCTGGAAAATGGGTATCCGGTGGGTGCTGCCGGAAACGCTTACGGTGGGAATGTGTCTATCGCTCTCGCGCCAGATCCTACTCTGGCGAATGAGCCTGGCTCTCCCTACACGAACTCATCGTGGCGCGCTTTGGCGTTCACCGAAGGCAGCGTCAATTGCTGCAGCGCCTACGGCGCCGTGAGCACCAGCCTGAACAATCCAACCTGGAGCGGTACCGTCATCCCCGCTTATAACGGTCAGGTGCAGAACGGCGTGCCGGTTCTGAGTCTGACGTCCACCGCACTGGGCGGGATTACGCAGCCGATCTCCTTGATCCGGAGAGCCGTGGTTGGCGAACAGGGTGCCAACCCATCCGAGTTCAACGAGCAATATTTCTCGCAGGCTACCTTGCGGATTCTACTTGACGATTACGCCAACCCTGGCGTTCCTTCAAGCGGCTGCGGCACTTCTCCGATGACGCTCTTGGACGGGATTGATTCGTCCCAACCTCCCATCGATCTGGCCACTCTGACCACCAAGCCGTCCTGGTGGACCACTTTTAGCACGCAGACCTGGTTGCCTCTGCCAGTATCTGGGGCGGTCGCGAACCCGTACGCGGTCTATAACATCACCAAAATTCCGCCCGTTCCCGCGACGGGAAACGGCTATTGGCAGACCGCAGGCAGCGCGATCATCACCGGATGCATCAAGATCGAGTATCAGGACACTGCCGGCATCTTCCACGACTATACCCGGCAAATTCTTGGCCTGGGATACTCGGGAAGGAACATCAATCCGTTAAATGGAGCTGTCGCCCCACCGACGTTGCCTAATCTGACGGCTGGGTCGGTTACCGCCGCGCAGGGGCCAACGACTCTGGCGACGACGACCGCATGCAAAACCGATCCGAGCGGCACTGCCATTATTCGCCTGGCTCGACTCCGCGATAATCCTGGCAGTGCTGCGGCCGGGAACAATTTTTGCGGCACTTTGACGGATGTAACAGCTACGGATTACTGGCCGATGGTGCTCTTCGACTCGCGAGAGGGCGGTTTTCGTCCCAGCGTAGCTCTAGCAAACAGTCCAGCCAAAGAGAACCTTCCGCAAATTCCCGCCCTCGGCGTTATGAATTACATCGAGCTCGATGCCAAAAACCTGTCCGCTTGGCTCCAGAGCCCGCCAAGCGGCGTCACCCTCAACAATAACACCGGCTTCACCGTCTATTTTTCTGACCGTCGCGGCGAGCAGCCCGACACCACAGCCAGTCCTGCAACGCTAACGGGATCGTTCGGATTCAACGACATAACCAACGGAACCAGTGACCCCGCCAACGGATGCCCGGACAAGGCCTTGAGCCCGGGCGAAGACCTGGAAGGCGAAACCCCACCCGCACCACCTATACTGCGCATCTACGGTGGGTCGCAACCGGCGTCCGGTCTGATCTTTCCGAATGCTCTCACTAACGCTGTTCCCGGTCCTGCAGTCGCGCTAACCCTCACCGGTACGACTTATCCAATCCTGCAGAACCCCCTCTGCACGACGAATTACACATTCCTTTGGCCCGGCGCGACCTACCTTCACACGCAGGAAGCGCGGGAAAATCCGCCGCTCTTTTTCCGCCGCGCACTCAAAATTGTGAACGGTTCGACCCTTAGCCTGGGCACGTCGTGCTATGGCACCGGAACAGGCAATCCTCCCTGCGGGTTAACGGTTGCCGCCGAGAATCCGGTATACATCCAGGGAGATTACAACTCACCGGGCGGCAGCCTTACCGGTACGGGCACGGTGGCCGCGGCCGTGGCGGGAGACGCGGTTACCCTGCTTTCGGACAACTGGAACGACGTAAATAGTTTTACCGCTCCCTACGACTACACGAAACGAGCAGCAGTGCAAACCTCGTACCGCGTAGCGCTCATCGCCGGCAAAGGAATCCCCTTCCCAATGTTTCCGGTACCAGGCTCGCAACCACAAGACTTCGGAACCGACGGTGGCGTGCACAATTTCCTGCGCTTCCTGGAAAATTGGAGCGGCATCAATTGCAACTACGAAGGTTCCATGGTGAGTTTCTACTACAACCGCCAGGCGGTCGGAACCTATAAGACCGGCAACACCGTTTATAACCCACCCAATCGAGTGTATAGCTTTGATACCAACTTCACACTCGGGCCGTCTTATCTGCCGCCGAGGACTCCGGTGCTGCGTTCCGTCAACACCATCGGGTTCTCGCAGGAGATTCTGCCGACCCAGTAACAACATTCGTACCCCGCAGCGCAATCAGCGGCTCCCGTACCTCCCGGGAGCCGCTTTTTTTTGCACCGCGTTCGAGTAGGTGCGAAGACTCGGGAATCTTTGTGGGTCGTGGCTTTAGTTCATCCTGAGAGCCTGCCTCCGGTTGGATCGGAGGGCCACGACGTGAACAGCGCCGAATCCCAGCGTCTTTAGCCGCTGAAGTTCCGCGTTCGCGGTTCTCATACAGACGTTTTTGTTGTCCGTGCGTCCCGTCAAATCACGCCGTAGCATGTCGTATCACTGCGTGGCGCGAAGTATCACGGCGAAGCAGGCAGAACGCGCACATTAAAATTAGTGTTCACCGGCGGCGGCGTGCACGTCGGCGCCACACTGCTCGAGCAAAGTCCGGTAAACACATTACTGAAATCTCCCGGCAGCGCCAGGCCCACCAGCGGCTCCGCATATAGATTGTAGCTGTGGCCCACGGGTAGCCGCTGCAGATCAAACGAGCCGTCGAACTGCGTCGGCGGGCTTGCCGCATTGCAGCTCCAGCCGCCCAGCGTCCCCGCGATCACCGAGCCAGTGTCCGCGTCCACCGCGACGACGTGCGCCCCGACCATTCCCGTCACGGGCGAGCCAGGAGACGGCGCGGCAAACTGCGCCAGCGCGAACGGATTCGCCGGCACAATCCTCCCACGAATGGCACCGACGTTCAGCGTGTCGTTCGGGTCGGGATATTGCGCGCGGATCCCGGTGCGATCGTCGTCCGCAAGCGGCCCATCGGGCACGGAACCGGTGGGACGAAAACCGAGAAATTGTCCCGGTGGCGGCGCGAACGGAAACATGATGGCGCGAATCACCGCCGAATGATCCAGGCCCATCCAGTGTCCGAGCTCGTGTATCAGTAAAGATTCCAGGTCGTAAGCGCCCTGGCCCTGCGGCGTCCCGAGCGCACCCGGTGTGGCGAACGTCGCTTGCCCGTCATTGCGAAACAGCGTGTCCGCGTCCAGAATTTGTCCCGCGAATGTGGCGGGAGCGGATGCTCCCACAACGGCGCCGGGAGCATTCGCGGTGATGGTGCGGGTGAAAGCCAGCACGCCGCTGGTGAAGCCCGCGCTCGACTGGTTGAAGCAGATGGTGTTCAGCCCATCCACATTGTCTTCCGCGTCGTCCGTGCAGGAATTTGCCGCCGTCACCTGCTGCAACGGCGCCAGCAGGCCTGGAAACTCAGTCACGTTGAAAGTAGTGCCGCTGACGCCGGACCACGCGCCGAAAGAATCCGTAATCGCCTGCCCGATCTCGGTGATCTGAGCGGGCGTGTTCTGCGCCGCGACGGTGAGAATCGTCGGGCTCAGCAGCGCGGGCTGCGCCGTGCTCCAACGGCGATTCAGCGGCGCTTCCAGCGATAAATTCCAGCGATTCGGCTGTGGGCAGCCGCCGGCCAGTGGAATCGTGGAGTCCACGGTGTAGGGAAACGCGCCGGTTCCGGAAGTTGCCGAGAGAAAAAACAGCACGATAGTTGCAAGAGCCAGGGCGCGCTTCATCTTTTTTCACCGGACCGCGCGGCCAGCGCCGATTCCACGCGCATCCGCAGCGCCCCCACCGGAAGATTGCGAATGCCCTCGGCGTCGAATTGCCGCGTCGCCGGATCATAGGTATCAAACGCAGCGGTATCCTGCACCACGATCTCCGCTCCGCTGCGCGCATCTCGATGAATGCGAAACGTTCCCTGCACCCAGCTCACAATGGAATAATCGCCGCGCGTAGTGCTCTGCAGGAACAGGATCACTTCCTCGCCGGGACGAAATCGCGGCACCCCGGAAACCGTCGAGCTCAGGTTTCCCACCGATCCGCCCAGCCGCCGCACATTCAGCTGCTGCGCCGCGCCGGACGGCGCGCCCTTCCACGAATCCTCCACCGCAAACGATGTGAATGTCCAGATTTCACCGCCGTCCCACGCCGCGGAATTGCCGATGCACTGCGCCCGCACCACCAGCTGCGCCGCCTGCGTCATTTTCGCGACGCACATGCGCTCCAGCGTGGTGGCGGAAGCGCTCATCGTCGCGCAAACCTGCACCGCCGCAAGCAAAGGAACAATCGTAATATTTCGCAATCGCATATTCATTTCATCTCACCTCGCCTCATCTCACCTCCAGCATCCCCGTGGACACCGCGCGATCGTTGTTCAACGTAGTGATGAACAAAGTCCGTACGCCCGGCAAAGTTGCGCTGGAAATTTGCAGATCGAGCTCGATCGTGTTCGGAAAAAGTCCAGTAATGGCCGAAGCCGTCACAATAATGTCGCTGCCGCCTAGCGCGCCGCCCGCCCCGCTGAACGAATAAGCAAACGTGGGATCCAGCAAGTTGCCGTGGATGCACAAGCTCACCACCGCCGATCCGGACGAAGGCCGCGTCACCGCAAGCGGCGAGCCTTGGATTCCACAATTATTTCCACCCGTAAGTAGCCCAATGGTGTCCACATCAATCGCCGCTGACGCCGCCGCCGTGGTAGGCTCCGGAACCGTCAGAACGATAGGCGTAGCCGCGGGCTGGTCGCTCGAAAGCGCAATCGTCCCCACCGAGATATCGAACGGAACAATCACAAACGGCACGGGATTCGAGAGCGCCCCATTCGGCCCGGGATTTTGCACTTGAATGGTCAGCGTCCCGGCGGATTGCACGTCTGCGGGATTCAGTCCCGTGGCACAACTGGTTACCGCCGCGCAAGTCGTGCCGCGCGTCACACCGTTAATCGAGATGGCGGATGCTGCGCTGCCGCTGCCGGCCACAAATCCGCTGCCCTGCACCTGCAGCGGAAAACTCTCCACCGCTCCCGCAAATACGCTCGACGGTAAAATCACTTCGATCGTTGGCCCGCTGGTGATCGCCACCGTCGCGCTCGCCGAGTCACTCCTATTGGCCTGGCTCGTAGCCGTCACCGTCACGGCATTTGGCGAAGGCGCGGCCGTGGGCGCGGTGTAAAGCCCAGCGGAATTGACCGATCCGCAAGCCGTGCCGGAGCAGCCCTGCCCCGCCACGCCGCTTTGCACGCTCCAAGTGACGTTCGTGTTCGTCGTTCCCGTGACCGTCGTGAAAAATTGTTGTGTCGAAGCCGCTCCGCCGGATGGAGCCACGAACGCATACGCCGGCGAGATGTTTACGACTACGGATTCGTGCACGCCGGAAATCGTAATCAACGCGCTCGCGCTCCTGCTGGCATCGGCGGCGCTGGTCGCCGTCACCGCCGCTGGATTTGCTGTGGGCGCGGTCGCCGGCGCCAGGTAATCAACGCTGCCCGCCCCGGCACCCGCTGGAGCGACGCAGGGACTCGACGCCTGCTGGCAAATTTGTCCGACCGTCGCATTCCCGTTCGCGATTCCATTCACGCTCCATGTTACGGACGTGTCCGAAGTGTTGATCACCGTCGGCGTAAGCGTCACGCGCTGCCCGGTGGCGATTGACGCGCTGACAGGCAACACGCTCACCGTCACATTGCTGACGATGGTGATCGTCGCCGCGAGAATCGTGCCGCCTTCCATCGCGTGAATCGTCACCGGATTCGTCGTTGGCAGGTTCGCGGGCGCCGTGTAAGAAGCGCTGGCCAGGCCGGTCACCACAATTGTGCCCGCCACGGAATTGCCGCCGGAGATTCCGTTCGCGTCCCACGCAACCTGCGCTCCTCCACTGCCGCAGAAAGTTGCCGTGAACGTCTGCACCCGCCCCAGTGCCACTTGCACGTTGAGCGGCGCAATCGCATTAGGTTTGGCGCACGCAATCGTCACCAGCGCGCTGCCCGCCTTCGTAGGATCAGCCACGCTCGCGGCCGTCACTGTAACTGTCGCAGGGGAGGGAATTGCCGCGGGAGCGGTGTACACTGCGGACGTCGCGCCATTCACCAGGATCGTTCCCACCGTCGCATTGCCACCGGCGACGCCATTCACGCTCCACGCGACGCCGCTCGCAAGCGAGCCTGTTCCAGAAATACTCGCGGTGAAAATCTGCGCGCCACCTGGCGGTAGAATCACCGTTGCCGGCTGCACAGAGACTCCGATGCCGGGCTGCAACGTGACCACCGCCGACGCGTGGTCGCCCGGATTCACCTGGCTGATCGCCGTAACCGTCACACTTGCCGGACTGGGCATCACCGCCGGAGCCGTGTACAGCCCGGCGCCAGACACCGTGCCAGAAATCGCATTTCCATTCGCGACACCGTTTACCTCCCACTCTACGGTGTCGTCCGTCGAGCCGGTAACCGTCGCTTGAAACGGCTGGGTAGCCCCCAACGCCACCAGCGCGCTCGTAGGTTGCACCGAGACGCCGACGGAAGGCTTAGGCGGAGTACCCGCATATCCGCAGCCACCAATCGCCAACAATGTGACGATAAAAACCGCCAGCGCGTGGAGTCGTTGGCGCAATGCGTTGGAAAATTCCGCGGCGCTTAGACGTCCGCTCGATTGCGACGTCTCCCGCCACGGTTCGCTCGCGCTGAAGAAGTTCATACCTGCGAACGACAAACGCACGCGATGTGCCAAAGCGACGCACATGCTGCGATCCCAGAATTATCGCGATCGCTAGCGAGCCGACGCGTCGAAGCACAGCCAAAGTCCGCAAACGGCGATGGTTAACAGCTCTCGCTCCGCGCTTCTCCAGCTCAAAACGCGCGGAACACAGAAAATGTTGATTCCCACGCAGAGTCACTCGGTCCCGCATTGGTACAGAATCGAAGCACCGGATTCCGATTTGGGAGAAAACCTGCCGCCACGCCCGCGCGCGCATTCTCTCGAGAAGTTGCGTCATGAATGCCTTATGTGGAAGGGCGG